>Ga0157378_10000129_pt1 | contig 73260 bp, 64 predicted proteins | sample M65metaG_FD_115309 | JGI IMG/M metagenome (GOLD analysis project Ga0157378, IMG submission 115309) | Miscanthus rhizosphere microbial communities from Kellogg Biological Station, Michigan, USA - M6-5 metaG | ecosystem: Host-associated > Plants > Roots > Rhizosphere > Soil | place: USA: Michigan... | reverse complement strand
GGCGCGGCGGCGATCGAGATCGTGATTCGGACCGGTGTTCTCTTTGTCGTCGTTGTAGCCGATGACGATGGCGGTCGAGGTCGGCTCCTGCTTCATGCGCAGGGCGACGTCGTCCAGGATGGCTTTGGCGATGTTCGTCAGGCGCGCCGAACCGGACTCGAAGTGGATCTCGTCGGTACGGAGCTCGGTCGGAACGTGCGGGGGCGTCACCGGCGGCGGCTCAGGCGGAGCAACCGGCGTCGGGGGCGGCGGCGGGGGCGGCGGCTCCGGAGTCGGAGCGGGCGGAGGAGGAGGCGGAGCGACGGCCGCGAGATGGAGCGGCGAGAAGGTGATGCCGACGAGGCCGGACAGAGCGCAGTCATCGAGCTCAGTCACTCGGCACTCTTTGCTGTCGCGGCCGAAGTGCGCTGCGTTCCAGCGAACGGCGCCGTTGATCGACCAGCCGCTGTCGCCGATCCAGTGACGGAGGCCGGTGACCAGGAAGATGGGAGCGGGAGGCTTGACGTCGCCGCCCGAATACCAGGTGGAGGAGGCTTCCGTGATCCAGTTCGTGGTCCGCCAGAAGTGAATGGGATGGTTCCAGCCGATCCCGGCACTGAGCTCGTTCGGCAGCTTCACCGAATCAGGAGACAGCGTGGGGAAATTCGAATTCTTGGCGCTGCGATCGCCGACGATCGTGTACGTACCACCGAAGGTCCATTCGCTGGCGGTGTAGTGCAGGCCGGCGCCGAAATTCGTCGTCCCGGCAGAGATGCCGCTGTTCTTGTCGCCGGTCGGAAGATCGGTGAACAGCGAGACGGCCAGGCGCGAGCTCGCCGTCGGCGGACCGAAGGCGAACTTGGTGGCCAGGTGCAGAGCACCCATGCCGCTGTCAGAGAACTTCCCCTGATAGTAGTAGCCGTTGATGAACCCGTTGCGATCGCCGCCGTGTGCGGTCAGGCGGTCGAACGGCAGCGAGGCCGAAACCTCCCAGTTGTCGGTGAACCCGTAGCCCACCGAGGCGTTGAGCCGGTAGAGGTCGTAGCCCATGTTCTTGTGGGAACGGGCCGACGGGATGTCGAAGGGCGCGCGAGCGGCCTCGAGGTCCCAGTTCTGGTAGTAGACACCGAACGACCAGTCGCCCCGGCGAAGGGTATTGGCCGTGATGATGGTAAACAGGCCGGTTTCGCCAGACGATGTGGGCGCCGCGAGCGCTGCCTGGTCCGCCGTCGAGATTGACGACAGGGAGGTGGCAGTCATTCCCGTGTCCGTCTGTGCAAGCAGTGAAGGTACGACGAGGAAGCAAAGCAAAGGGATGAGGGATCGGAATCTCAGACGCAACAAGTAACACCTCCTAAAGTTCGCACGGTCCGCCGCGATGTACTGCTCGGCGCGGTTTACAAAACGTGTGCCAGACTCGTACGAATGGAAAACGTTAAAGGCTTCAACGGCTTGAGCTTACCATACCTTGAGTGGGCGGACATCAGACCTTGAGCACGCCTTTTGATAGGATGCCGGCCATGCGCATCCGACCGATCGCTGTGATGTTCGCGGCAATTCTTGCAGCGGCGACGCTTCTGGCACAGGAGCCTCCCCCGCCGCAAACGCCGCCTCCCCCGCCCCCCCAGACCGTGCCGCCGCAACCGGCGCCCGTGCCCGTGCCCGTGCCGGCACCGGAGCCGCCGGCGCTGGAGCCGCTGCCGCCAACGACTCCCGCCCCCGTCCCCACGCAGCAGCCGCAACCGGCTCCCGTTCCGCCGGCCGCAACGCAACCGACGCCGCCTCTCTCCACGGTCGCCGCCAGCGGCTACGATCGCCGCGATGCCCTGCCGAACATCTACCTCGCCGACGGCCGGGCCAGCATCCGCCTGCGGAAACTGATCCGGAACGTGCTGTTCGAGAGCCAGATCGACTACAAGTTCGTCACCGGCGACATCAGCACCTTCCTCCGCTACAAGTACTACGCGCAAAACTTCACCTACAAGATCGGCGTCTTCGACTCCATCTCCTTCGGCGACATCGGCAGCCATCAGGATGAATTCGAGCGCACGCGCGGCGGCCTGCTGCTGCTGGCCTTTCCGCGCGATTACAACCACCGCTACTTCACGCTGCTGGAAGACGATCGCCTGACCTTCGGCGACGTCACGCGCGTCGACAACCGCAAGAACAACATCTACACGAAGCTCGGCTACCAGTACGGCACGGAGTTCGACGAAACGCTGAATTCGATCGTCGGCGAATCACGCGGCCGGCTGGTGCCGGTGCTCACCGTGTTCCGCGAGCTGGGGCCGCAGAAATTCAGCTTCGCCGCCGCCGTCACGCAGGGCGGCAGGGTCTCCACCGGCGACTACAAGTACACCAAGTTCGAGAGCGAGGCCATCCGCCGCTGGGATATCTCATCGACGTCGTTCGTGGTCACGCGCGCCCACGTCGGGACGTTCCCGGCGAAGGAGTATCTCTGCAAGAACACTCCCGACGTTCCTCCGGTGGAGTGCTATTCGATCCCCGGCTACGAGATGTTCACCCTCGGCGGGCGCGAAGCGCTGCGCTCTCTCGACACGTCCAACGGCGTCTCCGACGGGACGAATGAGTTTCACGTGACGAATGAGTATTTCGTCCCGGTCTTCCGCAATCGTGATTTCCGCTACCGCGCCATCCACTTCAACACCATGTATGCGATCGCCTACACAGGCTTCGGCAACGCGGCCTTCGAGTATCGCGACATCTTCCGCACCCGCGATTTCGCCGTCGACGCCGGCCTCGGCACGGAGATGCAGCTGAGCGTGCGCGATTTCGACGTCCTGCTCAGCATCCTCTACGCGCACACCATTCGAGGGCCGGAGGAGCGGAAGAGCAACAAGGTGCAGTTCACGATTCACACGGTGCGGTGAGACAGGTTGCTGAGTTGCTGAGTTGCTGGGGTTCCGGTAGACATTAGCAACTAAGCAACTTAGCAACTTAGCAACTTAGCAACTCACCGCTGCAACGCAATCTGCACTGCACGCACGCCGTCAATGTTCTTGACCAGGAAGACGGCCACGTCCTTCTGCACTTCGTTCGAGACTGTGCCGCTGAGGCGGACGATGCCGTTGTTCGAGTCGACCACGATGTGCGTGCCGTCGAGACCGCGGTGAACAGAAAGCTCGCGTTCCGCCGCGCGCATGATGCGGGCGTCGTCAGGAGCGTCGGCAACCTGGATCAGGTTCGCCACGCGCGCAAAGCCGAGTGACTGCGCCACGGTCGATGCCTGCTCCGCAGCACTCTTGTCGGCGGTCCGGCCGCGAAGGACGACGATGCCTCCGACTTCAACAGCACGAAGGCCTTCCACCGAAACGCCGGCCGTGACGAACTGCTGCGTAAGGTCGTGCGACTGCGGCTGCTGGGCCAGAAGGGGGATTGCCGAAACGAACAACGCCGCTGCGATTGCCACGCGGATTCTATTTTTATTTGCTCTCATGACGATGATTTAAAAGCATCGGCCATGCCAGCAATTACTGACGTGAATTCAATCGTTTAGCGCGCATTCAGGCGGCGCGATGGGAGAACGAAACGACTGCCGGCTCATCCGTTGTTGAGCCGTGCTCGTGGTGCATCTCCACGTGCCAGATGAGCAGAAGCAGCAGGCCGATCAGGGCGATCATGGCCAGCAAGGCGGTAATCCGTCGAAGCACGTTCATGAGTCGTCGCAATGCGTGTGCCGGGTATTGTAGCGGCGATATCATCCGCCGCGATGAAGGCAATCCTCATTCGCGAGCACGGCGGCGTCGACAAGCTGACGACGGCGGAAGTCCCCGACCCCACACCGCGTCCCGGCGAGGCGGTCGTCCGCGTCCGTGCCGTGGCCCTCAATCATCTCGACATCTGGCTGCGCCGCGGCGTCCCGGGACATACGTTCCCGCTGCCGATGATCCCCGGCTCGGAAGTGGCCGGCGTGATCGAGAGCGTCGACGATCCCCGCTGGAAGACTGGCGACGAAGTGATCGTCGCTCCCAGCTATTCGTGCGGACTCTGTGTGGCCTGTCTCTCCGGCAACGATCCGCTCTGCCGGAACTTCGGCCTCTTCGGCGAGACCGTCAGCGGCGGCGCGGCGGAGAAGGTCGCCGTCCCGGTGCGCAACCTCATCCGCAAGCCGGCAGGACTTTCGTTCGCCGAGGCCGCGGCCATTCCGCTGGACATGCTGACGGCGTGGCACATGCTCATCGCCCGCGCCCAGCTCCGTCCCGGCGAAACGGTGCTGATCCAGGCCGGCGGCTCCGGCGTCGGCAGCGCGGCCATCCAGATCGCCAAACTGTGGGGCGCCGTCGTCTACACAACCACCAGCACCGCCGAAAAAGCCTCCCGCGCCAAAGCCCTCGGCGCAGACGAAACGATTCTTTACACCGAGGTCGATTTTCTCGATGAAGTGCGCAGGCTCACGAAGAAACGCTGCGTCGACATCGTCTTCGAGCACGTCGGCGGCGAGACCTTCGAACGCTCGCTGCGCGCGCTGGCAAAATGCGGCCGCCTGGTCACCTGCGGCTCCACCAGCGGGGCCGAGGTCAACGTCAACCTCCGCCTGGTCTTCTTCAAACTCCTCTCCATCCTCGGCTCGACGATGGGCAGCCTTGCCGAGCTCCACGAGATCATGAAGTTCGTGGAAGCCGGGAAACTGCGGCCGGTCATCGACCGCGTGCTGCCGTTGTCCGAGGTGGCCGAGGGACATCGGATTCTCGAAGCGCGCGAGGCGTTTGGGAAGATCGTGTTCGAGGTGGCGTAACGCGGCAAGCGTAGCGCCGTCGGCGCTACGCTTACCCCAACCTATAATCCCCAAGTGCCCCGCATCCACCTGCTCCCCTCCGATCTCATTAACCAGATCGCTGCCGGCGAAGTGGTGGAGCGCCCCGCCTCGGTGGTGAAAGAGCTGGTCGAAAACGCCATCGACGCCGGCGCCACGGTCATCGACGTCCTCCTCGAAAACGGTGGCAAGAAGCTGATCGAGATCCGCGACAACGGTCACGGCATGGGGCACGATGACGCGCTGCTCGCGCTCGAACGCCACGCCACTTCGAAGATCGCCGGTTTCGATGATCTGGCGCAAGTGCGCACCCTCGGCTTTCGCGGCGAAGCGCTGCCGTCGATCGCCAGCGTCTCGCGCTTCACGCTGACGACGTACGACGGCGGCGCCGATGCCGCCATCGAGATCGAGTGCGATCCCCTCACCGGTACGCGCACCTCGCGCCCCGCGGCGCGCGACCGCGGCACGACCATCAGCGTGCGCGAGCTGTTCGAGAACGTTCCTGCCCGCCGCAAGTTCCTCAAGTCGTCGGACGCCGAGTTCCGATCGATCGTGACCATCGTTTCGTCGTACGCGCTGCCGCTTCCCTCGCGCGCGTTTCGCGTCGAGCACAACGGCCGCACCGTGGTCGATCTCCCGCCGGCGCTGACGATGCGCGAGCGCGTGGCCCAGATCGTCGGGAATGACGCCGAGCCGTTTCTCGAAGCGATCGACATCACCATCGGCCAGGTCCGCGCCTCCGGCTTCGTCACCCGCGGTCTCCGTTTTGGCAGCCGCCGCAACCAGTTCTTCTTCGTCAACGGCCGGCTCGTGAAGGACCGCGTGCTGACGCATGCGGCAAACCGAGGCGCGGATGCGTTCGACTTCGATGGCCATCCGGCCATCGTGCTGTTCGTCGACATCGAGCCGGATCTCGTCGATGTGAATGTGCATCCCGCCAAGACCGAGGTTCGTTTTCGCGATTCGGGAGCAGTGCACGTCGCGGTCGAGCAAGGCATCAAGCGCGCCCTCGGCGGCGCCGAAGAGGGCTCGGAATTGCTGCAGGCCGCGGCAGCACCGGTTCCGTCATCGCCGCCGGCGAATCTCTTTTCACCCCAGCGATTCGATGATGCGCCGCGCGGCTACCTCCCCGAATTCACGCCGCTTTTTCAACGACAAAGTGTCGTTCAGCCGCCGCTGCGCGAACAGACCGCGACGATCGAGGCGCCGCTGCTCGCCGACGGCCCGCAGCTCGGCGATCTGCAGGGGCGCGTCATCGGCCAGTATCGAATGAGCTACATCGTCATCGACACCCCCAACGGTCTGCGTCTCATCGACCAGCACGTTGCCCACGAGCGCGTGCTCTACGACCAATACTTCGAGCGCGCCGCCGAGCAGACACCGATGACGCAACAACTCCTCACGCCGATTCTCTACGAAAGCGGCGCCGCGGAAAGCGCCGTGCTCGAATCGCACCTCGACGAATTACGTGTAGTCGGATTCGACATCGAGCGCTTCTCGGGCAACGTCTTCGCCATCGCCGCCGTCCCGCCGGAGCTGGTGAAGAAAGACGTCGATGCCTTTCTGCGCAAGCTCATCGATGCATCGCAGGATGACCGCTCACACCTGCTCCACGTCCGCGAAAAAGTCTGCGCATCTCTCGCCTGCCAGGCGGCCATCAAAGTGCATCGCCCGCTCAACGGCGAAGAGATGGCCCGCCTCACCGCCGAATTGCTCGACTCCTCGAACCCCTACGCCTGCCCCCACGGCCGCCCGATCATCGTCGACATCCGGCACCTGGACATCGAAAAGCACTTCCACAGGAAGTAGAGCGCGTAGCCAGCGTAGCGCCGGCGGCCCGCCGGCTGGACCGCCGCCGGCTCGGCGGCACGTGTAAGCCGGAAACCGCCAGCGAGCCGCTGGCGGTCCAGCCGTCGAGCCGACGGCGCTACGCTCCACTCTTCGTAGAACTTCCTTGCGATTAGCGCTCTCCGAGGGATCCTCGGCGGATGCGCATCCCCTCGCGAGAGCTTGGACGACGCGGCGAGCGGCGCGCCGCGTGGTTCTACCGGCTGCGCGGCTACCGCATCGTGGAGCGCAATATGCGCATGCGCGGCGGCGAGATCGATCTCATCGTCCAACGCGGCGGAACGCTCGTCTTCGTCGAAGTGAAAACGCGGCAGAGCATCTGCGCAGGATTCGGAGTCGACGCCGTCGACCGCCGCAAGAAGCTGCAGATCATCAGCCTGACCTCAGCGTACCTGGCCCGCCATCCCCACGACGGCGAAGTCCGTCACGACATCCTCTCGCTCTTCTGGACAGGATGGCGATTCGTGATCAGTCACTATCGCGATGCGTTCCGCCCGATTGCCGATCGCTTTCGGCCGTGGAAGTGGACGGTGTGAAAGTCAGGCCAATTGCCCTTTCCTACGTGCTTCGGCACCGGCCCTGCCAAGGGAGAGACACAGATTGCGAAGCTGAGCGACACGTCTCATGCGCAGAAAGATCGCCTTGTCGGAAGTGTCGATCTCCTCGATGGGCAGACGGTCGATGTCAACGAGATCGTACGCACCTGCTCGCAAGCGTTTGAGCGCAATCAGTCCATCGCGCGATACGACGGGAAGCGGCATAGAGCGCCAATTGATAATCTGCCGGTTCTCCCACACATGACGGTTCTCCGAGGTGACGAGAGACAGGTCGAGCGTCATCGCGTCTCCATCGATCGGATCGGTCTTCGACATGCGCTGCGGTTCGATGATGTATCCGAGAGAAGCGGCCGTCTCCTCGATGACATCGACATCCTCAGATTTCACCAGGAAATCGAGATCGACGGTCGCGCGAACGAAACCATAGATGGCCATCGCCATCCCGCCCCAGACGGCGAATTCAATTCCACGCTCGAAGAAAGCGTTGCGAATTGAATTCAGCTCTTCGGCGAGATCGAGCACCTATCCCGCCAGCACCTCGCGCAGCGCCTGCGGCGCATGCTCGATGGCCTCATTCAACTTGTCGGGATCCTTCCCTCCAGCCTGCGCCAGATCGGGTTTTCCACCGCCCTTGCCGCCGATGATCGGGGCGAGTTTGTTGATCAGGGCGTTGGCGTTGACGCGGTCGAGGAGGTCTTTGGTGACCGCGGTCAGGAGCGTGACTTTGCCGTCGGTGGCCGAGCCGAGGACGACTACGCCGGACTTTAGTTTCGAGCGGAAGGTGTCGGCGAGATTGCGGAGGTCGCCGCCGTTGACGTCGTCGATGCGGCGGGCGATCAGTTTCACGCCGTCGACATCGACCGATTCGTCGGCGGAAGATGTCGACGCGGTTGCACCGCCGCTGGCCGCCTTCAACTTCAACTGCTTCAGCTCCTTCTCCAGCGCCTTCTGGCGCTCCTGCATCGTGCGCAACTGCGCGGGGACATCCTCGAGGCGGACGTTCAGCTGCTGCTGCAACTCGTGCGCGGCATCTTCGATCGTTTGAAAGTACGCCAGCGCGCCGCGACCGGTGAGCGCTTCCATGCGGCGGACACCGGCGGCCAGCGAACGATCGCTCGTGATCTTGAAGAGGCCGATGTCACCGGTACGGTTGACATGGCAGCCGCCGCAGAACTCGCGCGAGAAATCGCCGGCGGTCACGATGCGCACGTTCTCGCCGTACTTCTCGCCAAACATGGCCACCGCACCGGTCTTCTTCGCCTCTGCGATCGGCATGACCGTCTTGGTGACCTCGAGGTTCTCGCGGATCTTGTCGTTGACGATCTCTTCGACGCAGCGGAGTTGCTCGTCCGTCGGAGCCTGGTGATAGGTGTAGTCGAAGCGCAAGCGGTCGGGCGCGACCAGCGAGCCGGCCTGCTGCACGGTTTCGCCCAGTACATCCTTCAGCGCCTTGTGTAGAAGATGCGTGGCGGTGTGATTCGCGGTCGTGTCGAGGCGCGTCGGCACCGGCACCGAGGCGCGGACTTGCGAATGCAGCGTGAGATGACCTTCGTCGACGCGGACGCGGGAGACGATCAGATCGCCGACCGGCTTCTGCGTGTCGAGCACCGAGCCGCGGCCGCCGTCCCATTCGAGCGTGCCAACGTCGCCGATCTGCCCGCCGGATTCGGCGTAAAACGGCGTCGGCGAAAGGACGACTTCTCCTTCCGCACCGTGATGAATGGCATCCTGCTCCTTGCCGGCGATGACGATCGCCTTCACCGACGAGGGAATGTCAACGTATTGATCGTAGCCAACGAATTCGACGGGTCCTGTTTTCTCGGCGATCGGCGCGAAGACCTCGGCGCCCGCGGACATCTGAAACTTCGATCCTGCCTTCGCCTTGGCGCGGGCGGCAGTCATCATCGTTTCGAAGCCTTCGTGATCGAGAGTGACGCCTTCGTCCTCCGCCATCTCGCCGATGAGATCGACCGGGATGCCGAAGGTGTCGTAGAGGCGGAACAGCTCTTCGCCGCCGAGCACCCGTTCGCCGCGCGCGCGGATGGCGTCGAGCACAGCACCAACGCGCTCCATCCCCGAACTCAGCGTACGCGAGAAACGCTCCTCCTCAGAGGCGAGCGTTTGCAGCACCGCCTCGCGGCGCGCGACGAGATCGGGATAGGCCACGCCCATCGACTCGATGACCGCGTCGACGAGATTCGAGAGCAGCACCGGCTTCGGCAGCTTGCGTCCGAAACGGATGCCGCGCCGGATGATGCGGCGCAGCACGTAGCCGCGGCCTTCGTTCGAAGGAATCACACCGTCGCTGATCAGAAATGAGGATGCGCGCGCGTGATCGCAGAGAACTCGCACCGCGGTGTCGAGCTCGTCGTCCATCTTCCCGCCGTAACGATGGCCGCTGATTTCCTCGATCCTCTTCATGATCGGCGCGAAGAGATCGATGTCGTAATTCGTCGAGGTGCTTTGCAAAACGCTGGCGAGCCGTTCCAGCCCCATGCCGGTATCGACGGACGGCGCCGGCAGCGGCGTGAGCACGCCGTCGGCGCTGCGGTCGTATTGCATGAAGACCAGATTCCAGATCTCCATGGTGTCGTCGCCTTCGCCGTTCACCAGCGCGGCCACGTTCTTGGACATGTCATCGCCGCGGAAGTAGTGAACCTCCGAGCAGGGACCGCAGGGGCCGGTGTCGCCCATCGACCAGAAGTTGTCCTTCTTGCCGAAGCGCAGCACGCGATCGGGCGCGGCACCGGCCTTCACCCACAACGCCGCCGCCTCCTCGTCCGCGGGAACGCCGTCGCCCCCTTCGAAGACGCTGAACCAGAGGCGCTCGACTTCGAGACCCCAGACGTTGACGATGAGATCCCAGGCCAGCCGGATCGCCTCTTCCTTGAAGTAATCGCCGAAGGAGAAGTTGCCGAGCATCTCGAAAAAGGTGTGATGCCGGGCGGTACGGCCGACGTTCTCCAGGTCGTTGTGCTTGCCGCCGGCACGAACGCATTTTTGCGACGTCGTGGCGCGGTTGTAGTCGCGCGGCTCGCGGCCGAGGAAGACGTCTTTGAACTGATTCATCCCGGCGTTGGTGAAAAGTAGGGTCGGGTCGCCCGCCGGAACGAGCGAGGAGCTGGACACGCGGCGGTGCCCGTTCTTCTCGAAGTAGTCGAGAAACTGTTCGCGAATCTGGTTGGTGGTCAGCAAAAAGGACTCTCCTGAAAGCGCGAGATCGTAACAGCGGAGGGATGGGGTGTCATCCCGGGATAGGGTTGCTGGGTTGCTCAGTTGCTGGGTTGCTGGGTCTCGCGGTCTCGCGGTCTCGCGATTTCGACGAACCGGTCTATTACTCGTCGCGAGCGCGAAACCCACAGCTCAGAAACTTAGCAACTCAGCAACTTAGAAAACCCGATCTGATACTTCTCCCGCAGCGTCCGCAGATGATGAAGCTCGTGCCCGGCCATGTGGAACGCCAGTCCGCGCACCGAGGCTTCATAGCCGTTGACGTTTCCGCGCCTGGCCCACTCCTCCGCGGTCAGCGGCTCGAAGAGCGCGAGTGTGGCGGTGCGGACTGCGCGGTATTCGGCGAGGAGACTTGGCAGGGAACGCGATTCAAAGTCTGTGGCGGCAACGTATTCATTCTCATCGAATCCAGGCAACGGCCGGACGTCGCCGCGGGCAACGCACAAGGCGCGATAGGCGAAGATGCGCTCGTCATCGATGAGATGGCCGATCACTTCCTTCACCGTCCATTTGCCGGGCGCGTAGCGCAGTCCGCGAATCGATTCTTCGTCGAGCGATGCGAGGAGCGCGGCAACCTGCTCCCCTTGCGCTTTCAGCACGCCGACGGCATCGTCGCCGATGACGTGGTCGATGTCCGACTTGGCGTACGAGGCGAACTCACCGTCTGCGGGGCGGCCGCTGATCATTCCCGGACTCCCAGCTCGCGAACGACATCCCGCGCCATGCTGCTGTCGTAACCCTGCCGAAAGAGGTACGCCACCAGCTTCTCGCGCATCGAGGCGGCGGCATCGCGGCGGCGCAAGACGGCCAGCCGTTTCTTCGCCGAGGCGAGGGCGGCGGCGCGCTCGTCATGATCGTCGAGGTTCAGGGCGCGAGTGATTGCCTCACCGGCCACGCCCGCCTGCTCCAGCTCGCGCTGGATGCGCAGCAGTCCGATTCCTTTGCGGACACGCGTACGGGCGTAGGCGGCGGCAAAACGATCGTCATCGAGCCAGCGCTCGCGGCGCAGGCGATCGATGGTGGCATCGATGACGTCGCGCTCGAACTGTTTGAGCGCCAACTTGCGCCGCAGTTCCCCCTCGCTGTTGAAGCGATGGTTGAGGATGCGCATCGCGCCGAGGTAGCAGCGGTCGAGATCGTCCGGCACACACGGAGTTTAGCGCGAGCCCTGCATGAAGGTTTGTTCTGCGCAAGACCTGATTCAGCCGCAGACGGAGAACCGATGGCAGCTTTTATCTGCGCTCATCTGCGTCATCTGCGGATTCGTCCCCTCGGCATGAACGCTTCGCATCAAAGTTCGTTCTGCGCGAGACCTGTTTTATCCGCAGATGGACGCAGATTTACGCAGATGGAAAACCCGATGGCCGGCCTGGCAACTCGGCCGAGCAACTCAGCAACCCGGCATCAAACCGTGTTCGAGAAATCGAACGGCGACTCGTCCGCGAAGGGATCGCTGTCGGCCGCCACGGTCAGCTTTGAATCCATCTCCTCGCGGGCCATGTCGGACGTCGACTGGATGCCCGAGAGCTTGAGGCGGAACTCGTCCGGATTCGATGCGCGGCGCAGTGCTTCATCGAGCGTGATCAGGCCGTTCTTGTAAAGAAGGTAGAGCGACTGATCGAAGGTCTGCATGGCGTACTGCGACGTCCCCTGGCTGATGGCGTCCTTGATCAGCTTGGTCTTTTCCTTGTTCTCAATGCAGTCCCGGATGTACGCGGTCGAGATCATGACCTCAGCGGCGGGAACGCGTCCAAGCCCGTCGGCGCGCGGAAGCAGACGGAGGGAAACGACGGCCTTGAGGACTGCTGCCAGCTGCAGGCGGATTTGCTTCTGCTGGTGCGGCGGGAAGACCGAGATGATGCGGTTGATGGTCTCGGTGGCGTCCATCGTGTGCAGCGTCGACAGCACCAGGTGGCCGGTCTCGGCCGCGGTGAGCGCCGTCTCGATGGTCTCGTAGTCGCGCATTTCGCCGACCAGGATGACGTCGGGATCCTGGCGCAGTGCCGACCGGAGCGCCTGCGAGAACGACTTCGTGTCGACTTCGATCTCGCGCTGATTGACGATCGACTTCTTGTCGCGGTGAAGGAACTCGATCGGATCCTCGACCGTCATGATGTGCTCGGTGCGATGGGCGTTGATGTAATCGATCATCGCCGCCAGCGTGGTCGATTTGCCCGAGCCGGTGGTCCCGGTGCAGAGGATCAGGCCGCGCCGCTCTTCGCAGATCTTCTCGAGGACGACGGGCAGCATCAGCTCGCGGATGGAGAGAATCTTGACCGGGATGACGCGGAGGACCATACCCACGGTGCCGCGCTGCTGGAAGATGTTGCAGCGGAAACGGCCGAGGCCCGGCACCGAGTAGGCGATGTCGATCTCGTAGTTGTTCTTGAACTTTTCCTTCTGGCGGGAGGACATGATCGAGAAGGCCATGGCGATCGTGTCTTCCTGCATGAGCCGCTTGAGCTCGACCAGCGGCACCAGCTCGCCGTCCACGCGGATGACCGGATGGGAGCCGACTTTGATGTGAAGGTCCGACGCGCGGCGCTCGGCGGCAATTTTCAGAAGGTCGTTGATGTGCACGGGCTCACCTCGAGGTTGAGCCGGGCATTTTACGCCATCACTGAATACAATCGCGCGCTCATGAGCCTCACCCGCCACGACGATCTCTCTCTTCGCTATGTCCTCAACGTTCCCAGCGGCAAACCGGATGACGCGGAGATGCCGCTGGTGATGCTGATGCACGGGCGCGGGGCGGATGCGAATGATCTGGCCGATCTGGCACCGATGGTCGACGACGGATATCGCTTCGTCTTTCCGAACGCGGCCAAACCGTTTGAACCGATGCCGGGATATTCGTTCGGCTGGTCGTGGTTCGACGGGTGGCCGCCGGAGGGCGATTCGATCGTGCAGTCCCGGACGAAGCTACTGGCGCTGCTCGACGAATTGGTCGAGCGCTATCCCACACCCAATGGAAAGATCGTCGTCGCCGGATTCTCGCAGGGCGGCATGATGGCGATCGACGTCGGATTCCGAACGAAGCAGAAGGTCGCCGGGATCATCGACATGAGTGGCGCGATCTACGAGGCCGGCGCGCCCCCGCTTCGCGATCTCCCGCTGCTCATCGTGCACGGCACCGAGGACGACATGATCCCGCTCTCGGCCGCGCGGCGAACGCGTTTCGTCCTCGAAGAGAACGGCGTTCGCCCCGAGTACCACGAGTTTCCGATGGGGCACCACGTAACACCGGAGTCGATGGAGGTGGTTCGGGGGTTTCTGGCGCGCATCTTGGGGTGAGACGGTTTCACGCGGGGGCGCGGAGACGCGGAGGGGAGCGGTTTTCTCCGCGGCTCCGCGCCTCCGCGTGAGAACGCTATGATTCGCCCTCATGAACGACTTCGCCGCCTTCTATCCGCAGCATCTCGAAACCGTCAAGGCGCGCCATGACCGGGCGCTGGCCGAGGCTGGGTATGACCACATCATCATCTTCGGTGGCGAGATTCACATTCAGTTTCTCGACGACAGCTACTATCCGTTCAAGGTCAATCCGCACTTCAAATCGTGGGTGCCGGTGGTTGACAATCCGCATTGCTTCATTGTCTATACGCCGGGGAAGACGCCGGTGCTCGTTTACTACCAGCCGGTCGATTACTGGTACAAGCCAGCGTCGGCGCCGAGTGGGTATTGGGTCGAGCACTTCGACGTTCGTGTGATCGGCACGCCGGAAGCGGCGAAAGAACATTTTCCGAAGAGCGGACGCGCTGCCTTCGTCGGCGAGCCGAATGAGCTTCACGATGGCGAGGTCAATCCCGAGGCGCTGCTCAACGCGTTGCACTTCGAGCGCTCGTGGAAGACTGACTACGAGATCGCCTGCCTCACCGAGGCCAACGTGCGCGGCGTGCGCGGGCATCGCGCCGCGGCGAAGGCGTTTCGCGACGGCAAGTCGGAGTTCGAGATTCACATCGACTATCTGCTCCAGTCCAGCCAGGCGGAGGAAGAGCTGCCGTACGGCAACATCATCGCCCTCAACAACAACGCCTCGGTGCTGCACTATCTGAATCACGAGCGCGAGCAGCCGGGCGATCTTCGTTACTCATTCCTGATCGATGCCGGCGCCCAGTGCAACGGCTACGCGTCGGACATCACCCGCACGTACGCCCGCGACGAGCAGGGCGAGTTCGCGCGCCTGATCGAAGCGATGGACGCGATGCAGCAGCGGCTCTGCACGATGGCCAAGCCAGGCATCAACTACATCGACATCCACATGGCCGCGCATGCCGGTGTGGCCAGCATCCTTCACGACTTCGCCTTCGTGCGCGATCTCGATGCCGAGGGGATCGTCGAGAAACGCATCAGCTCCGCCTTTTTCCCGCACGGCGTCGGCCACTTCCTCGGGCTGCAGGTTCACGATGTGGCCGGCTTCCACGGCAACCGCGCCGGCTGCATCATCGCCAAACCCGAGGGGCATCCGTACCTGCGGCTGACCCGCGTCATCGATCCGCGCATGGTCTTCACCATCGAGCCGGGGCTCTACTTCATCGAGTCGCTGCTGGGCGAACTGCAGAAGAGCGAGAACGCGAAGTACGTGAACTGGGCGAAGGTGGACGACTTCCGCAAATTTGGCGGGATCCGGATCGAGGATGACATCGTCGTCACCGAGAACGGGCACATCAACCTCACGCGGCGGGCGTTCGGTAGCTAGCTCAGCGCCGAGGTGCAGGCGCGGCAACGGCGTGCGGCCAGGGGCACCTTTTCCAGGCACTCGGAGCAGGTCTTCGTCGGTTCCGCGGGCGCCGGTTTCACTAGCGCTTTGACGATGAGAAACACCACCAGCGCGATGATGAGAAAGTCGATGACCGTGCCGATGAAGTGGCCGTAGAGGATGGCGCTCTCGGTGGTCTTCCCGGCGGCGTCGGTGACGGTCTTGAGGACGATTTTGGCCTGCCTCCAATCGCCGCCCGGAAGGAGAAGGCCGATCACCGGCATGAGGATGTCCGCGGCAAGCGCGGAGACGATGTTGCCGACCGCGGCACCGATGATCACGCCGATGGCCAGCGCCAGCGCGTTGGTCTTGGTAAGGAATCCGCGAAAGTCTCCGATCATGGCTGGCTCCTCAGCAGTGCGAAGTATTTCTGAATCCTATCCGCATTTTTGCCGGCATCTCCGCGGCCGACGCGGGAGGTGGAGCGGACGTCGACGCGACTGTGATCGCCGGCGGGACGAATGCGCACCACGATGTCGTCGTGGAAGCCGAAGAACGCCGTCGTGTCCGTGGCCTCGATGATGCCGTCGGCGGGTCGCATGGCGACGATCTCCCACTCCATCTTCTTCGCCGCGTCCACGGCTTTGGCGAACGCGGCATCGGCGGCAAGCGGCAGGTCGAGCGTGACCAGATCGGGATAACCGGCGCGCTGCTGGCTGGCGGTTCTGTCATCGATGCGATCGGGCGCCGGATTCGATGTACTCCCTCGAAGAGGGAGGACCGCCGAAAACCGAGGAGGATCGGCCAGATCGGTGCTGATGTCGTGGATGCGCGGCTTGCCGCGCGCGCCGGCGACCTGCGTCAGCGGCAGGATCACGATCAGCGCTCCGACGATTGCCGATACCGCCGCCGTCGGGTTCGGGCGCGTCCGCAGCCAGGCCACGCCGGAGATCAGCAGCGCCAGCAGACCGGCCACGAACGCGAGAGCGAAGAGCAGGAGGCCGATCTTGAAGTTCCACCAGCCCATTCGCGTCCCCGGCCCGGAGAGGAGAAGCGCAACGGCGGCGAGAGCGGCGAGAACTGCCCCGGTCATGGTCATGCGGCGGGAAGTGTATGCGGTCTCGAAGTCGGTGACTAAAATCACGATTTCACGTTCTTCTCACGAACGCTCGAATATCCGATTCACAATCCTTGGCTATGTTTCGCAACGTTTCGAGGGGAAAACGAAAAGAACGACATCGACGATCTGAACTCGCGGTACTGACAAAGGGGCGTATAGCCTCTTTTTTGTTTTCCACGCAAATCAGATTGAGCAAGTGATCAAACAGCAGTCTTCGCGGCGATCGGGCCGGTCAAAGGGGCGTAGAGCCCCTTTTTTATTTTCGGGGGTGTAAGGACGACGTAAATCCAGGCGATTCAACCGACGGCCGCGGAAGCCGGGACAAAAAGGGGCGTAATGCCCCTTTCGTGTTTTCAGGCGATTTTCGGGCCGTCCTGCGGATGCTTTATCTCAAATCAGCGATCGGAGCCAGGAATGCTACAAAGACCTCTCTCGCGCAGGCGGCGCAGCGGTGAGCGCGGAGTCGCGCTGATCACGGTTCTATTCGGCGCCACAATGGTTCTCCTCCTGCTCTTGACGATGCTGAGCATGACCAGCCTGTCAGGCCGCATCGTGGCCAAGCAGCTCACCTTCAACGGCCAGGCGATCAATGCGGCGCAAGCCGGGATCAACGAGTCGCTGTCGTGGTTCGTTCATCAGAAACAGCAGCCGGTAGTGCTGTTCAGTCCCCAGCTCGATCCCGGCGGCGTCTGCACTCATGTGCCGGCCCACATCCCGCCTGTGAATGAGACCGACGATCCAACCACCGGCATCGTCCGTTCCTACCCGGTGGCGTCGGCCGGGGTCTGGGGCCGCTACACCGTCGACAAGACCAAGGTCCTCGACGTCAGCAAACGGCGCGGCAAGCCGCAGGACGGAACCATCTGGCGCATCGAATCCGAGGGGACCATTTATGTGCGCAACAACCCGGCGAAGCTGCCCTCGCAGCCGCCGAACGTCATCATCGCGCACGCCACGATGCGCGCCGAGATTCAGCGCCTCGGGCTGCAGCTCCCGGCCAATGCCGCGCTCAATTCCGTGCGCGCCGACAACGTGAACGTCACCAAAGCGGGACGCGTTCAGGGCGGCTCGTCGGGAATCGGCGTGGCCTATCCGCCAGGCACCGGCGTGATCACGAACAAGGGCACCGTCACCGGAAACCCGGCCCAGAACACGACCACGAATTCGTTCCAGATCCCGGCCGTCTTCGGCGTCACGCAGCAGGAGCTGATCGCCATGGCGGACCTCGTGGTCGACGATGAAAAGCAACTGCCCGATCCGCTGCCGTCGATGGCGCTGATCGTCGTCAAAGGAAACGCCACCTTCAATCCGCAGAAGAAGCTGAACGGCAGCGGGATCCTGGTGGTCCTCGGCAATCTGATTCTCAATCCAAATTCCGACACGTTTTTCAGCGGCGTGATCTGGGTCGGCGGTCAGTTCAACATGTCGCCGCCGGCGAGCATCAGCGGCTCGGTGGTGGCACTCGGCAACGCCACGCTGTCCGCCGGAAGCGACGTCTCCGACATCAGCTACGACGCGGCAATCCTCGACCAACTGCGGCTGCAGATGGGGAACTACCTCTTCTCGCGCTCGCCGTGGCTCGTCGGCAATGGGAGTTGATCATGCGCAAGAGTGAACGGGGCATGACCCTGGCTGAAGTGCTGGTATCGCTGGCGGTGGTGTCGGTAGTGGTCGTTTTTTCGGGCCGGATGTTGTCCGTCGCCTATCGCAGCATCCAGATCAACAAGAACAAGCAGTTCGCCACGCAGAAAGCGCTGTCGATGCTCGAAGAGCTGAAGGCGCTGGTGCAGAACGAGGGCGACGGATCGAACGGTTCGGTGCTCGACTCGTACGACGATGGAACGACGAATCAGCCCATTCTGACCACGCAGGCGGGCGTCACCAAGCCGGATGCGCCGGTGAGCGGAAACACCAGTGTCGGCCCGACAAAGTGGCTGTTCGAACGCCGCATCACGGTGGAGAAGGTTCCGGGAGCCAACGATCTTCGCCTGGTCCGCGTGGCGGTCTACGTCAACGACATCGGTGGCCTGCGCCTCATCGCCGAAGTGGCCAGCGTCCTCAGCACCATCGGCCAGAACTCGCCGCCTACACAGGTCTACGACATCTATCTAATTGCTGTCGAGAACGTGCCGGGTTGGTGGGTCTACATGGAGAACGTCGTGCCGTTCGTCGAGAGCGCCATGATCGATCTCGAGTCAAGGCATTCGGGACTCAAGTTCCGGCGCCACTGGATCCGCAAGCTCTCTTATGGACGCGATCCGTATTACACGCCGTTCGTCAATGGCGCCGCCGATTCGACCGCGGCGATCAATTCGGTCTACTTCTATCCAGGCCTGCTGCCCGCCGGATCGCCGGTAAACAACTATTACCCGCCTGATTTCTTCAACGGTCGCATCTCGGTCGACGGCACGGTCAAGAACGGCGTCGATGTCACCAATCCGCTGCCGTACGTGCTGGCCGACCAGTACAACAACAGCCTTCGCTACTGGGACGAGCTAGCCCTCTTCAATGCGCGTCTCGCGGCCGGCCTCGAATCGGCCACCGCGCCGACATTGCGCCTGTTGCTCGACGACATGTACATGCACCCGTCGAAGTACACCAACGCCATCCTGATCAATCTTCACGGCGAGCTGCTGCCGTTCCCGCCGGTGCGCAACTATTCGGATCCGGCGAAGGATCCGACGAAGTATCCGAACGTGCGCGCCGTCGCCCATCCGGAGCGGCTTCGCTACAAGAATGGCGACATCGTCAATCTGCGCGTCTACGGGTACCAGACGAACATGACCAACCCGGCCGCGGTCCCCGACTGGCTCGGCAGGGGCGGCGTCTCGACTCCGATCACCGTGGTGTTGAAAGGCATCAACTGGGCGCCCCAGCCGGCGGACATCACGGCGATCACGGGCGGCGTCGATTTCGACGGCGACGGCAACGCCGACCAGTACACGGCGGGCAACGGCAGCAACGTCGCCGCGGGCCCGAACGCGCCGACGCGCATGTGGTGGTCGTCGCAGGTGACCGGAGGCGACACCATCATCCGGCTCTACAACACGCCGCTCAAAACGCCGTGCGTGAAAGTGACCAACCCCTGCGATCGTGGCGGCCTCGATGACACCAGGCGGCTCTACAACCTGCAATACATCCCGTCGCCGGTCGAGGACCTCCCCGATTCGACGTCGCCGCAGCCGTTCACCACGAATCTGGCCACCGCCGGCACGGCGGTCAAAAACACTGCCCGCTGGGTGATCAAGATCCCGACGCTGGCACTCCCCACCAACAAGGTTCTGACGTTCGAGACCCGCATCGGCGATGACTTCACCGCCGGGGTCTCCAACCCACCGCCCGATGCCCAGTCGAATTTCTCGCGAACGTATTCGTATCGCGGCGAGGATCAGTGGGTCTTCGGCGACCCCACGCACGATCCCAATCTCCCCCTCACCGAGCGTTACCAGGTTCTCGGCGATCCGCGGCACTGTCCCTACGCCGACTTGAAGATGCCGCACGGAACGTCTGGCCTCCTGCGCGCCGACCCGCTCGGCCTGGGCTACAACCGCTACTTCGACGACTTTCACGACATCACCGGGAACCGGCGCACCGACTGGCCGGGCTGGTCCTATGCCGCCCCCGCGGGCAACTACTACGGGATCAAGAACAACTCCGGTGACACCACCAGCAACAACGACGGCTGGGCCACCGGAGCAGGGATGCTGGAGATCGACGTCCCGCGCATGTTCCAGATGCTCCGTTCGTCGCTGCTTCGGACCCATGCGCTCTACACCACCATGACCGGCTTCTCGTACTACTACGTCGGCATCGGCAACGAGATCGGTTACGACGACGCCAACGGCTTTCCGAACAGCATCCCGCTTTCGGAGAAACCGTTCACCGGCGGCGCGAGCACGCGCTTCGAACAGTCGATCACCAACGCCGCGATCAACTCGATCAATGGAGGCGTAAAAGTGATCAAGGAAAACGGGACGGGCTGGTGGGGAATGAGCTGGCTCGGCGAGCTCTATCCCGACACTGCCTACGCGACCTGGAAAACCACCGGCAACCTTCCCACGGGCGCGGCCAACGGCACCTTCCTGCGCACGCTGCGCGAGAACATCACCACCAATCTCCCCACCGGCACGACCTTCAATCCGGCCGTGCGCCGGACGCAGGAGGAAGGGAGCACGACCTTCTTCTGGTCCGGCAGCGCGGGCTCGACCTTCCATCACGTCTACGCCGACAACACCAACGGCAATCTCGATACCGACGGCACCGTCATCGCCAACACCTACAAGTTCCCGCTGGCGGCCACGATCTCGAACAACCGCCGTTCGACATCAACGTCAATGACACGACGATGAACCCCGATCACTTCCTGCAACCGGCGTACGGCCAGCCGGCCACGCTGCAGACCGAAGCACGGTTTTATAAACACCAGTCAAACATCCAGGGAAGCTCGCTCCTCTCGATGCACGACGAGAACAAAGACACCGCCTTCGTGGTGGTGAACGGCCTTTCCCCCTCCGGCGAGTCGGGCGTGGCCTTCATCGCGCGCTGGTCGTTTCTCAGCCTGGTGCAGAGCTTCATGAACGGCGGCCTGGCCAAGACCGGCGGCGTCTCCGATCCGGCGCGCGTTCGCGAGCTGCCGCGGGTGGTGATCGCCACTCCAAACGACTCGATCGACCTCAACGATCCGGCCTCGGTGAGCATCACCTGGAACCTTGAGTGGAAGCGCTGGGACGGCATCGCCTATACGCCGTCGTATCCGGCGAATTTCAAGGAAGACACGACCGTGAAATTCGCACTGATGTACAGCCGCGACAACGGCAAGAGCTGGCGCTACATCCAGGACGAGAGCGCCGCCACGCCGGGCATCCGGCCTCCCGATCCGCTCCTTCTGACGACGTCCGCGTACACGTGGAACGTGCCCGCCGGCAGCTTCCCGAAAGGGAACTACGTCATCCGCGTCGAGGCCTATCGAGACGGCATTCCGCTGCACTACGCGTTTCATCAATACCGCGCATTCCTCAAGAGGTCGTGAGCATGAGAAGGCCGAAATCGCAGCGGGGAATGTCGCTGATCGAGATCCTGGTGGTGCTGTCGGTGGTCAGCGCGCTGATGATCATCACCTACAAGTTGCTCGAAGACGCCATGCACGCCTCGATGTTCGGCGAGAGCCACAACGACATGATCATCATGACCCAGCGCGCCGTAAACCGGCTGCAGAGCGAGATCATGCAGTCGCGCGTGGCCTATCAGGAGGATGCCACCGGCAGCGCGTATCGCGCCGCACTACAACTGCCGGGACTCCCGAAATGGACCGACACGCTGCTGCCGGTTTTTCAGACGGAGACCACGCTCGATCCCGACGCCGGAAACGGCCCGGACCGCCGCGCCGGCAACTCCCTCCTGATCGTCCGGCAGCTCGAGCCGCTCTCGGTGATGTACGACGACGACGGCAAGCCGGGCACGCCCGACGTCGAGTTTCTCGCCGACCGCTATCGATTCGAGTACGAATACCTGATCACCAGCGCCGGCCAGAGCTTCGGCGGCACCGGCTTTTTTGTCGATCTGATGGAGAGCCGCAGCGTCGAGTTCGCGGACTACTTTCAGTTGAAGTCGTTGACCGCCGCGCAAATGAAGCTGGTCGTGCCGAAGATCCAGGCCGCCAAAATCACGCGCGCCTGGGATGCCGGGCAGCCGATCGACACCGCGTTTTATGACCTCGCTCCCGCTGCCGCCGGCGCCTTCGGACCGGCGCTGAACAAGCCGCAGATCGCCATCGCCAGCACCACCACCCTCCTCCCCGGCCTGGGCGGCGGCCGGATCAGCGGCAGGATCGATTACTCCGTCGTCTTCACGCCGACTGCCCCGATCAAACCGTTCAACATCGCGCACAAAATGTTCTTCTACGCCCAGCCCGACTCCACGCATCCGAAGTTTCCCGCCGGTTTCGAAGTCAAGATCGCCGGCCCCTCCGGACATCGCAAAGTCGCCGTGCGCCTGGTGCTGATGGCCAACTATCGCGCCGGCACCTACGAATCACAGCAGGGGTTTGTGACGACGGCGGCGCGGTTCTAGTTCACTTCATCAATCCCAAAAACGTCAGCCGCTTCCGGTATCGCAATCCCGCGGCCGCGGGACTGAACTGCGTCCGGATCGTTTCGCGTGCGCGTTCACTGAGTTGCGTTCGGAACTCGGCGTCCTCGAATACCCGGCGCATCAGGTGCGCGGCATGATCGAGATCGGGATCGGCCCATTGCTGGCCGGCGGCGTAGTAGTGATGCGTCCGATCGAGCGTGACCAGCTCGTAGCTGACGGGACATGAGTTCCCGCTGTTCATGAAGTCCATGTTGCCCGACCACCCCGTGGCCACGACCGGCTTGCCGAGGTACATCGCCTCGGCGAGGATGAGCCCGAAGCCCTCGGCGCGGTGAAGCGACACGACGCTGTCGCACGCGGCGAGTAGACCGTTGACGCGCGATCGCGGGAGCATCCGGTCGGCCATGTAGACGTTCGGAATCCCGCGCAGACGTTTCTCCAGTTCGGCGTACTCCTGGCGATGTTCATCCGCATGGCTGGTCTTGATCAGAAGCGCCGCCGATGACGATCCGGCGAACGCGCGGTTGAACGCCTCGACGGCACCGAGCGGGTTCTTTCGCTGGACGACGCTGCGGAAATCGAACATGCAGAGGAACGTGAAGCGTCCCGCCGGCACGCCGAGCTCCTGCGGGGAGCACGGCTCGATCTCCGTCACTTCCACTCCGTGCGGCATGTGCACCACCGGAATGGTCACCTTCCTGCTGATCGCGCTCTGCACGAAGGCGCTGGGAGCCCAGATCTCGTCCAGTGGATCGGCCGACGAAAGCCAGGCGTCGGGCAGTTCGGACAGCTCCCAGTGCCAGACGCCGATGTTGTACGCGCTGGCGCGGAAGAGCTCCGAGGTCTGGCTGTAGACGACCGCCACCTGATCCGCATTCACGTGGAAAACGCTGGCGCGATAAACCGGCTGCGCCGGTTCATAACGGACGCCGACGTCGATCAGATCATTCGGCAGTCCGGCCGCATCGCACGCCTTCTGGCAGAGGCGGGCGGACTCGCCCACGCCGGTGTCGTGATCGATGTATCCGGCGATGTTGAGCCCGGGCAGAAGCGACGACTCCGCGCGAACTTCCCGCAGAGGCGACTCTTTCCGGCCGAGGAGAAACTCGCGCAGCGCCGTGCGAAGAGGCTTGGGGAACAGAAGCACCAGCGGCCGGGCGCTGGAGAGCGATCGATACGCCCGGGCCGCAATCCTGGCCGCGCGCGCACTGCGCGACGACACATGCACTCCTCGAAAAAACTCCGGGTGCTCGAAAGGATCGGTACCGCAGGCCACCTGCAACTTGCTCGAATTGCGATAGACGACGCGCGCGGCGTCGGGCAAGCGCGTGCCGTCCGCGAAGACGCTGAACTCGTACGGCGCATTCCTGAACGACTCATAACCGGCCGCGCGGATGGCGGCAAGGTAGTCGTTGAATAGCTTGTCCGCATCGCCGGTGTCCGCGACCTTCAGCGCGATGTCGTATCGCGACACCATGTCCGGATCGAGAGGATCGAATCCGCTGAAGTGAAGGAACCGCAGCGGCTGACCGTTGACCGTGGCCGCGGCACCATGTCCGGTGATGGGCCGCTGCCGCAGGTTCCAGTACGCGATGTTGTATCCGGGGTGACGAAGAATCATCACGCCGTCGAAGAGTCCCGGCACGAGATCCATCCACTTCTGTTCGACGAAGAGTCCGTGCTCGGGATCGACGATGCATTGGAACTCGAGCTTCTCCTTCCACCACGCCAGAAACAGCTCCAGCTGCGGATGGCGCATGACCGCCAGGAACCCGAGGTTGTAGGCGCCGGCCATCAATATCGTCCGCTCGAATGGATGTTGATCGCCCTTCGCATAACCGCTCAGGTGCGGCGTGAGGATCAGAAACGTCTCCGGCGGCGCATCCTCGATCTCGCGTAGCGGGTTGTAGAGGGCCACATCGGGATCGATGTAGACCACGCGGTCGTAGCCGCGGGCGAAGAGGTACGCGAACATCCACGGCTTGACCGCGGTATTCAGCTCCAGGATCGAGTAGCGGAAACAGAACTGCCGAGGATTGGGAAGCTGCAAATCCTCGATCGGCACCGTGGTGAACGATTCCTGGTACTCCTCCGCCGCGCCGCCAACCAGCAACACGAACCGGTCCCACTCGGGATGATGCGCCGCCGCCGAGGCCATGAGGACGCGGACGGAGTGCCGGTAATTCGGAGAAATGATGGAGAAGACCGCTGTGCGCATGAGGGATGACTGCGGAACCCGCCGGGAGGGCGGGAGCGGGAGAGTACCTTAAGGGCTCCGTGATGCGGAAGCCGTCTCCGCGTCGTCACCCCGCTTCTAAAACGTCTTCACGAAAATTGGGCGGTCGACGAAGATCCCGAACTGATGCGTGGTCTCCCAGGAATTACCGCCGCGCGGGCCCGGCACCGCGACCTGCTGGACGCTCGGCTCGTACCGGAAGTGAAAACGAAGGTCGAGCCTGGGGATGGTCGGAGAGGTCACTTCCAGCGACGGAAAGACCGTGAGGCGCGTCAGACTGCTGCGTGCCTGATTTGATGGTGGAGGCTGGGCGGTGGTTGCGGAGGGCCGGTAGTAATACGCCCCGGCGGCAACGGATGCGTCGATGTCGACGTTGCCGAGCGAGTATCGCGGCAGGCGATGAATGAAACTGAGACGTTTTCGATGCTCAGGCGGCGCGGCTCCATGCCCGTGTCCCGGCGGCGTGTCGTCGAGATACACGAATGATCCGGACAGCGCGCGAAAACGAACGTCGACCTCGACGCCGATCTCGGAGTTGTAGACAGGCGCGTAGTGGCTCGCGCCGGTTCCCGTGCGAGCCGTCAGCCGGCTGTACTCCACCCTCGACCAGGTCACCTGCGCGCGCAGCATTGCGGGCTCGCCGCCCACATGACCAAACGTGTAGTAGCGGCCCAGCTGCAACGTGTTCTTCCTGTGCGGCGTCTCGGTGAACGTCCCGGTGCTGGGCTCATTCGAGAGATCTTCGAGATAGGACGTCTTGAAGTTCAATTGCCAGTGGCCGTTGTAGTAGCTCGTGGCCAGGTGGGCGAACATGACGTCAGCGCTCGTCGGGCGGAGCAGGTCGACGTAATTGGTCGCGGCGCCGGTGAAAAACCGCGAGATGAGAACCCGGCTGCAGGGACATTGGATCCCGCCGCGCGCGGTGATCGTGGCACCGAGGTCGCGGGGATCGATGAAATCGTTGGCGTCGAAGATATCGAGCTCCTGCGCCTGCAGGGCCGAGGCTCCAAGAAGCAATGCAGCGAAAAGAAAGGATCTCATGGGGCCCTCAATTCGACCGTAATGCTGTTGAGCGCAATTGCTTTGGCATTCTCGGAACAACCAGAGCCGTTTTGCCCGGGAAAGCACGGTTTGGCGACCATGAACTTCGCCGGCCCGCGGCCATCGCTCACATCCGCAGGAGCTTTGCTCCAGGTCAGCCTGGACGGCACTTTGCTTCGGCTCAGTTCGAGATACCCGTGTTTCTTTTCGCTCATCGCCTCGATGATCAAGGTTTCATCCGATCGGAAGTTCTGTAACCGCGATCCGTGAGGGATTGGCGATTCGCTCCATTGGCAGGGGGCGTTCGGCGCACTGACCACAGGACCGACTTTCTGCACCTGCCTCCTGATCGCGAAGGTGGCCTGGGGATCGGAAGTGAGCACGAGGTCGAGCGATTTCGCCTCGTCCCCGGTACTGCAGGTCATCCGGAAGACATTGATGGGATCCGCTTTCCGGCCATCGGACGTGTCGTGAACGCCCTGCACGCAGCCTCTGGACTCGCTGGTCGTTATGAAACGCTCCGTAGCACTCACATAACGCAAGTCGGGAACGTCGGCTGTCTTGTCCGGCCCTAGAGAAACATCCTGCGGTGCCCCCAGTGGCGCGCCATTGGCGTCGAAAAGACGGACCTGCATGGTGCCTCGCGAGCAGTTCAGGATGACGTGAACCGTCTTCGATTCGTCCTGAGCAGACACGGAACCGGCGGCGCTCAGGATCGCGGCTGCGGAGAACATCAAGGCTGCTTTTTGCATTCGGTGCATTTCTCCTCCACGATGGCTCGGATGGTGTTGAGCGTCGTTACCTCATCGATCTCTGTTTTCGAGCCGTCGGATTCGACGACCACTCCTTTGAGACGGATTTTGACCGACTCGCCATAAGCCACCCAGAACGCCTGGGGTGTCGCTGTCGCGCCTGTCGTTTTCTCGCTGCTCCCGACGGAGCCTACGTTGTAGTGCAGAATCGCGTAGTCGCGTTTCTTCAGGAGCTGTTTGACCTCGTCTTCCTGCCATGGATAGAGATGGTTGACGGTGATCACCGCGGGCTCGGCGGTGATGTTCAGGTTGCGGACCACGGCTGCGTTGTTTCCGGAGTTGATGAAACCGATCAGAACGCTGTCTTTCGTCGAACCGACGATTGCAGCCCTGGTGGAAGACGCTCGTCCGGTGACACTCGAAATGACACTGATGCTCAGCGCGATCACAGAGACGAGCGCCGTCGCCGCAGACAACGTCGAAGAGCCGAAATCGAACCAGCGCCGGCCGCCCTGATAGCTTTCACAGACGGTGCATTTCTCGGCATCCGGGGGCATCGGAGCGCGACAGGCGATGCACTTCCCTGTCGCGTTACGCAGCGTCTTGCACGTGGGACACACGTGCGCCTGCTCGGGGAGCTGGGCTCCGCACCCCGGGCAGAAATTGTCGGGCATTAATCGAGGATAGCAGTACGTCGATGAGTAAGTCCATCAAGGCTTTATCGTCGATGGGCTGCTCGGCACCGCGGTGGCACTGATTCAGGATCGGCGGCCGATCCCCTCAGTCGAGTCCGCTAACCCGCGTAGACAGAATGAGATCGGCCATCGTACCGTTGGAGGCCATGCATCGACTCCTTCCCCTTTCCCTCGCTCTCCTCTTCGCCTCGTCCCTCTTCGCCCAGCAGCCGCAGCTCTCCCTCTCCATCGACGCCGACGATCGCCTCTCCCCTTCCGGCCTCGGGGATGTCCGCTTCCATGTCGAGAATCCCTCGGACCAGGACGCCACCAACGTCTTCCTCGATATGTTTCTCGGCAACGGCGCCCTGGCATCCGCAATCAAACCGTCCAACCCGGCCATGGAGTGCGCGTCGCAGAATCTCGGGCACGACCGCGTCGGCTGCCACATTTCGGTGCTCGCCGCGCATGCGAAGAGCGACGTCACCATCACGGCCCACTTTGATGCCGGGCACTACGGCTTCCGGTTTTTCGTCAGCCCGAAGACGGTCACAGGCGAGGCGACGTTTTATCGCGAGTATCCGGTGACCACGTCCGCGGACGGCGGCCCCGGCTCGTTGCGGCAGGCCATTCTCGACACGAACGCGGAGTGCGCGGCCGCCCCCTGCCGGATCGACTTCGAGATCAGCGAACCGCTTCCCGCCGCGGGATGGTTCACCATCGCACCGGCGTCGCCGCTGCCGTGGGTGCTTGCGCCGGAGATCGTCATCGATGGCGAGAGGCAGACCGCCATCACCGGCAATACCAATCCGCGCGGACCGGAGATCTTCCTGGACGGCCGCGGCGTCACTATCGCGGACGGTCTGATCGTGTCCGGAAACAAAGCGACGGTGCGCGGTCTGGCCATCGGCGGCTTTCCCGCCAACGGCCTTCTCGTCCTGCACTCGGTGATGCTGATCGAGCACAACGACATCGGCACCGATCCCACCGGCACCGTTCCTGTTCCGAACGGACTTCGCGGCATCATGGGCGACGGGTTCGGTGCGGAGATCCGCGGGAACGTTCTGAGTCACAACCGCCGCAGCGGAGTCTTTCTCTGGCACAACGCCAACATTCACGACAACCGGATCGAATCGAACGGTGCCAGCGGGATCTTTCTCGGCGGTCAAACCGTCTTCGACTACAGCACCGTGACCGGCAACATCATCACCGGCAATGGCGACTTCGGCATCGCCGCACCTCGCCGCAATGTCGTGGAAGTGCGCGCGAACACGATCGCTCACAACGCCGGCGGCGGAATCGACATCGGCCTCGACGGGCGAACGCTGGAAAGCAATGATTTCCTTCTAGGTCCCGTCAGCGCGCCGCATATCGATTCGGCACGTTTCGATGCCACCAGCGGCGACACGATCATCGAAGGCCCCATCCCGTTCGCCTTCTCGCAGATCACGCTCTATCTCTACGCGAACACGACCCTCGACCACGATGGTTTCGCCGAAGGCGAACGCTTTCTCGGAACCCCGCAATTCGCCGCCGGCCGCTTCACACTGCGCGTGCACGAAGATCTGCGCGGCCTCTTCATCGATGGCAACACGATCGGGACGACAGTAAACAGCGAGGTCCCCGCCCGCGGTACCTCAGAATTCGGACTTCCCGTGCGGGTCGAATAGGGCTGGCGGCGCCGTGACTTCACCGCTTGCCGAAAGCCGAAAGGAGGCGCAGGCTCTACGAATGACCGACGCCGATCCGACTACGAAAGGCACGATCCTGCGTAGTCTCCTCAAGTTCGTGTCGCACGATCTTTCGCCGGAACAGTTTTCCCGCGCGCTCGCAGCGCTTCCTCCTGAGGACCGGCAAGTCGTCGATCAAGGCTCGATCCTGTCGACGCAGAAGGTTTCTGAATTCACATTGAACCGGCTGACCGTCGAAGCAGCGAGAGCAAGAGGCGAGTCTGTTGAATCGTTCGGGCGTCGCGCCGGTCGTGCGGAACTGGCCGATGCAGTTGGTATCTATCGCTTCCTGACCGTGGTCCTCACTCCCACCGCGCTTCTGCACAAGGCGTCGACGCTATGGAGCGCCGTTCACAGTCACGGGCAACTCATCATCGAGAAGGAATCGAAAAGCTCGGCGCGCGTCCGCCTGACCGGCTTCCCCTCGGAGGAAGCGCATTGCGCCAGACTTTCGGGCTGGTTCGAAGGAGCCGGCGAAATGACCGGCGCCAGAAACGCCAAAGCCACCCACGATGTCTGCATCGTTCGCGGTGGAACCGAGTGCCAGTGGCAGCTGACTTGGTGAGCTAAGCCATCCCCTCCCCTTCCACCCGATCCCGCCCTCCTGATTTCGCGCGGTAGAGCGCGGCGTCGGCGGCGGCGATCAGGGAGGCGGGCGTTATCCCGACACCGGCGGCGACGCCGAGGCTGGCGGTGACGATGCCGTCGGCGGCGGTGGTGTGGCGGATGCGGGCGTTGCGGATGGATTGGCGAAGACTCTCGGCTTCGGCCATCGACTCCTTCAGCGTCACGCCGGGGAGGAGCCAGGCGAACTCCTCGCCGCCGAAACGGGCGGCCAGGCCGCCGCGCGATTCGGTTCGGGCGGCGAGCAGGGCGGCGATCGACCGCAGCGCCTCGTCGCCGTCCTGGTGACCCTGCGAATCGTTGAGAGTCTTGAAGTGATCGAGATCGATCAGCACCAGCGAGACCGGCGCTCCGGTGGCGCACGCTTCTGCCAGCGCCTCGTCGAAGCGGCGGCGATTGGCCACGCCGGTCAGTCCGTCCAGATACGACAAACCGCGGAGGCGCTCGTTGGCGACGGCCAGGCCCTGCGTCCTTTCGGCCACGAGCGCTTCGAGCTCGGCCTGACGCGCGTGGAGCGTGGCGACGCGCAGCCGCACGATTCCCCAGACGGCTGCAATCAGAATCACGAGCGCGAGCAGCTCCGCCCACCACGTCTCGAACCATCGCGGCGCGACCACAATCGCCAGCCGCGCCTCGCTCTTGCTGCGCACGCCGTCTTCATTCGTGGCCATCACGCGGAACGTGTAGCTTCCCGGCGCGAGCTTGGTGTACGTGGCCACGCGGTTCGTCCCCGCCTCGACCCATCCTCGGTCGTAGCCTTCGAGCATGTAGCGGAAGGTCACCAGCTCCGGCGCGCGAAGGCTGAGCGCGGTGTAGCGCATCTCGAGGCGCAGCGTGCCGGCGGGAACGTGCAGCGAGTCGCTGGCCGCGCGCACGCCGTCGAACAGGACTTCCTCCACGCGCACGGGCGGCGGGATGTCGTTGCGAATGTTCGCCGCGGGGTCGATCACGGCAAGGCCGCGTTGCGTGGCCACCCAGATCCTGCCGTCGCGCGACCGCATCGCACCGGGAAAGGCACCGTTGCATTCGGCGGACGGCATCCCGTCGATCGTTCCGTAGACAGTTCCGGAGAGATCCGTTTTCTTTCCCTGCATCGCATCCAGAACACGATTGCGCTTCACGCGATAGACGCCACGATTGCTGGTCAGCCAGAGGTCCGCACCGCGGCCGGCATCGACGACGTCGAAGACAACGTCGTCGTGCAATCCGTCGTTTCTGGTCAGCGATCGGACGGAGCCGCTTGCGAGATCGAGACGCGCCAGACCGCCGCCCGATGTTCCGATCCAGACGCCGCGGTGTTCGGCGTCCATGGTCAGACTGAAAACGCGGTCACTCTCGAGGCCGCGGCCCGACTTCGCTACGACGTTCACGCGTGATCCATCCCCGCTCACGCGCCACAGTCCGGCGCCGTCCGTTCCGACGAGGAGGCTCCCGTCGGGCAGCGCCAGAATCGGGCGGAGCTGGCGATCCTCGAACTCCTTGATGCGGGTGGCGCGTCCCTCGTGAACGAGCGCCAGACCCGCCGCCGTGCTGACCCAGAGATCTCCGTTCGCGGTCTCGGCGAGCGCGCGCACACGATCGTTCGGCAGACCGGCGCTGCGCGCATCGATCGTCTCCACGAACTTGCCGTCGCGAAAACGGGCGACGCCACCGCCGTCGGTTCCTACCCAGAAACTGCCGTCGCGGCTCTCGATCAGCGCGTACACCGTGCCATGCGGAAGCCGGTCCGCCGCCGCGCTGCACTGCACCGGGCCGGGCACGACCTGGCACAACCCGCCGCCTTCGGTCCCGACCCAGACTTGACCGTTGCGCGCCTCGAAAATGGCGCGGACCGCGTCGACAGGCAATCCCTCCTTCCGCGTGAACGACAGCACGCGTGTGTCGCTCAGCCGCACCAGGCCGCCGGTCGTTCCGATCCAAAGGTTGGACTCGCGATCTTCGATCATCGAGCGGATGGCCGGGCTGGGCAGCCCTTCCGGAACACCCATCGATTCGGCCCGCGCGCCCTGCAAACGCGCCAGTCCGCCGTCGGTTCCGATCCAGAGGCTTCCGTCGCGGCTGCGCAGGATGGTGCGGACGAAATCGTTCGGTAGCCCGTCGCGCGTGGTCACGGTGCGGACGATCGCGCCCGCACGCCAGGCCACCAGACCGCCGCCGTCGGTTCCGATCCACAACGTGCCGTCCGGATCGACCAGGAGCGCGCGCGCGAAATCGTTCGGCAGCCCTTCGCGCGTGGTGATCCGCTGCTGCACACGCCCATTGCGCCAGCGCACCACTCCCCCGCCGTGCGTGGCAACCCACAAGCCGCCCGCGCCATCGTCTTTCATCGTCCAGATGCGATCGCTGGGCATTCCGTCACGCGTCGTAAAGCGTGTGACCTTCTCGCCGTCGATGCGGAGCAGTCCACCGCCGGCCGTAGCCACGAAGAGCCCTCCGCCGCGCGCGGTCAGAAACTCCCGAACGCGATCCGATCCGAGCAGCTCCGGATGAAAGGCCTCGATCCGGCCGTTTCGCAATCGCGCCACACCGCCGCCGTACGTACCGATCCACAAGGTCTTGTCGGGCGCTTCGTAAAGAGCGGAGACGAACGGGCTTCGAAGCGCGGGCGCGTTCTGCCGGTCACTGACGACAAATCGCATGCCGTCGAACCGGACCAGCCCCTCCTCGGTACCGATCCACAGGTACCCCTCCGCCGTCTGCACCATGGCGTCGATCGTCGCCTGCGGCAGTCCCGACTCATCGGTCCACACCGAAAGCCGCGACTGCGTCAGCGCCCGATGCGGATCGAGCGCAAACGCGCCGGTTCCGACAACGAGGGCGACCAGCGCGCCCGCGCACGCACTACGCAAACTGGATGGAGAGATGGGAGCCTCCGATGCTCGGAGATCGTACACCGCGTCAGAGCATCGTAGGCTGGCCCTACCGCCTGATCGCGCGCTCCCTCGAGAAGCGGAAGACGAATACGCCGCCGGCGGAATCAGCGAGGTAGGCCCTTCCATCGGCGCCGATGACGAAAAGCGAGTGCGACTTCGGCTCCGCCGTTCCGAGCGCGTACCAGGTCTTGCCGGTGTCGACGCTGCGCAGCACACCGAGGAAGGTGTTGTTGTAGGCCACGCTCATTTCTCGCCCCGGCGCGAAAACTTTTGCCAGCGCGAAATGATCGATCGGTGATCGCGATAACGTACGGGTCGTGGCGCCGCGCGTAACCGTTCTTCTGGCGACGTACAACGACGAGCCATTCCTCGGCGCGGCGATCGATTCCGTGCTGGCGCAGACCTTTGCCGATTTCGATTTGCTCATCGTCATCGATGCCGCAACGGATCGTTCGCGCGAGATCGTCGAACGCTACCGCGATCCGCGCATTCGCCTCCTCGTGAACGAAACCAACCTCGGTCTGGCGGCCTCGCTCAATCGCGGCCTGGCGGTCATCGCCAGCGAGTACGTGGCCCGGCTCGACGGGAACGACCTCTGTTTTCCGGAACGGCTGGCCCGGCAGGTTGCGTATCTCGATGCGCATCCCGAGGTCGCCGCCGTCGGCTCGCAGGCCACGAGTATTGACGTCGCCGGGCGCAGAATCGGAGACGTGGCGCGGCCGGTGACGGAGCTCGGAATGCGCTGGCGCCACATCTTTGCCAGCCCTCTCGTCCACAGCTCGGTGATGTTCCGCAGAGCCATCGTGTGGGATCTCCTCGGCGGGTACGACGGGAGCTTCCGCACCGGCGAGGATTTCGAACTGTGGCGCCGTCTGGCGAAGGGACACGCCATTCGCAATCTTGCCGAGACTCTCGTCGCCTATCGTGACGACCCGGCTTCGACGACCGGCGCCGAACACAATCCGGCGCGCAACAGCTATTTCGCGCGGAAAGGGCCGATGGTCTACGAGAGCCTGCGCGAGGAGCTGCGCTGGGACGACATCCCGCGGCGGTTGGTGGACTGTTTGGTCGAGATCGGCGACGCCTCGATCCCGCGGAGTGCCGATGATGTTCGTGACGTCGTGTCGATGATCGAGTCGTGCGCCAACCGCTTCGCCGCGCTTCACCCCGATGCCGATGCGAACGAAGAGGTGATCGAGCACCAGGCGGCGATGCTCGTACGCGCGCTGCGCAGAGCGCCCATTGCCGGCCGGCTTTTCTCGCTGCGGCTCTGGAACACGATCCGGCAACGCCACCGGAAGACAGCGCTGCGCGCACTTCCCCGATTTGCGATGGTGTTTCTCTTCGGCCAGATCCCAATCCGCCTCCACCGCACGCTGCGCCGGAGGCGCGCGGAAGGCTTGCGGCGCCGCGCCGCGCGGACGCGTTAACCGATGGTCTTCCCCAGCTCCCGATAAAACTGCGACCAGACTTTCATCCCCTGCCGGCTGTCGAAGCGTTCGAGCGCCGACGCGCGGGCGGATTCGCCGAGGCTCCGGCGAAGATCGGGATCGCGATGGAGATCGATCATCGCCGACGCCAACTCACTCTCGGATGCCGGAGCAACCAGCAGACCGGTCCGACCGTCTTCGAACAGTTCGAGAATCGGCTCGATGCGCGTGCCGATACATGGCAGCCCCTTGAACATTGCCTCGATCGGTGCTCCGGCCCATCCCTCGGACAGCGATGGGAACACGAATGCGTCGGCCATCTCCAGACAAGCGCCGACATCAGCGCGGCTTCCCAGAAAGCGCACCCGGTCGCGAATGCTCAACTCCGTGGCCAGCATCTCCAGGGCAGCCGCCTGCGGCCCGTCGCCGGCGAAGACGAGCAAGGCATCCGGAAACGTCGCCGCTACGTCTTTGAATGCGCGGAGCAGGACCGCCTGACCTTTCTCCGCCGACAACCGCCCGACCGTAAGGTAGACAAATGCTTCGGGCGCGATTCCGGAGTCGCTACGGATGCGGCGCGGCTCTTCGGGATCGCACTGAAGCGTCGTCTGATCGATAGAGTTGTAGAACACGCGCACATTTGCTGGCTCCAGTCCGAGGTTGCGCACCGCCGATCGTTTGACCCCCTCGGAGATGGTGATGAAGAGGGGACGCGTGACGCGCGCCGTCCACCGGTCGAGCCGCTTGAGCACCGCCATCTTGTACACCGGCCACCCACCGGCGCGAATCGTCTCCGCGTCGTACGTGGGCATGTGCAACGTGTTGATGATCGGAATCGATGGCCCGAGGAGCGTCGAGAAACGCGCGCTCAGATCGGCGTCGAGAAGCCGCGTCTGAATGAAATCCGGCCGGCGCTTCCGCAGCAGCGGAATCAGTTTCCACGGCGCGAACAGCCAGGGCCACTTGCGCGGCAGGTTCAGGCAGATCGTTTCGATTCCCGTCTTCCGAAGCTCGACCTCCAGATCATCGGGTGCATGGAGATAGCAGACGGTGTGCGCGACCTCGGCGCCGTGCGTGTTGCGCACCAGATTCACGAGCTGACTCTCGGCCCCCGCGCGCGTGAGCGACGGGATGACATGCAGGATTCTGATCATCGAGGACGGACGGTGGTCGCGGCAATCGATCCTACGACACAACACCATCAATGTTTAATCGAGCCAATGCGATAGCGGCCTTTCGATCAGCGCGGCTGTCTTGCCGATGTCCTCGCGGAACTCTTCGAGCAGCCGCCGCCGGATGTTCGCGGGCAGCGGCTCGGGGCGCCGGAGAAACCGCCGCTGCATCCGGCCGGTGATCCCGGTATTGCGCAGCGGCGGCGGAAGAAGCCGGTGGATGAGCTCCCCCGTCCTGAGCAGAACCCGGTTTGCGAGGAGAAAGCGCGGGACCGCGGCACGGTTGTGAGACTTGGCCACGTCGACCTCGATTGTGGAGTCGACTCCGAGGAAATCGAAAATGTCCCGCATGACCGCGCGCGGATCGGCCACGAGATCATCGAAAAGAATTACCTTGATCCTCTCCCTCCCAAACCGCGCGAAATAGCGCGAAAGGCTGGCGTGATAGCGGCTCGATTCGACGTAGTAACTCCCCGCCTGCATCGCCTCCTTTACTCCGCGCCGCTCCGTCCCCCCTTGCAGACTCCCGAGGTAGCTCGAGTACGCGCGCTCGGCAGGGTTTCGCAGCGAAACGATCAGCTTCACCTCGGGAAGATCGGCCGCAATCCTCTCCGGAGCGGTCGGACTGTTCAGGTAATGCGTCGTGGCTTCGCCAATGGCGCGCTCTGACGTGACGTCGCGAAAGAGCCGCTCGTACGCATCCCGGCCAAAGATCTCCAACCTGCCGTCCGCCAACCCTTCCTGGTAGTAATACCGCGGCTCCTTCACAGCGCTCATGAAGACGTCAGGATGCTGACGCAGGTAGTGATAGAGAGAAGTGGTCCCCGCTTTTGCGGCGCCGATGATGAGGAAGTTGGGAAGGGGCATGCAGTCGTGGCCGCTGCTATCGTATCGAACCGCACGAGGAGGCCGGTCCCATGCTCCGTAGCATCATTCTCGGATTGCTCACACTCTCGATGGCCATCGCGGCTCAAGGCAGCGACGACCCGACGAAGAAAACTCCCGAGCAGTTGAAGAAGGGGATCGAGAATCAGCACCCTTCGACCTACTACATCCTGGCGCAGAAGCTATTCGAGTCAGGGAAGAAGGATGAAGCGGTGTTCTGGTTCTACGCGGGACAACTGCGATATCGCTTCCACCTGCTGGCGAATCCGGATCTCGAGCCGTCGGGCGATCCCGCACTCTTCGCCTCGCTTTCGGAGGTCATCGGCCGGCCGATCAACGAGTACGCCTTCGGAGACCTGAAGGCGCTCGACGCCACCCTCGAAAAAGTCCTGACCTGGGACGAAGCCACCGCAAACGGATTCACGTCGACCAAGGCTCACAGAGCCGAGTGGACCAAAACGCGAGAAGGCCTCAAAGGACTGCGCAAACAAGTGATGGACAACGGAGACTCGATCCGCGCCCAACGCAAGGCCAACGGGCTGCCGAATCGAAACTGAGAAGCGCCCGCGCGGATTCGGTTACCATTCCGTCGGTCCTTCCGTGCATCTCGATTTCGATCTTGTCGTCACGGCAAATGACGATGGCCACACGGCGGAGCTGCGTCTGCGACATTTCTGCGAGTTCGACATGAGGGGGATCGTTCGATGAAGCTAGCGTCTTTCGTATTCTTGTTGCTTTTCGCTTCAAGCGCACTGGCATTCGATGGTGACGAGCACCGGTACATCGCCCGCGCCGGATTTGCGCTGGCCGTATCGGCTTGCAAGGCAGATCCGGAGTGCGTGCTGACGCCGGAACAACGACTGCAGGTTGGGGAATTCGAAAACCTGCACTCGCGACTCGACTACGGCACCCTCGTCAGCTCGGTCGACTATCGGTTGAACCCGCTCCAGCTAATGCAGAAGTACGGTCAACAGGAGCAATTGCCCAGCTCGGGCAGCGATCTGGATACGCGCTTGATCCAGCTGCTTACGGGCTCCGTCACGGCATTCTTCCGCGCTGCCACCGCAAACGACACGCATTTTCAGGGCGAATTGGTTGCCGGCATCAGAAACTGGCATGCCTATGCCGTCGCCATTGCCTCGAACACCGAACCGGTACAGTCCGCAACGGGCACAAGCCACCCCGAACCAAATCTCTTCGCTGCTTTGCTAATCAATTCGATCGCGGACCACTACCTTCACGACTTCTTTGCACCGGGACACATCATCACACCGCGTTTCGGCCTGAATGATGCCGTCGCGCTGTCGATGCACAACCGATACAACACATTAGGCGCGTTTTTCGAGATCACGCCGAAGACTTTCGAAACCGACCTTCAGCCGCTGCTCGAGTACCTGCCTCCAAGCGAGAGTGATGGTGGCCGGGAGGAGCTCATTAAAATTCTCCACGATAAGGGGCGTGTCCCCCTGTGGGGAGACTCGGAGCTCTCACAATCGCCATCACAGAAAGTACTGATGATCCTGATCGAGGCACGATCGGTCCTGGACGTCCTGCAATCGGCCCACGGTAAGCCACACAACAGCTTTCTGCGCACGGCCTGGGAGCCGATGAAGATGTACATGGAAGGCAAGCACGAGAAGTTTGATCTGGCATCTGCTGCGCTGCCTTATGGAAAATACATTAACTATATGAACAATGGTAAACCGCCGAACTCCGGAACGGTATTGGCGTTTTCCTTTGGCTCCGAGATGTTGCTCGGCGTAGCAGACAAGCGTCTTCATCAACAAAAAGTGACGACAGCTCGAACGGTCTACGCGGCCGAAATGCTGGTGTGGGGCCATCTTCCGATCGATGCCGATCGACCTGCCGTGGACGTCGCGCAGCGGGTTCCCGTGTACTTCAACGAATATAAGCAGTTTGGTCTCAATGTTGGCTGGGTCTACGCCCGTAATACCACGGAACAGGCACGGGGCATCATCGTGCGCGCAGTTCTGGCCTTGCCACTCCTGCATTCGCAAGTGAGTCTGGATACGAGCGAAAAGCATTATGACTACAAAGACCAATCTGGCCGCCGGACCGCTTACGGCATACGCCTTCAATCCGGCTTCAGTATGCTACTCTTCGATCTCGGCCTGGAGAGAGAGTGGACCTACGGTCTTCGTGGTTCATTGAAGGCGGAGCGTGCACTTCGTTTCGGCGCAACAATCGTCAGTCCGCTGAGCAACATCCCCTATCTTCGCTCGATCGAACGAGGCTTTTATCGCCATCAACGGGACGTCAAGGCCCAAAAATACAATGCGGAGCACTGACCATTGTGGCTCTTGCGACGGGCCGGTCCCGTGGAGTCATCGCCCGCTTCGCGATTGAGTCGTAGGAGGCGCTCCCCCACCCGCCGCCCGCACCACGTCGCGCGGTGATCCGCCCCATTGCCGGCTCCACGCTCGGCGGAGTTGCACGTCGGAGCCGAAGCCGGCGACGGCGGCGGCGCGGGTGACTGTGGCGCCGTACTCCAGCGATTGGCGGGCGCGCTCGAGGCGGATCAAGCGGAGGTACTGGAGCGGCGAGATGCCGGCGTGGTCGATGAAGAGGCGCAGGAGGTGACGCTCGGCGGCGTGGCCGACGTGGGCGAGCGAGGCCATGTCCCAGTCGCGCTGCGGCTCGGAGACGATCGCGTCCTGCACGCGGTGCACGGTCGGGTGGAGATGGCGGCGGTGCATCTGGAATGGCGACAGTTCGGTGTCGCGCGGGGAGCGCCGCAGGTACACCACCATGTCCTCGGCCACGATCGACGCCAGCGCCTCGCCGCACTCCTCGGCGATGAGATGCAGGGCGACGTCGATCCCCGCCGTGATGCCGGCGCTGGAGGCGATCGGACCGTCGACGACGAAGACGCGGTTGTCGATGACTTCCGCACGCGGCGCCAGCGTCCGGAGCATGGCCAGCAGTTCGTGGTGCGTGGTGCAGTTGCGCGTGGTCAGCAGGCCGGCGCGCGCGGCGAGCAGTGTGCCCGAGCAGATCGTTACCAGGCGGTGGGGCGAATCGGGATCGAGAAGCGCGTCGTGCAGCCGGTCGCGCAGCCAGCGGGCGGTGATCTCGATCTCCGGCGTGACCTGCTTCACGTGCACCGTCGGCTGACCGACCACGACGACCCACGTCGGCGTGTTGAGCTCGTCCGGCAACGGAATGAGATCGCCGAGGGCAAGGCCGACCGAGGTTGGGAGGGTTGGGACCGGACCGGCGAAGCTGAGACGAAAGCGCGGCGGCAGTCCGCGAACTTCGCGATGCTGGTTGGCGAGACGAAACGCTTCCGCCGGACCGGCGATGTCGAGCAGCAGCGAATGCGGCACGATGACGAAGAGGACGTCGATGAGCTGGGAGCGCGGGTTCATGTTCGAGTCAGTGGATTAGTAGATTAGTGGATCGGTGGATCAGTCGACTCATCACTAATCCATGTTCGCTTGATCGTTGCCAGCCAGGCCGGCGCGCCATCGTCGTGGAATCTGGTCTGAACGCGCTCCGGTTCGATGGCGATCACACTCCATCCGTTGCCGAACGCGGTTCTCAACTCCTGCTCGCTGACGGGATGTGGGCCGGTATCGGGACCGACGTCGCTGAAGCACAGCACGAACACGGTTCCATCGCTCTCGGTCACCGAGGCCAGACTGGCGACGTATTCTGCTCTCTCACCGGCGTTGAAGGAGTGAAACAGGCCGCAATCAATCACCGTCTCGAACCTGCGAGCAAGGCGCTCGAGATGGAGCGCGTCTGCCGCGGCAAACTCGACTTCGAGTCCACGATCAACAGCTTTCTTGCGGGCCATGGCCAGCGCCGTCTCCGCCACGTCAACGCCCACTACCTTCAATCCCAGCGAAGCGAGGTGAAGGGCGTTCTCGCCCGTTCCGCACCCAGCATCGAGCACCGTTCCGGAGAATCGGCCCTCGGATGCCAGACGGACGATGACCGGCTGCGGTTCACCGATATCCCATGGCGCGGGGCCGTGGTGGTACGACGCATCCCACGGCAGTCCCGTCATCCGTTCGTGACTGGTCGGCTGCCGGCCACCGAACGGATCGTCAGCGGGCGTTTGTGATCGTTCAGGCATTTCGTTTCCTTTCTGCAACGGCAAATCTACCCGTTGTCCGAAAGTGATTGAAAGTTGTCGGGCTGCGCTGCGACACGGCATCGCGTCGCCCGTATCTTCGGCCAATGAACATCGACGCATCCGACAACACGATTCCTTCGCACCGCGGGCCGCTTCTCGCGGCCGCGCTTCCAACTCTTCTGGCCGCGGCGCTGCTTTGGTGGCTGGTCTCCCCCTCCGCGGCACAACCGGCGCGAAGCGCGAGCCTCATCAGCACCGTGGACGCGAGCATCACTCCCGGCGACGACTTTTTCGCCTACGCCAACGGCAGCTGGCTCAAGGCCACAACCATTCCGGCGGGCAAGGAACGATGGGGCACGCGCGACGAGCTCGAAGCACTGGCGCGCCGCCGCGTCGTGGCGCTGATCGATGCCGCCGGCGCAGCGCCGGCCGGTTCGACGGCCCGCAAAGTCGCCGACTTTCGCGCCGCGTATGTGAATGAAGCCGCCATCGAAGCGAAGGGATTGGCGCCTCTCACGCCGATGCTCGATCGCATCGACAAGACTTCGGACAAAGCGGCACTCACCCGCCTCCTCGGCCACACCATGCGCGCCGACGCCGATCCGATGGGGTTCGGCATCTATCAATCTGCGAGCGTGCTCGGTCTCGCCGTGCAGCAGAGCATCCACGGCGAGAAGAACAACGTCGCCTTCCTGGTGCAGGGAGGGTTGGGGCTGCCGGACCGCGAGGATTACGTTGACCCCGCGAAAGAAACGCTTCGCACGACGTACCGCGACTACATCCGCAAGATGCTCACCCTCGCCGGTCTCGATCGCGCCGATGAACGCGCAAGCGCGGTGCTGGCGCTGGAAACGGCGATGGCGCAGAGCCAGGGCACGCGCGAGGCGTCGGGGAACGACCACAACGCCGACAACGTCTGGACGCGTTCCGACTTCGGCCAGCGCGCTCCCGGGATGGACTGGACCGCCTTCTTCGACGCCGCGGGCCTGGGTAAACAGAACGAATTCGTGGTCTGGCAGCCGACCGCCGCGACAGGATTGGCGGCACTGGTGTCGTCGCAGCCGGTCGAGGCCTGGAAGGACTACCTCCGCTTCCACACCATCCACGATTTCGCGGACGTGCTGCCGCGCGCATTCGCCGAGGAGGCGCTGGCGATGCGTTCAGCCACGGCGGGGCCGCAACCTTCCCGCGCCGAGCGCGCCATCGCCGCCACGCAGACTGCCATGAGGGACGCGCTCGGGCGGATGTACGCCAAGCGCTACTTCCCCGCCGCCCAGAAGGCGCGCATCGAGAAAATCTCCGACAACGTTCGCGCGGCGCTCATCAAACGGCTGGAAGGGGCGACGTACCTGTCGCCGGCCACGAAGGCGAGCTCGCTGACGAAGCTGAAGACTGTGTACGTTGGAATCGGCTATCCAGATCAGTGGGAGAGTTTTTCCTCGCTGACGATCGACCCGAACGATCCGCTGGGCAATCTGCAACGCGCCTCCGACCGCATCTACCGCAACACCCTCGCCCGCCTCGGGCAGCCCGTCGACTTCAAGTACTGGCACAGCGCGCCGCAGATCGTCGCCGCGCTGCTGGTCTTCCAGCAGAACTCGTATGTCATGGATGCCGCGCTGCTGGAACCGCCGAAATATGATCAGAGCTCGTCCGACGCCGCGGCCTACGGTTCCGTCGGCGCGCTCATCGGGCACGATCTCACGCACTACATCGACGTCCTCGGCGCCGACTACGACACAGATCACCGCATGCGGAACTTCTGGACCGACGACGACAGGCAACGATTCCAGGCGCTGGCGCAGCCGCTGGTCGATCAGTTCTCGGCCTACCAGCCACTTCCCGGCCTCTCCATCAACGGCAAGCTGACGCTCACCGAGAACATCGCCGACCTCCGTGGACTCGAAGCGGCGCTCGACGCGTATCACAAGACCCTCGGCGCGCGCGTGAAGGACAAGGACTACGTGCGCAAGCAGGACCGGGAGTTTTTCATCGCCTACGCGCAGACCCAGCATCGGAAGATCAGCGAGAGCGCCAATCGAAAGCAGATCGCCACCAACGACCACGCCCCCGAGGACTACCGCGCCGCCACGGTTCGCAACCTCGATGCGTGGTACGACGCGTTCAACGTTCGCCCCGGCCAGCGGTTGTACCTCGAGCCATCGGCGCGTGTGCGGGTCTGGTAGCGACGATGCGCGTCACCGTTTGTGAGCTTCCGCACGAGCCGGCAGCACTGGCCGGCGCCTGGACGGCGCTGTGCGAACACACGGCGCGCCAGGCGTCCGAGCTGGTGCTGCTGCCGGAATTCGCCATGGTCGAACCGCTCTGGCAGGACGAGCGCTTCGATGCCGACCGCTGGTCGGCGGCTGAGGATCTCAGCGAAATCTGGCGCCGTCGTCTCTCCGAGTTGGGCGCCGCGCATGTCGTCGGAACTCGTCCCGTCACCATCAACGGCCGGCCCTTCAATCAAGGATTCCTCTGGTCAGACTCGGACGGCCTGATGCCGCTGCGCCGCAAGTTCTTTCTGCCGGATGAACCGGGCAGCTGGGAAGCGCGCTGGTTCGACCGCGGCGATTCCGATTTTCCGCAATACCACGCCGGCGCCTGCTCCTTCGCCCTCAACATCTGCACCGAGCTGTGGGCCGTGGAGACCTACGCCGCCTATGCCGCGCGCGGCGTCCCGCTCATCCTCTCGCCGCGCGCGACCGCGGCAGCGACGACGGACAAGTGGCTGTCGGTAGGCGTAGTTGCCGCGGTCCGCTCGGGCGCATTCAGCGTCTCCTCCAACCGCATCGATCCGACCGGCGCATGCGGCGGCGTGGGATGGATCATCGACCCGTACGGAACCATCCTGGCCCGCACGAGCCACGCCTCCCCCTTCGCCACGATCGACATCGACCTCACCGCCTCGGCGACCGCGCAAAACAGCTATCCCTGCTACGCGCTCCGCGAGAGACGACAGCACGCGGCGGGTGTGGGGGTCTGGTAGCCAACCAAGATTGACGTACGTACTGGATGACGCGTACGTTGCAGCCCGTGGGAAAACGCCTTACTGCCGTTGAGATTGAGCGAAAGGGCACCCTGGTGCACATCGAGGCCAAAGGGCAGGACAAGAGCATCTTCGAGAATCTGACTCCGCATCCCGGCTCGATCGCCGGCGACGCGGACGATCTGGTTCATATCGACTGGTCGCAGGAGTGGAAACCTGATCCACCTTGACACCCACGTCGTGGCGCTACTTTACGAAGACACCGGCGCGTCAAGGATCGCGTGACTCATAAGCAATACGAACGCGCGGTCTGGGCGCGACCCCGATCACGTTTGAGGTGTGGGTAGGAGAATGCGCGGTGGCGTCACTCCTCCTGCAGAGGTGGCGAACACGCGATGAAGGTCTTTCTCTCCTCGACCGCGCTGGACCTGGTGGCCTACCGGAATGTGGCTGACGACACGATCCTGCGGATGTCGCAGGAAGCCGTGGTGATGGAGCGCTTCGGCCCGCTGCTCGGCGAGCCGGTGGCCGAGTGTGAGCGCAAGGCCCGGGAGTGTGACGTGGTGGTGTGCATCGTCGCCCACCGTCACGGCTTCGTCCCCGACAAAGGGCGGGCCAGCATCACCCGGCGGGAAGTGGAGGCAGCCAAGTCGGCGGGGAGAGAGGTACTGGTCTGGATCGTGGCGGACGACTTCCCCTGGACCGAGAAGAAGGAGCAGGATCTCCTCACCGACCCCACCGTGCTCGCAGATCCGCTGCGTGTAACGGAGGTCGCGACGGGTGTTCAGGGCCTGCTCGATTTCAAAACCTGGCTGCGCGGTAACTTCATCTGCGAGACGTTCACCACTCCAGATGACCTCGGACGAAAGATCGCGGTGGCCCTGGGCGCAGCTGCGCGACGAGTGACCACTGGTCAGCCAACGGCGGCAGCCACTCGCGCCCAACGCCACGGCGAGATACGCATCGTTCATGCGCTCCAGCCCGCGCCGCATTTTCACGGACGCGAGGAGCTGGTCCGCGATCTCAGCGCGTGGGTTTCCGATCTGACCTCTCCAGACCGGGTCTGGTCTCTGGTCGCGGCCGGAGGCACTGGCAAGACAGCAGTGGTCGAGCGTGTCGTCGCCGCCATGAAGCCCGGCGAGGCCAACGTGCTGGTCTGGTCGTTCTACGAACAGCCCGACGCCGATGCCTTCCTGCGCGAGTGCAATCAGCTCTTCCTCGGCGAGGACGAAGGGCCAGCCGGCGGACGTCTGGAGCGGCTCGAGCGCGGATTGCGCGACGGACGCCCACACCTGATCGTCCTCGACGGCCTTGAGCGCGTACAGGAGGACGCCGGCGGCGGCAGAGTGCGCGGCGAGCTGTCGGATCACACCCTCAAACTCCTCCTTCGAGCCATGGCCGCAGGCCTCGGACGGGCGCGGGCGCTGGTGACCTCCCGATATCCCCTTGTCGATCTCCAGGACTGGACGAAGCGGGGATATCGCGACACGCCTCTCGACGACCTCTCGCCGGAGGCAGCGCTGGACGTCTTGCGCGGTTGGGGTGTAGTTGGGGACGACGAGGCGTTGCGTGCGGCGGCGGCCCAGGTGGGCAACCATGCGCTGTCGGTGGCGGTGCTCGGCTCCTATCTCCGCTCTTTCGCCAACGGACGTATCGAGGCGGTCAAAGAATTCGATCTTGATGCTGTGACGGGCGACGACCCGAGAGCCGCCAAGCTCGCACGGGTGCTCGCCTACTACGCGCAGCGGCTGCCGGACGAGGAGCGGGATCTGCTGGCCCGGCTCTCCGTGTTCCCTCGCGGCGTAACGATCGATCTGCTCGGCCTGCTTGTCGATGTCGGCGGCGAGGTGGCGGGACTCCTTCTGAACGCAAAGCCACGTCTCATCAAGTTGTTGAGGAGTCTCCGGGCGCGTGGGTTGGTCTTCCAGTACCAAAGCGACGAGGCGGTCACTTGGACCGCACATCCGTTCCTGCGCGAGCGATTCCGCGAGCTGCTCGACTGCCCCGCCGAGAAGGTCTTCGACACCGTGGCGCAGGCGCTCGGCGCTGGACTGGAGGATCGTCCCGACACCAAACCGAGCGATCAGAACACGCTCGACCGGTACGAACGCCTGATCGAGGCCACGCGGCTCGCTGGGCGGGAGCAGGAAGCGGTCGAGCTCTACTTCAATGGATTGGGAGGCTACGGACACTTTGGGTGGGTGCTCGGAGAGTACGAACGGGGATACCGCATCTTGGCGGCGTTCAGCACCACGGGCCGGCCCGAAGATCTTGGTCTAACGATGGGGCCGGAGTGGCGGTCACTGGTCGCCAACGACCTCGCATTGTTCGCCAAGCAGCTCGGTCGGCTTGCGGAGGCGCGAGCGATCCGACGGCTCGACGATGGCTGGAAGAAGTTGCTTGCAGAGCCCGTGAACATATCGATCGGGCTTCAAAACTCTAGCGAAGTGGCGATTGCCCTTGGCCGTTTGGCTGAGGCGCGGGTGCTTGCAAACGAGGCCAGGGACAAGGCCGAGACGGCGAGAGACGTGATCCAAACGATATATACACTTGCCTTTTGTGCCATCGCCGCTCACGCCTTGGGCGACATCGCCGCGGCGCGTGCCAACTTCGCCGCCGCGACCGAGTTGGAAGGCGAACCACTCTACTCGTTGCGAGGCTCGCAGCACGTGCGCCATCACCTCGATTTGGGCGATATCGCTGCCGCCCGTGCGCTCGCCGATCACGGCCTGGCAAAGGCTCGCAGGGATGGCCGGTACTTCAACCTACCTCGATTCAATGCCTTGCTGGCCCGAATCGATCTCGCCGAGGCCGGTGATCCTGCGCCCCACCTCGACGGTATCCGTGCTTGGACCTCGCGAACCGGCGAAATGGAGTTCATCATCGAAGCGCACCTCATCGCGGCGCGACACCTGCTCGCACGCGGTGACCCCCAAGCCGCCCTCGGTGAGGCAGAGACTGGCCTGCTTCACGCCGTGGCCTGCGGTTACGGCCTTCTGCGAATCGAGTTACTGGTCACGCTGGCTCGCATCCGGCTGGCCTGGCCCGATCCGCCCAAGGCGATCCAGGCCGCACGTGAGGCGCTCGACCTCGCCGCCCATCCGGACTGCGGCTACGCCTGGGGCGAAGCCGACGCGGCACAGGTCTGGGGCGAGGCCTACTTCGCCAACAGTGAGTTCGCCCTCGCACAACGCGCCTTCACGCGCGCCCTCGAAGTGCGCCGGCGGATCGAACACCCCGGAGTCTCGGAAACGGAGCGATGGCTCGCTCGCACGGCATAGGATCCTGGCAAACGTCACCGTTTTGCGCCTTAGTACGGGACAGCCGCAATGCTAGCCTCCACGGCGATGCGCGATCTCCACTCTCCTGAAACGCCATCGATGTGGATGTCGATCGGCCGGCTGCTCTTCGCCTTCTCCGTCGTCGCGTCCGGGATCTATCAGCTGGTGACCGGCCGCTGGATAAACCTCGTGCCGGCGAACCCTGCCCACCTCCCGCCCGCGTGGCAGGCGAACGTGTTCGGGGTGCTGCTCGTTCTCATCGGCCTCGGGTTGCTCGTTCGGAAGACCGTTTCGGCGGCTGCCGCAGTGCTTGCGGTGCTCCTGCTCGTCGTGCTCGGCTTGGAGTTGCGCGTGGCGCTCAAGCAGGCTTCGATGGGATACGTCTGGGTGGACCCTCTCATGATTCTGGCGATCCTCGGCGGCGTCGGTCTGGCCGCGGTTCGGCGCGATGGATCCACAGGCAATCGCATTTTCGAAACGATGTCGCGCTTCGCCCCGTTGGCGCTCGGCGCCTTCCTTGTCTACTGCGGTGCCCTGCACTTCCCCTACGCCAAGTACGTAGCCGGCCTGATCCCGTCGTGGATTCCGGGGCACATGTTCTGGACGTACTTTGCCGCGATCGCCCTGATCGCCGGAGGGATCGGCCTGCTCATACCGCAAACGGCGCGACTGGCAGCGATCCTGTCCGGGATCATGCTCTTCAGCTGGGTCTTCCTGGTGCACATACCACTGGCAATCAGCACGCACACCGTCAGCGAGGTCTCTCGCGGGTTTCAGGCGATGCAGGACAGTGCCGTCGCCTTTATGCTGGCGGGCATCGCGCGGAGGAAGTGAACATGAAGAAGAGCCAGTCTACGGAATCCGAGTCTCCATCCAGGTTGATCGACGCAAGAATCGAGGAGCTGGGCGACTGGCGAGGCGCGATGCTCTCCCGCCTCCGCGCCCTGATCAAAGAGGCAGATCCCAAGGTGACCGAGGAGTGGAAGTGGAGCAACCCGGTGTGGTCGCACGACGGCTTGATCTGCACCGGCGAGACCTACAAGAAAGTCGTGAAGATGACCTTCGCCAAAGGAGCATCCCTGAAAGATCCTTCTGGCCTCTTCAACTCCAGCCTCGAAGGCAACACCCGGCGCGCCATCGACTTTCACGAAGGCGAGAAGCTGGATGAGAAGGCGCTGAAGGCGTTGATTCGAGCCGCCGTGGCATTGAACAAGTCTTCAGCACGCGACTGATTCAGCTGCTCCAACATGGGTCCGGGCGCCAGCCGCCATCGCCTGTGATCCGATCGACGACACCCAACGCCTTTTCTGTGGATAATCCGGCCATGGCGCCTTCGAACCTTCGCTCCTCACACGGCACTCTCATTTTCACCGTCTCACTTCTCTTAATCGCAACAGTTGTGATCGCGGCACCACCGGAGCGCATCGCCGGCTACGATTTGCCGCCGCAATATGTGCTCGACGTCCTGCACGCACCTGCGCCGCCGCGGCCGATCCTGAGCCCGACGCGCGCGAGCGTGCTTCTGGTGTCGTTTGTCCAATACGCGCCCATGACTCAGGTCGCGGAACCATTTCTGAAACTGGCCGGAGTGCGCGTCGAGCCGCGCACGCGCCGCAAGCACGACACGCCCGGCGGCTATGGCGTTGCGCCGTGCGCGCAGACGTTCTCCGTCGTCGATGTCGCAACGCGACGCGAGACACCTATCGCGCTGCCGCCCGGCGGCTGCGCCGACGGCTTCTCATGGGCTTCCGACGGCCTGAGCTTCGCCTTCCGCAACACCTCGCGCGACGCCGTCGAGCTCTGGGCCGGCGGCCGTGACGGCAAGACGCACCGCGTCGGCGACGTGCGCCTCAACCCGATGCTCGGCAGCTCGCTGCAGTGGGCGCACGACAGCAAGACTCTCCTCGTCAAGCTCGTTCCAGACAACCTCGGCGCGGCACCCGCCGCCGAGGCCGGAACCGAAGGCCCGCGCATTCAGGAGTCGACTGGTGGAGGGGGCGAGTTCAGCACGTATGAAGCGCGCGACACGCTGCGAAACCAGTCCGACGCCGCTCTCTTCGAGTACTACGGCACGAGCCAGCTCGCCTTCGTCGACGTCGCCAGCGGCACGGTCACGCGCGTCGGCGCGCCGGCGGTCCTGAGCGACATCGATCTCGCACCCGACGGCGAGCACATTCTGGTGAGCTCGATCCGCAAGCCCTATTCGTACGCGGTGACCTACGGCCGCTTTGCGTATGACGTCGAGGTGTGGGACCGCTCCGGAAAAGCGACGCCGCTGGCGAAGCTGCCGGTCGCGGAGAACGTGCCCATCCACGGAGTACCGACTGGTCCGCGCGATCACGAGTGGCGTGCCACAGAACCTGCGACACTCGTTTGGGCCGAGGCGCTGGATGGCGGAGACTGGAAAGTGAAGGTCCCTGCGCGCGACAAAGTGGTGATGCAGAGCGCGCCATTCACCTCCAATCCCATCGAAATCGCGCGCACAGAGCAGCGATTTCAAGGAATCAACTGGAGCGAACGGCGTGGCGTCGGATTGCTGCAGGAGTACGACGACAACCGTCACTGGCGGCGGACGTTCATGATCGACGCCGAGCACCCCGAGACGAAGCCGCGGCTGATCTGGGATCTCTCCAGCGACGAGTCGTACGAGGATCCGGGCCAGCCGGTCTATCGCATGATGCCGAACGGCGAGTGGGCCGTGCGCCAGAAAGGCGACACCATTTTCCTGAGCGGCCCGGGCGCGTCACCGGCCGGAGATCGTCCGTTTCTCGACAGCTTCGATCTCACGACCGGCAAATCGCGGCGCCTGTTCCGCAGCAGCAAGGACGCGTTCGAGTACTTCGTGAGCTTCCCCAACGATTCAACCGACGCGCTTCTCACGTGGCGCCAGACCCCCTCCGAGCCGCCGAACCTCATGCTGCGCACGCTCGGCGCGGCGGTGCCGAACGCCGCGAAAGGCGAGTCGATCGTCGCCTCGACCGCGCGCGCCATCACACAGATCCCTGACCCGACGCCGGCCGTGCGCGCAATCAAAAAACGCCTGGTGACCTACAAGCGCAAGGACGGTGTGGACCTCTCGTTCACTCTTTACACGCCGCCCGACTACAAGGAAGGGACGCGGGTGCCGGCGATCCTCTACGCCTACCCGCTCGACTACGCCAACGCCAAGACCGCGGGCGAGATCAGCGGCTCCGAGCAGACCTTCACGCGCCTGGGCGATTACCGGCTTCTGCTTCTTTCCGGATACGCGCTCATCGACAACGCGGCATTTCCGATCGTCGGCGACCCGCAGAAGGCGTATGACACGTACATCGATCAGCTCGTGGATGACGCGCAGGCGGCGGTGGACAAGGCGGTGGAGCTCGGCGTCGTCGATCGCGACCGCATCGGCGTCACGGGACACAGCCACGGCGCGATGATGACCGCGAACCTCGTGGCCCATACGGATCTGTTCCGAGCCGGCGTGGCCACGAGCGGCGCCTACAACAAGACGCTGACGCCGTTCGGTTTCCAGAACGAGCGCCGCTCGGTATGGACCGCGCAGGATACTTACCTCAAAGTCTCGCCGTACTTTTTCGCCAACAAGATGCGCGCGCCGCTGCTCATCGTGCACGGCTCCGACGATGCCAACCCGGGCACGACGCCGCTCCAGTCCGAGCAGCTCTATCAGGCCATCCGCGGCAACGGCGGCGTGACCCGTCTGGTCATGCTCCCTCACGAGCCGCACTGGTATTCGGCCATGGAGTCGAACGAACAACTCGCCTACGAGGAACTGCGCTGGTTCGACAAGTATGTGAAGAACGCGGAGCCGCGGAAGCACGAGTGAGCGAAATGCCGTCGAGGCTGCGTGAAGTGGGGAGGGACTGCTCAACTACAGAGGTGAGCAGGAATCCCGCCGACACCCAGCTTTGAAAGTAGTGAGCTTTCAGCATCTTCACGCGCAAGAAGGTAACGAGCGGCCGTTTCGGGAAGCTACAACTCGTAGAGATGAGGCCGACAGGACTGCTCATCAGCGTCCGCGTTTCGGCCGTTCTGTCGAAGAACCCGCGCTTCCCGATGGTCCGAGGTAGATTTTTCAGCGTTAAGTGGGATGCGTTCATGCGACTATCCGAAGCGCAGATGTCTATCGCCTGGGCAGAACCGTCTGTTTCACCCGCTCCAGCGAACGCTTTCCCGGATCAAGCCGCTCTGTATCCTCGTCTCCGCTACATGGGGAGCAAGAACACTCTCCTTCCGTGGATCTTTGAGTCGGTGCAGGATCTGCGGTTCGACTCTGCCCTCGACCTCTTCTCAGGGACTTCTGCCGTCGCATACCTATTCAAATCGATGGGCAAGCGTGTCGTGACGAACGACTTCCTGAAGTTCGCTCATGACCTTGCGACTGCGACGGTTGAGAACAGCACCTCAACTCTTGGAATCGATGACTTCGCCGCGCTCGGCCGGCCGAATCGTAGGCGTCGTTCATTCATCGAACGCACCTTTTCGGACATCTTCTTCACCAGAGACGATCTTCGCTTTCTCGACACGGTCTGGTCGAATCTTGAGTCATTGCCCACCCGCTGGACGCGAGCGCTTGCATTAGCAAGCCTGACGCGGGCCTGTTTGAAGCGACAACCGCGCGGTGTGTTCACAGTTAGCGGCTCCAGCTACGACGATGGCCGGCGGGATCTGCACCTCCCAATCGCAGAGCACTTTCGCGAGTCCGTCGAAGTGTTCAATTCGCTCATCTTCGATAACGGCCAGAAAAACCTCGCACTCCGAAGCGACGCGTTCGGCGTGGTCGCCGATGTGGATCTCGTCTACATGGACCCGCCATACGTACCCCGCGCAGATGACAACTGCTATATCAAGCGCTACCACTTCCTCGAAGGCCTTGCTTCGTACTGGCAGGAACCGGGAACTGAGATCGTGGAGTCGTCGCGGGTAAAGAAGATCGCCAAGCGTTTCACGCCCTTCTCCTACCGCCGAACCGCCGTCGACGCTTTCGATGCGATGTTCCGTCAGTTTGCTGAGCAAACGCTCGTGCTCTCCTACTCATCGAACGGTTACCCGGATCTTGCGACGCTCGTCGCCATGATGCGACGTGTAAAGCGTCACGTGGATGTGGTGCAGCGCGAGCACCGCTACCACTTTGGGACCCATAAAGGTGTTGCCAACGATCGAAAACTCGTAGACGAATACCTCATAATTGGGCGCTGAATGAAATTTGGCAACGTCGATCTCGGCACCCTCCTTGGCGAGATCGCAAACCTTCCTTCGGACTGGATGGACGATGACGCGCGCCTGCTCGTGTCCGAGATTCCAGCGGTAGTCGAGGACCTCCGAACGATCGGACCCACGGTCGACGCCGCTGCGCTCGAAAGGGTGCTCAGGACACACCCCCGCGCGCTCGACGTGCTCCGTCTAGTCGCCGGCGAAGGTCAGGAACCGATGGCTCACCGTATCTGCGATGCTCTTGATGGCAAGCGAATGGGCTGGGACCGCCTGCGACGCCTCGCGGTTACCGATCCGCACAAGATGACGGAGGCCCTGACACAAGTCGGGATGCTGGATGTCATTCGCGAGCAAGTTTTTCGCCAGTGGTCAATCGCAGATGTGCTGGTGGATCGGTACAAGCTCGGTCGTGGTCGCGCCATTGCGGGTCAGCAGCGTGGCCGCGCTTTGGAAAACGAAGTCGAGGCGGTTCTCACGAGTATCCCGGTTCCGTTTGAGGCGCGCGTCACGTTCAATGGAGTGAATGGCGCGACGTCCAAATGTGACTTCGCGATACCCGATCGCAACGAACCACACATCGTCATCGAAGCGAAGGGCTACGAATCAACAGGAAGCAAGCTCACGGACTTTCTCGGCGATGTTCTGAAGATCAAGCAAGCGAAGGGGTATCACATGTACTTCTTTGTGGTCACCGACGGGCGCGGTTGGTTCAACCGCGAAAGTGATCTGAAGCGCCTCGTCGCACTGCACAAGGACGGCACGATCGATATGATCTACACGCGTCCTCGCCTCCAGCAACTCTCTGAGGATATCCGTCGTATCTGGACAACGGAGCGCTAGTTTCCTCCGATCGAGCTCAAGGGCATCGAGCAGGCGCAGATGCGCATCGGCCTGCGCTTCCGGCGAGGAATCGGCGAACAGTGGAGTGCCGAGGTAGCCAAAACGCAAGGGGGCGATGACGCGGTATTCGTCACCGACGAAGGCGCGGCCGAGGTCCAGCCCCTGATCGAAGCCACCGCCCGCTCCATGGATGAGAAGGACCGCCGGTCCATCTCCGGACTCGGCGAACTCGATCGCTCCCTGTTCGGAATCGATGATCTGCCTGCGGGCGGCGACTCGTTGTCTGGCAGCGTTGATGTCTTTGCGGTACGCGGCGTACGCCAGCGCGGCCGCGCCGGTTGCGAGGACGCTCGTAAGAAATCGGAAGCCCGGTGATTTCATGGATCCCTCCTCAGTCATTCCGTCGCGCGCCGGTGCGCATCAGCTTCACCGGCCACCGGCGCGCAGTCCGGATCGATGTCTCCCGCGTGAGCTGTCCGAGCTCGACGTTCGTCATCCGCCGTCCGAGATCGGATTGCGCGACGATGCCGGCCAGGCGGCCGTCGTCATCGATGACCGGGAGATGGTGAACGTGGTTTTCCCTCATCACCTGAATGGCGTCGTCGAACGTCTCGTCAGGGTGAATGGCCACCAGCGGTGCCGACATGACCGCCGAGGCAGGAAGCTGGACGGCGTTCCAACCCTGAGCGACCGCGCGGCAGACGATGTCGCGGTCGGTGACGATTCCCACCACCTCGCCGCTGTCGACGATCGGGACGGCGGCGCAGTCGTGATCGAGCATCAGCATGGCCACCAGCCGCAGGGTCGTCGTCGGCTCGCACGTGGCCGGATCGGGAGTCATGGCATCGCGTACTTTCATCATGATGGAAAAACATGCGTCTCCGGCCGGACGGACGCCGCGGCATGCAGCACAGGTGGATGTGACGCTCAGGTCGTCGTGGTGCGCGCGCCTCTCCGGGAGATAATTGCGGACTTGGTCGCCCTCGAAGACAAAGCGTTCACCGCCCTGGTGATCGGAGTCTCGATCCTGTTTGCATGGATCATCTGGCCGTTCTTTGGCGCGGTGTTCTGGGCGACGGCACTGGCGATCCTCTTCATGCCGCTGTATCACCGGCTGCACCGTCTGTGGAAGCGGCCGGCGCTCGCTGCCCTGGCCACGCTGCTGATCATCGTGGTGCTGGTGATCCTGCCGCTGGCGATCATCTCGTCGCTGCTGGTGCGGGAGGCTTCGGCGATCTATCAACGGGTCCAGGCGGGAGAGCTCGATTTCGGCAGCCAGTTTCAGCGAGTCTTCGACGCCCTGCCGGCCTGGATGACCGGCCTCCTGGACCGGTTTGGACTGACGGAACTGGCCCGGATCAAGGATCGATTGTCTGCCGCATTGACGAACAGCAGCCGGTTTCTCGCTTCGCAGGCCTTCGCCATCGGCCAGAACGCGCTCGATTTCGCGGCCGGTTTTCTGGTGATGCTCTATCTGCTTTTCTTTCTGCTGCGCGACGGCGAAGCGCTGTCCGAGCGCATCAAAGTGGCCATCCCGCTTCGAGACGAACATCTGAGCAAGCTCTCCAGCGAATTCATCGCCGTCCTTCGCGCCACCGTGAAAGGCACGATCATCGTCGCCATCGTGCAGGGAGCGTTGGGAGGGGTGATCTTCTGGATTCTGGGCATTCACGCACCGATCCTGTGGGCGGCGGTGATGGCGGTCTTTTCACTCCTGCCCGCGGTCGGAGCGGCCGTGGTCTGGCTGCCGGTGGCGATCTACCTCCTCGTGACCGGCTCGACGTGGCAGGGATTGGTTTTGATCGCATGGGGAGTCTTCGTCATCGGCCTGATCGACAATCTTCTCCGTCCGATCCTGGTGGGGAAAGAGGCGCGAATGCCCGACTATGTCGTGCTGATCTCTACCGTCGGCGGGATCGCCATGCTCGGCATCAACGGACTGGTGATCGGACCGGTGATCGCAGCGATGTTCATCGCCGTCTGGGACATCCTGTACCGGTCGAGGACAGCTTCCGTTCTCGAAATAACCAGTCCGTAGGGTGCACCGACAAGGACGAACAGCTGGGTGTGCCCTCTGTCACAGCGCTTGAACCCTCCCGCTCACTGACTGGCGCGCAGCCACGATCCATCCTGCCTGGACGGAGGCTCCCAATGGCCTCGATCCCAACGACCATTACCGTTCAGAAAAAAACAGTTCCTGCCTCACAGGGTGCTGGCCCGGAAGTCGCCGCGCCGCAGCGCGATCGCCAGGCCGAATACGTCGCCACACTCGAAAAAGGGATTCGCTCGAGGGACGAGGTATTGGCCATCGTCTCGCACGATTTGCGAAATCCGCTGACGATCATCAAGACCAGCGCGGCGCTCCTTGGTCTCACTACGGATGAAGCGCAGAAAAACGAGCTCCTGGAGATGATCCGCAGTTCGTGTGGCCAGATGCAGTTGCTCGTCGGCGATCTGCTCGATGTCGCGCGCATCGAGGAGGGAGGGGTTACGGTCGATCGCACGGCCGTGGACGCCGCCGGTGTCCTGGATGAGATACGCCGGATGTTCGAATCGACAGCAGCCGGAAAAGGGATCCGCTTCGAGATCGATGTTCCTCGGGGCGTTCCGCCGTTGTACGCCGACCGTAACCGCCTCATTCAAATCCTCTCAAACCTCGTCGCCAACGCCATCCGCGTCACCGACAGCGGCATGGTGCGGCTGACCCTCGATGGCGATCAGGAGAAGGCACGATTCTCCGTTGCCGACACCGGCCCCGGGATCTCTGCCGCGGAGCTGCCGCATTTGTTCGACCGTTTCTGGCAGGTTCGATCGAGCGGCCGCGGCGGAGCCGGTCTCGGGCTGGCCATCGTCAAAGGCTTCGTCGAAGCGCATCAAGGCACTGTCGATGTGACGAGCGAGGTCGGAAAGGGATCGTTGTTCTCGTTCGTCATCCCCTGTTTGAAGGCTGCGTAGTCAGATCGACAGCCGAGCCTTCACAGTCGCTATTCGGTGGTTTTCCCGTCGAAGTGCTCGTCATCGCGCTCCGCGTCATCGCGGGTATGGTGAACGATGCCGTCGCGGTGGTTGGGAGGCGCGTACAGCGTGTAGAGCTTCAACGGGAGACTCCCCGTGTTGATGATGTTGTGATGAGCTCCGGCCGGGACGATGATCGCGAAGCCAGCCTGGATGGCCGTAGTGACGCCATCGAGAACCGCCTCACCGATCCCCTCCTCGACGCGAAAGAACTGGTCAAGCTCGTGGACTTCCGCACCGATCTCTTCCCCGGGACGCAACGCCATGAGAACGAGCTGGCAATGCTTAGCCGTGTAAAGCACGCGGCGAAAATCATCGTTCTTGACTGCGGCGCTCTGAATGTTTTGCACAAAGCCTTTCATCGCAACTCCTTTCTCGTTTTACGTTCCGGTTCAGCCGTGCCGAGACGCTCGGCGAATTGCAGGGCATAGCGGAGCGCCAGATCGCTGAAAGCGCTCATGTCCGTCGGGACGAGGATGCGCTCAAAGAGATTGGTATTCATGACAGGGCCTCCCGTTCTTCATACGTGCTCAGCCCGAAGAGCGCGTACAGCGGACAAAAGCCGATGGTGCCGGTGGTCAGCGGAATCAGACCGATGTACGCCCACCCTCCGCCGCGAATCGTGAGCGCGAACAGCACCAGCAGCGCGCCGATGACGATGCGAATCGTGCGATCGACGACTCCTTCGTTGAGAGCAATCATCAGAGTCTCCTTCGCCGTACATCGTCGTACTCGCGGTTCGCCAAGACCGTGATGCGCGGATGGCTCGCAGGTGATGGGGGACACACGGCAGCGGGTGACCGCGCTCACGCCGCCACGTGCGCGCGACGACGGCAGCGCGATCGGGATCGACGACGATCGTCTCGTGCTCCGATTCGTCCTAGGATTCGCGCTGACTCTTGCCATCCAGCTCGCCGAGATACAGGATGCACTCGGAACGGACGCTGCGGGCGTTCTGCCGCCCTTGCTGGCGCTTCGCAGCGTGACCCTCCGACTGCCGGAGTACATCGTGCGGGCGTTCGAAGTGATCGCCGCCGATGGCGGGACGACGGTTGATGCCGCCCTCGGTCTCGAACTGACCGAGTTTGCCGGACAGCACCTCGCGCGCTTGGAGGGTGCGATTCCCGGTTACCGGGAGGCGTACATGTTCCCGAGTCCGCCGGTCCGGGCAAATTAGGACACACTACCCGAAATGTGCCCGCCTTGTCGGTCTCGCAATCGTCGAACATACTTAGGTTTCGTGATTCGACTCCGGAGCGCCTGCTGAGTCCTGCTCCCGAACAGGACGCCCGTCGCCTGATCGATGCTGCGCTCGTCGAGGCGGGGTGGCTCGTCCAGAACAGGGCGGCGATGAATCTCGCCGCCGGTCCGGGCGTGGCCGTGCGCGAGTTCAAGATGACCTCGGGGCACGGGTTCGCCGACTACCTCCTGTTCGTCGACGGCAAGGCCGTCGGCGCCCTCGAGGCCAAACCGGCCGGCTACGCGCTGATCAACGTGGAACTGCAGGTCGGCAAGTATGCCCACGGACTTCCCGCCGGATTGAACCCGCCGGTCGATCCCCTGCCGTTCCAATACATCAGCACCGGCGTCGAGACGCGCTTCATCAATGGACTCGATCCCGACCCCAAGACGCGCGCGATCTCCGCGAACCTCCCCCACATCCATCGTCCCGAAACGCTCGCCGAATGGATCGCCGCGGAGACGCTCGACCAGTGGGTGAAGCGTCTGGATGCCGAGGGCACCGGCCTCTACACCGCCGCGGACGATACAAAGCCTTCGTCATTCCGCGCGCGCATCAAGACGATGCCTCCGCTGGAGAAAGGCTTCCTATTCGCCAATCAGGTCGAAGCGGTCACGAATCTCGAGCGGTCGTTGAAGCAAAATCGTCCGCGCGCCCTCATTCAGATGGCCACCGGCTCCGGCAAGACGATCGCTGCGATCACGGCGATCTATCGCCTGATCAAGTACGCCGGTGCACGCCGCATCCTCTTCCTCGTCGATCGAAAGAACCTCGGCGAGCAGGCGGAGACGGAGTTTCAGGGATATCGCGCGCCGGAAAGCAACCGTCTCTTCACGGAGCTCTATAACGTCCAGCGACTCACGTCGAACTCGATCATGGACTCGAGCAGGGTGGTCATCTCCACGATCCAGCGGGTCTACTCGATGTTGAAGGACGAACCGGACCTCGACCCGCTCGACGAAGAAGCTTCGCAGTTCCTGTCAAGCGGCGCGGCGATGAAGGAACCGCTGCCGGTGGTCTACAACAGCGACTATCCGCCCGAGCTCTTCGACGTCGTCGTGATCGACGAGGTTCACCGCTCCATCTACACGCTCTGGCGACAGGCGGTGGAGTACTTCGACGCCTCTCTCGTCGGCCTCACTGCCACGCCGTCAAAGCAGACTCTCGGCTTCTTCAACAAGAACCTGGTCATGGAGTACGACCACGAGCGCGCGGTCGCCGACAACGTGAACGTCGACTTCGAGGTCTACAACATCCGCACACGCATCACCGAGCGCGGATCGATCGTCGAAGCGCATCCCGACAACATGCTCGGCTACCGCCACAAGCAGACGCGCAAGACGCGATGGGAGACGCCGGACGAAGATCTGACCTACAACGCCGACGAGTTGGACCGGCGCGTCGTCGCCAAAGATCAGATCCGGACCATCATCCGCACCTTCCGCGACCAATTGCCGATCGACATCTTTCCCGGCCGCAAGGAAGTCCCGAAGACGCTGATCTTCGCCAAGGACGATAGCCACGCCGAGGACATCGTGGAGATCGTGCGCGACGAGTTTGGCCGCGGAAACTCGTTCTGCCAGAAGATCACCTACAAGGTCACCTCGGCCAACCCGCGCGATCTCATTCAGGCCTTCCGCAATCAGTACGAGCCGCGCATCGCCGTGACCGTGGACATGGTGGCCACCGGCACCGACATCAAGCCGATCGAGATCGTGATGTTCATGCGCGCGGTGAAGAGCCGCACCCTTTTCGAACAGATGAAGGGTCGCGGCGTGCGCGTCATCGACCCGAACGACCTCCAGGCGGTGAGCGGCGCCGACGCCAGAGCGAAGACGCACTTCGTGATCGTCGACTGCGTCGGCATGACCGAGGCGCAGCTCCATGACACGCAGCCGCTGGAACGGAAGCGCTCTGTGAGCATGGGCGCGCTGCTGGAGCACGTGGCCATGGGCGGGACCGATCCGGAGATGCTCTCCTCGCTGGCCAGCCGACTCTCGCGGCTCGACAAGGAGTGCGGAACGGAGGAGCACGACCGCATCGCCGAGGCCTCGGGGCGTTGCGCTGAGCAGCATCTGTCGCGCCGTCGTCGAAGCGCTCGACCCCGACCGGCAGATCACCGAGGCGCGCGCGATGTTCGGCGTCGCGCCGGGCGAAGAGCCGGGAGAACCGCAGATCCGAAAAGCCGCGGAGAAGCTGCTGAAGACCGCGGCCGCACCGCTGGCGACGAATCCGAAACTGCGCATGCTGCTCACCGAGATCAAGCGTGAGCTGGAGCAGGTGATCGACGAGGTATCGCAGGACGAGTTGCTGGAGGCGGGAGCGAGCGCGGAGGCGAAGGAGAAGGCCAAGGCGCTGGTGACGTCGTTCGAGCGGTTCATCGACGAAAACAGGAACGAGATCGATGCGCTGCAGTTCTTCTACGCGCAGCCGTATTCGCGACGCCTCTCGTTCAAGGACATCAAGGCGCTGGCCGAGGCCATCAAAGCACCGCCGCGCTCATGGACACCGGAGAAGTTGTGGCGCGCCTACGAGACGCTGGCGAAAGACAAAGTGCGCGGCGCCTCGGCGCACCGCCTGCTGACCGACATCGTTTCGCTGGTGCGCTTCGCCGTACACAAGGACGACGAGCTTGTGCCGTTCGGCGACCAGGTCCGCGCGCGCTTCGACCAATGGATGGCCCAGCAGCGCGACGCCGGCCGCGCGTTTACCGGCGATCAGCGCCACTGGCTGGAGATGATGCGCGATCACATCGCCACGAGCCTGGAGATGACGGTGGAGGACTTCGATCTCGCTCCGTTCGCGGAGGAAGGTGGGTTGGGGAAGGCGGCGCAGGTGTTTGGTGGTGACGTGCGGGCGGTGTTGGATGAGTTGAATGGGGTGCTTGCGGCGTGAGCGAAGATTTTCAAGGAGAGACGTTACCGGCGCAGTGGGTCGAAATCCCATTCGACCTCCTCTTTGAGAACGTCACCAGCTCATCGCTGAAATTGCCCGTAAGCGATTATCTAAGTGCCGCGCGACATCCAGTCGTAGACCAAGGCGAACGTTTAATCGGCGGTTTTACGAACGATGAAACTCTTCTTCATCCCAGTCCCCTTCCCGTGATTGTCTTCGGTGACCACACGCGATGCGTGAAGTTCGTAAATGTGCCGTTCGTTCAAGGCGCCGACGGAGTGAAGGTTCTGGCGCCGTCGAAGCAGGCAGATTCTAGATACGCATATTGGGCGCTCAAAGGCGAAACCATTCCCAGCAAAGGATATGCTCGGCACTACGCTCTCCTTCGCAAGCTCGCATTCCGCCTTCCGCCGCTCCGTGAACAGAACCGCATCGTGGAAGCCATCGAGTCGTACTTCACGCGGCTGGATGACGCAGTGGCGACGCTGGAGCGCGTGCAGCGAAACCTGAGACGCTATCGCGCCTCGGTGCTCAAGGCCGCCGTCGAAGGACGGCTGGTCCCGACCGAGGCCGAACTGGCCCGCGCGGAGGGCCGCAATTACGAGCCCTTCTCCGTACCCCTCGAACGCTTCCTCGCCCCTCGCCGCGGCTTGCACGCGGCCCTACCCACCGATCTTCCACTACTACCGGAAGGCTGGTCCTGGGCGACGATTGATCAGATTTCGCTAGGGCCGAGTTCGATCTCAGCTGGCCCATTCGGGACGATCTTCAAAGCAAAGGACTTCAGGCCGGACGGAGTTCCAATCATCTTTCTTCGTCACGTGAAGTCTGATGCCTACCGCACGGCCAAGCCGACCTTCATGGATAAGAGAGTTTGGCAGGAACTGTTTCAGGACTACTCCGTTTATGGTGGCGAGTTACTTGTCACGAAGCTCGGCGAGCCTCCAGGTGAATGTTGTGTATACCCAGAGGGTCGTGGCGCCGCAATGCTGACACCCGACGTCATGAAATTGAAGACCGACGAAACCGTCGTCGTGTCTCGGTTTGTGATGCACTATCTCAACTCGACAGTCGCAAAGCAGTTCGCTTTGGGCGCCGCGTTTGGCACCACTCGATCGCGGTTGACTCTTCCCTTGTTCAGAGCCATGCCTGTGCCTCTGCCTCCGCGGCCGGAACAACTCCGAATCGTCGCGGAGGTAGATCGCCTGCTCTCGATCGAGAGTGAAACAAGCGCAATCGCTGAGCGCAAAGTGACGACCACGAATCGATTACTCCAATCCATCCTCAAATGGGCCTTCGAAGGGCGTCTCGTCGATCAGGATCCGACCGATGAACCCGCATCGGAGCTGCTGGCCCGCATCCAGGCCGAACGGGCGTCGCGGCCACGCGCGCGAGCCTTACGCAAATCGCGCGCTGCTCCGAGGTAGACTCAGAGCAAGCAGGCCGCCCCCAACGAGAAAGAGAACCATGACTGACACCCGACGCTTTACCGCAATGATCTACCGCGAAAACGGAGGTTACGTCGCCCTCTGTCCCGAGTTTGATGTCGCCAGCCAGGGCGACTCAATCGAAGACGCGTCGGCGAACCTTCGAGAAGCCCTGGAGCTCTTCCTCGAATCGGCCGATCCGTCGGAAGTGCGGATGCGAATGCATGGCGAGGTCTTCATCGCCGCTCTCGAGGTCAACGCTGGGTAGCCTGCGAGTCTTCTCCGGCAGCGAGCTTTGCGCGTTGCTGGCGCAACATGGATTTCGCGAGGTTCGCCGCCGCGGCAGCCACGTGGTCATGCAGAAACGCACGCCGGAGTCGACGATCACAGTTCCGGTTCCCGATCACCGGGAGATCCGCATCGGCACGCTGCAATCGATCATTCGCCAGTCGCAGCTTCCGCGTACGCTGTTCGAAGTGCAATCACGATGAGCGACGTCGCCAACCGCATCGTCCAGAAGCTGTGGTCCTACTGCAATGTTCTGCGGGACGACGGTATGTCGTATCAGGACTATCTCGAACAGCTCACCTTTCTCCTCTTTCTCAAGATGGCCGACGAGCGCGCGAAGCTCCTCGGCGAGGAGCAGACCGTTCCCGCCGGCTATCGCTGGGCCGATCTCGCCGCACCTCGGATGGGGGGTGTCGAGCTGGAACAGCACTATCGCGAGACCCTGCGCGTGCTCGGCCAGCAGAAAGGGATGCTCGGGCTGATTTTCGAGAAAGCCCAGAACAAGATTCAGGACCCGGCCAAGCTCCGCCAGCTCATCGTCGAGCTGATCGGCAAAGAGAACTGGTCGGCCATGTCGGCCGACGTCAAGGGTGAAGCGTACGAAGGGCTGCTCGAGCGCAACGCCCAGGACGTCAAGGGCGGCGCGGGTCAGTACTTCACGCCGCGCGTGCTGATCGACGCCATCGTCGACTGCATCCAGCCGCGTCCCGGCGAGACCGTCGCCGACCCCGCCTGCGGCACCGGCGGATTTCTCCTCTCCGCGCATGAGTACCTGAAGAATCACAACGAGCTCGATCGCGATCAGAAACGCCATCTTCGCTACGACGCGCTGCGCGGCACGGAGCTCGTACCGAACGTGGCCCGCCTCTGCGGGATGAATCTCTTTCTGCACGGCATCGGCCCCGACGGCACGGACGATCACCAGCCGCCAATCGCCATCGACGACGCCTTACGCGACGAGCCGCCGCTCCGTGCCGAGGTGGTCATCACCAATCCGCCATTCGGAAAGAAGTCGTCGATCACGGTCGTGAACGAAGAAGGAGATGCCGACCGGCAGACGCTCACCTACAGCCGTCCCGATTTCTGGACCACGACGTCGAACAAGCAGCTCAACTTCGTCCAGCACGTGAAGTCGCTGCTGGCGATTCACGGGCGCGCAGCCGTCGTCGTTCCCGACAACGTCCTCTTCGAGGGCGGCGCCGGGGAAACCGTGCGCCGGAACCTGCTCAAGGAGTGCGACGTCCACACCCTCCTCCGCCTCCCGACCGGCATCTTCTACGCCCAGGGAGTCAAGGCGAACGTGCTCTTCTTCGACCGCAGGCCGGGCGCGAAGGATCCGTGGACGAAGACCGTGTGGGTCTACGACCTCCGGACGAACAAGCACTTCACGCTCAAGACCAAGCGGATGGCGCGTGCGGACCTCGACGAGTTCGTCGACTGTTATCGTCCTGGCGATCGCCACAACCGCAAGCCGACATGGTCGGAGCAGACACCCGAGGGGCGCTGGCGGCCGTACGCGTACGACGAGATTCTCGGCCGCGACAAGGTCAGCCTCGATCTCTTCTGGCTTCGCGACGAGAGCCTGGAAGACTCCAGCAACCTTCCCGATCCGCACATCCTCGCGCAGGAGATCGCTGACGATCTCCGTTCGGCGCTGGCGCAGATCGAAGACGTCCTCGGAGACCTGGAGCAGCGCGCAGCGCTTCCTTCGAACCGGTAGCTGCCGGTCATCAGCACCACCTCCGCCTTGCAGTATGTTGCGCGCATGCTTCGCCTATCCCTTCCCGCCGCCCGCGCGCTCCTCATTGCGGCGCAGGGGCTCGATCGGCCGCCTCGACATGCTGGCAAAGCCGATGTACTGGCCGCCATCCGCCGGATGGGGGTACTGCAGATCGACACGATTCACGTGGTGGCGCGCAGCCCTTACCTGGTGCTCTGGAGCCGGCTCGGGAACTACGACCCGGTCTGGCTTGACGAACTGCTCGCGGAAGGCTCGCTCTTCGAGTACTGGGCCCACGAGGCGGCCTTCGTGCCGATCGAGGACTATCCCCTCTTCCGGCATCGCATGGCCGACGCGGGCGCCCTGGGCTGGAAGTACTCGCACGAATCGATGGACGAACACCGCGCCGTCGTCGATCGCGTGCTCGCGCATGTTCGGGAGCACGGTCCCGTGCGCTCGGCGGACTTCGAACGTACCGATGGGAAGAAAGGCGGTTGGTGGGGATGGAAGCCCGAGAAGCGCGCGCTGGAGATGCTCTTCACCGCGGGCGAGCTGATGGTCTCCCGCCGCGAGCATTTTCAGCGGATCTACGACCTGCGTGAGCGAGTGCTGCCAGGCAAGCTCGCTGGCTGCGTTCCGTCCGCGAAATCGGCGAATCGCGCACTCGTGGCGAAGGCTGCGAAATCGCTCGGCATCGCCACCGAGGCATGGATCGCTGATTACTACCGGATGCGCCGGAGCGAGACGGCCAAGGCGCTTGCCGAGCTGACGGCAGACGGGATACTCCTCCCCGCGCAGATCGCCGGCATCGCCGCCCCATGCTACGTGCACACCGATAACGCGGAGCTCGCGGACGCCGCCGCAGACGGCAGCCTTCAGCCGACGCGCACCGTGCTGCTCTCACCCTTTGACCCTATCGTCTGGGATCGCAAGCGGGCGGAGGAGCTCTTTCGCTTCGAATATCGCATCGAGTGCTATACGCCAGCGCCGAGGAGAAGGTACGGCTACTTCACGCTCCCCATCCTCCGGCGCGGGCGCCTCATCGGCCGGCTCGACCCGAAGGCGCACCGGAAGGACGGGATCTTCGAGGTGAAGTCGATCCATCTCGAACCAGGCGTATCGCTCAGCGCCTCGCTCACGCGCGACCTCGCGCGTGCCATCCGCGAGTGCGCGAGCTGGCACGGAACGCCGAAAGTGCTGTGGCGGGGAAGATCGCCGAAGGAGCTCATGCGGCCGTTGCGCGAGGAGCTGGGGCGCTGAGGCAGCAAGCGCCGCCGCAAAAGAGAATTGGTTGGTAGCGCATACGGGATTCGAACCCGTGTTACTGCCGTGAGAGGGCAGCGTCCTGGACCCCTAGACGAATGCGCCGGATCGGGTGGGACGCGGAAGATAGCGTGCGGCTTCTCCGCGGTCAAGGGCGCGTAACCCGGTCGGGAAAGGGGACATTCCGGGAACGTATACTCCCTTGCCGAGAGGAGATCGCTATGGCCGCCAACATGTATCTGAAGTTCGAAGGACCGGCAATCGCCGGAGGCGCGACCGCCCCGGGTCATCAGGGAGAGATCGAGATGCTTTCGTGGAGTCACGGCTTCGTCCAGCCGGCCAGCCCCACCAGGAGTACCGGCGGCAGTCCGCTGGAACAGGCCAATCACCCGAACCTCACCTTCACCAAGTATCTCGACGCCGCAACCAACGAGCTGCTCAAGTACTGCTGGGGCGGCAAGCAGATCGAAAAAGCGACCATCTCCTGTCTCCGCTCCGATGGCCATTCGGGCGATGCGCCTGTGGTGTTCCTGACCATCGTCATGGAGCACGTGGTCATCTCCAACTACAGCATCTCCGGCGGCCCGGGCGACGTCCCGGTCGAGAACCTCAGTCTCGACTACGGCATCATCCAGTACAACTACATCGATCAGAAGCGGCCTCCCATGGCTGCGAAGCACAACCTCGAAAGCCACACGATCAGCTAAACGACCTCCGACGCGTGGTCAGCGCGTCATCAACAGCGCCGCGATCAGTGAGCCGGCGATGAGCATCACCGTGACGGCGAAGCGGCCGCCCCACAGGAGTACGGTCTTGAACGCCGTCACGGCGGAGCTGTCGCCGTAGAAACGGCGCTGGGCGAAGTAGAGATAGACCAGCTGGATCGCAATCGTGATCGCCTGCACGGCCTGATGCGCCGGTCCCGGCCGGAATCCGGCGATGGCATAGACCGGCCAGGCGACGATCAGCGTCAGGATGTAGGAAAACGCCAGCAGATGTGCGGCGAATACGAGATGCTCGGCAAGGTAGCGCTTGTGATGGAGCACTTTGAGCACGATGGCCAGGCCGAGGATGTTGGCCAGTTGGAGGAGCGAGTAATTCTTGTGCCACCGCTCGTCGACGCGCTCTTCAAATTCCCCCATGGTCAGGTGCAGCTTGTGGGACCGCCGCTCGATCAGCGTGGTGATGGCGCCGGCCTTATCGAATCGTTTCATCGACTCGATCTTGTACAGCGCCGCCGGCGCGTAGATGGTGAAGGCGAGGAACTGCAGCGCGAAGAGCGTGAGAAACAGGCGCAGCGGAGCGATGTAGCGCGACTTGCGGCCGGCGAAGTACTCCTCGGTCAGGAATCCCGGTCTGGTGAGCAGATCGCGAAGGGTGGTGAAGAGCTTCGAGTCGACGTGCACGAGCTCATGGACGACTTCGTGCGCAACGTGGCTGACGCTGAGATCGTGATGCCCGGGCTGCTGCTCGCCGCAGCGCGCGCAGTAGACATCCGCCGCATCGGCGCCGCAGTTCGTGCACGTCGTCAATGACTCGTCCCCGATGCATCGGCTTCCCGCACCGGGGCGTTCTTCACGTACTTATCGAACCAATTGATCCGCTCGGCCAGCACGTGCAGCAGCGTCTCCCGCCCCGCGTAGCCGTGCGCTTCGTTCGGCAGCGTCACGTAGCGCACCGTTGCGCCGTAGCCCTTCAGGGCCATGTAGAAACGCTCCGACTGGATCGGGAAGGTCCCCGAATTGTCGTCGGCCTCGCCGTGCATCAAGAGGATCGGATCCTTCACTTTGTCGGCGTACCAGAAGGGCGACATCTTCGCGTAGAGGTCGGGCACTTCCCAGAACGTCCGCCGCTCGCTCTGGAAACCGAACGGCGTCAGCGTGCGGTTGTAGGCGCCGCTCTCGGCGAAACCGGCCCGGAACAGGCGCGAATGCGCCAGCAGGTTGGCGGTCATGAAGGCGCCGTAGCTGTGACCACCGACGCCGATGCGATCGCGATCGCCCACGCCCATCTCCACCACCTTGTCGATGGCCGCCTGGGCGCTGTCGACGAGCTGATCTACATAATGGTCATTGGCCGTCTCCCCCGGCCCGACGATCGGCATCGTCGGATTGTCGAAGATGGCGTAGCCCGACATCAGCAGGAAGAGGTGCGAGTAGCCGTTGACGATGGTGAAGCGGTTCGGCGAGCCGCTGACCTGGCTGGCGGAATCGGCATCGCCGAACTCGCGCGGATAGGCCCACATGATCACCGGGATGCGCTCGCCCTTTTTGTAGCCGGGCGGCAGGTAGAGCGTGGCCGACAGCTTGACGCCGTCTTTGCGCTGGTAGGTGACGTACTGATGCTCGATGCCGCGCAGCTGCGGCTGCGGATCCTTGAACGACGTGATGGCTTTGCGGCCTTCGACGCCGATCGTGCGCACGTAGAAGTTCGGGGGATCTTTCGGCGTCTCGTAGCGCGTCACCACCGTCTTCATATCGGCGCTGAGCGGGGCGTTGACGGTTTCGTACGCGTCGGCGGCGCTGCGAAACAGCCGCTCGCTCTCCAGCGTCTTCAGGTTCAGGCGATCGAGGAAGGGCCGGTCGCCTTCTTTCGACGCGCCCTGGCCGGTGAGGTAGATCGAATCGCCGATCTGGATGATGGGACTGGTCGACCGGGCGCCAAATCCGCCGCCCGCGCGCGATCCGGCATCGCGCGTCACTGGCGTGCCGGGATTGTCGTACGCCGCGTCGATCTTGCGATCCCACAGTTTCTTTGGCGCGGCTCCCGCTTCCAGAATCCACGTCCGCGTCTTGCGCGACACGCGATCGAATTCGCTGAGCAAGCCGATGCCTTTCTCGGTGTAGGCGATCCCCGCCGACCGCCACTCGGTCTTCCCGATCTCCGCCGGCTCCGCCGTGAACGGCGCGGCCAGCGTCAACAAGCGATCCCGAAACGGCACTTTCGTTTTCGGATCTCCTCCATCGAGCGCCTCGGTCCAGATGACCGTAGCCGGCTGGTCCTCGCGCCAGTGATGTCCGCGCGGCCCGGCCTCGACTCCCGCGATCGGAACACCTTCGCGGCTCGGCCGGTCGGCCAACTTCTTCATCACGCCGCCTTTGCGATCCCAGATCTCGACGTCTTCCGGGAACCCGTCCATCGGGATGAGATGCGAGAACGGCCGTTTGATCTTCGTGACCAGGATGAACTTGTGGTTGGGCGACGGCGCGACGTCGTTGAGAATGGCCGGCTTGCCGATCGGCGTCACGGTGCTCGCCGAGGAGTCGATGGCGGCCAGTTGGGCGGTGAAGTAGTAGGCGAACAGCGCCTCATCGTGCGCCGTCTTGATCATGTCCTCGTACGTCGCCGCCTGCGCCGACTTTCCCGCGTTCTCCTGCACGTTCGGCCCGGAGGGCACATTGGAATCGGCAGGCGCCGGACCGCGTCCGAGCGGCACGACCTTACAGATCAGGGTCTTGCTGTCGTTCAGCCAGTCGCACGGATCGCCGGCCGCGGCGTTGAGCCGCGACGTGCCGCTGATCTTCTTCGCCTCGCCGCTCGATGCATTGGCAATCCACAATTCGATGCCGTCATCGCGCGTGTTCAGAAACGCCAGCTTCGACCCGTCCGGCGAGAATTTGAGATTCGACAGCGTCCCATTCGTAGGAACGGTCACCTTGACCTCGGCGCCCCCGGCGATCTTCTGCAGATGGATGGCGTAGATCAGCGCCGTGCGATGCGGCCCATTCGTCCGCGGATTCACCCGCTCGCCCGCGATCCGCAGCACCGGCCGCGAAAGCATTGCAATCGATGGCTGCGCCTTCCGATACGCCAGCGCCATCACCTTCTTCGAAGGACTGAGCAACGCATCCGGCAACGGGGCGGCGTCGAACGCTGCCACGACCTCGGGCGGAGGCGTGAGGTATTTCGATTGGGCGGTGAGGGATGTCGCCAGAAGAAGCAGCATCGGCAAGCGCAGGGTTCGCATCGAAGGCATCAGTCGCTCCTGTTCCGTAACGAGTCGGCGGATTGTACCGAACAGGAGACGTGCTCACGCGGAGGCGCGAAGACGCGGAGAAGAGTTTTCAGAGCCTTTCTTCGCGTCTTCGCGTCTCCGCGTGAACACTCCGTTCACGGCAGATCGATCGTCACCGTCTCCCCTGCCACGATGGTCACCGGCACGCTGCGGAGGACCGTGCGGTTGGTGCCGATGGTCGAGAGGAGATACGAGCCGGGCGGCAGGGAGTCGTAGGGACCGTTGGTGCCTGCCTGCATCGGCCCGAGGAAGCGTTGGGTGTTGCCGCCGGGGATGTCGAGGCGGACCAGTTGCGCGGTGTGGGCGCGAATGAGCACCGCGCCGCCGCGGGCGAGGGCGATGGTGGCCTCGGCAGGCGGCGTGGTCAGCGTCGTGGACTTGGAGATGTATCCGCGCGCATAAGCGCTCACGTTGTAGGTCCCTGGCTTGAGCCACACCTTGAACGTGCCGGTGTCGATACGCGTGGCACTGCCGTTGGACTTGTGGGCGGCATCCATGACGGCGACGTTGCCATCGACCGGCGAGCCGGTGGTGGAGTCGACCAGGTGAATGGTCACCGCCGGAGCCTGATCGAGCCGCACTTCCACGTCGGGCACCGAGCCGTTGGAGACGACGATCTGCTGGGAGGCCGCGGCGTATTGATCGCTGCTCACCTGCAGGTTGTAGGTGGCATCGGCCAGCGCATCGATGGTGAAACGTCCGTCCGAATCGGAAGTCGCCGAACCGAACAGCGGCCCGCGCCCGCTGACGTTCACGCGCGCATTCGGCACCGGCGCGTTGCTGGAAGCGTCGACCACGCGGCCGCGCAGGAGCGCGCCGCGGACATCGATGTCGAACGTGCCGTTGGCCGCCGCCGTGTACTGCGTCGAATAATTGACGCTCGGAGACATGACGCGGACGTCGTAGTCACCGGCCGCCAATCCCGTGGCGATATACGAGCCGTCGGCCGAGATCATGGCGTTGACCGGCTGCCGCTGCGTCGAGGGCGGGGCCGACCTCGATTGGTTCCTGGGCATGAACAGCAGGTTGCCGGTGGTCACCGGGCCGCCCGCGCGCGTCACGTGGCCGGTGACGGTGATTCCCTCCTCGAAATTGATCTCGACCTGCGGCGCGACGCCGTTCTCGATCATGATCGTCTTGTTGGCGTTGCGGCGCTGTGCGCCCCCTTCGAGGAAGGCGTCGACGCGCACGCGGCCGTCGGGCATCCCTTGGAGCGTGAAGTTGCCGCTGGCGTCGGCCCACGTCTGATTGCGGGTCGTATTTCCGGAGGCGGAAACCATCACGCGCGTGAACTGCTCCGGCGGGATGCCGGTCACGCGGCCGTTGATCGTCGCGCCGCTATCCATGGTCAGCGTGAGAGGCGCGGCCTGCGGCAGAACGACGTCACTGGCTTCGCCGCTGACGAAACCCTCTTTCCGCGCGGTCACCTTGTATCTGCCGTCTGCAAGACCCTGCAGGACGAAGTTCCCGTCGCCGTCCGAAGAGGCGGAAACGCCCGGCCGGCCGTCGCCGGCGACGGTTGCTACGTACGCGGAGACGACCGGCTGACCGGAACGGTCGACGACGTGGCCGCGAAGCTCGCGGCCGGGATCGAGCTCGGCATCGACGCGCATGTCTTTGCCCGCCGTGACCGCCACCTGTTTGTGCAGAACGACGAATCCTGTCTTCTGAAACTCGAGCGTGTGATCCCCTTCGGGCACGCCGTTGATGGTGTAGAGACCGTCGGCATCGGTGATGGGATTGCTGAAATTCGGCGACCGCTGGAAGGCCAGCCGCACCTGCGCTCCCGCCACCGGCGCGCCGGCCGAGGTCACTCGGCCGGAGACGTTCGCACCACGGTCGAGGGCGATGTCGATGCCGGTGACGGTCTTCCCATCCTCGACGGCGATGTCGGCGCGCGTGGCCGCGACGTAGCCGGTCGCATTCACCATGAGCTGCAGCGTTCCCGGCGGAACGTTATCGAGCGCGTAGTGGCCGTCATCCGCGTGGATCGCCTGGCCGCCCGTGAACGAGCTCCCAGGCGGTCTGACGATCCCCGGTTGCCCGTTCGCCGGCAGGAGGATGGAGAAATCGGTGACCGGCTGCTGCGTGGCGCGATCGAAAACGCGCCCTTCGATGCGCGCGCCCCGAGGCATGGTGATGGTGACGTCGTTGGCCGGCGCGGTGACCGGGACCGGCATGGACGCGAGCCGGCGATCGCTCGAATGCGCCGTGACCGTCGACGCGCCCGGAGCAACGCCGGCGATCTTGAACGTGCCGTCGGGGCCGCTGGTTGCCTGGCGCGGCATGACTCCGGTCGGCACCTCGACGATGGCGTCGGGCACCGGCGTGCCGTCGGCGAGAACGACCCGGCCGCTGATCTCGACGCCGCGGTCGACGTGCACGACCACGGTGGCGGCGCGCGCGGTCAGGAGTTGATTGGGCGTCCGCACCGGCGCCACGTCGTCGCCGAGCACCATCACGTCGTGCCGTCCCTCGGTGGTGCGGACGGCGACCAGGCCGTCCGCGTTCGTGCGCCGGCAGTCGGGAAGCGACGGATCGGCGCAGCCGATCGGGAGCGAGCGCTCCGCCGCCGAGGCGCTGTGCGAAACGTTGACCACGGCGTTCGGCACCGGGCGCTCGCGCCGGTCGAGCACGCGCACCTGGGCCACGAAGCCGTGAGCGAGCGTGATGACGATGTTGTCGCGGACTTCTCCCGCCTGCCAGACGCGCGCGGGAAACGCACCACTGACGTAGTCGCGTTTCGAGGCGATGACCGGGGTCGGGAACGTCGCGCCGGTCGACACGCGCAGCGCGAACTCGCCGGATGGATTGGTCAGCGCCGACCGGCGGACGAACGACGTCGATACGACTGCGCCCGCGATCGGTTTTTTTGCCTCATCAAGAACGCGGCCGCTCGCGCGCGCGAACGCCTGCGCGGCGACAGCGCGGCTGCGCATGCCCGGCAGGGTCACATCGGCCGTCTCGATGGCAAAGGCCGGATGCATTCCGGTGATCTGGTAAATGCGCGAGAAAAGAGGACCGAACGTGAAGTTCCCCTTGGCGTCGCTGAGCGCAATCATCGACGTGTCATCCGGGCCGGACATCGTCATGCGTGCGCCGGCGACCGCGCCGCCGCGCTTGATGTCGCGCAGATTGCCGGTGAAGGTCGAGCCAGCGTTGAGGCGAATCTCGACCGATCCCGTTTTCGGCCGATTGACCGAACCGATGTCGTTGCCGTGAAGCGCGGAGATGGCCTGCCAGTTTTCGGGAGCGTGAGCGATCGCGAATGTGCCGTCGTCGCCCGTCTCCGCGAGCGGCCAGCCGTTGATCGAAACGACCGCATGCGCGACCGGATCGGCGCCTTTGACCACGCGCCCACGAACGGCCACGCCGCGCGTCAGCTTGACCTCGGTCACCGCCGTCGTGCTGCGCGCGATGGCGTAGTCGGGATGGACGACGAAGTAGTTCCCCGTGCCGCCCGGCACTTCGCCCGAGGCATTGGTGCGCAACGCGTCGAGCGCGGAGACGACGATGGCATTCGCCACCGGCTTGCCGCCGCTGGTGACTCGGATCGTGCGCGTCGACGGCGCGCTGAGAACGATCACGCCGAGGTCGTCGCCGTCGACCGTCTGGACCGTCGCCCGCGTGCGGGCGGGAGCTTCAATGACCACATCGACGGCTGCGGGCGTCTTCAGCTCGATCGAAAACGATCCGTTCTCCGCCGACTTCGCCGACGCCACCGGCTCGCGATCGAGTTTTCCGGCGACGAGTCGCGCACGCATTGCAGCCGACCCCTCGGCGGCAAAGGCGCGAACGGTCGCACCCGCGATCGGCTTGGCGTCGGCATCGACGACTGAGCCGGTGATCGCGGCGTTAGCAGTTGCAGCAACGGTCAAGACGAGAAAAAAAGCTGATAGGCGCATGTCAGATCCGACGATTCATCCTTGAAGACGTTTCACGATTTCCATTTGTCCATGAGCCTCGGCGAGATCCGCCGGGGTCTTGCCATCATCTCCCGCGGCGCGCGGATCGGCGCCATGGGCCAGGAGAAGTTCAACGATCTCCTCATCCCCAAGCTGCGCCGCCGTGTGCAGCGCGGTGTAGCCGAGTTGCTGACGAGCATTCGCATCCGCACCGCGCGCGAGCAGAAGGCGAATCGTACCGGCATCCCGAACGGCCGCCGCCGCATGAATCGGCGCGACGCGAAAGGCGTTGGTCGCGGCCGCGTTGACGTTCGCGCCTCGCTCGATCAGCTCCTGCGCCAGCTTCGGATGACGAAAGAAGATCGCCAATCCGACCGGCGGGAATCCATCCTCCGAATACGCATCGAGCAGCGACGGATCGGCGTCGAGCATCTGCAGCGCCCGTGCTTCCTCGCCAAGCGCACACGCCTCGCCAAACGTCATCGCCGCGCCGCGATCGAGAAACAGCCGCGCCAGTTCCGCATGCCCGTTGTAAACCGCAAACAGAATCGGCGTGACGCCGTTCAGCCGCGCACCGACCAGCGCCGGATCACCATCGAGCAGCGCCGAAATCGCCGCCGCATCGTTGTTGCGGATGGCTTCGAAGAGGGTTTGTTGGGACATAGCGGCTCTACTCCGTGAAGAAAATCATTATCCGCGGAACAGTGTAGCGGCTGGAACGCTGGCGTCCGCGCCGGCTGGCTCAGCGGCGTCTCGCCGCTGGGCAGCAGAGTGTCTTGGGGCCGGCGTCGAGACGACGCCGGGCCAGCCGGCGCGACGCCAGCGCTCCACCTATTGCAGACTTTCGTCAGCTTCCCCCCTTCCTCGGCGAAAATTTTCCGGCACGGACTTTGAGAGGAAACAGGATATGGAGACGCGGATTTGCGAAGTTTGCGGGCATTCGCGGGAGGCGCACGTCGATGGCGTGCACTGCGCGTTGTGCCGCTGTAACTCGGAGCGGCCGGCGGCAGTGCAGCAATCTCTGCTGTTTCGTACGGCGCTGCCGGTGCGGACGGCCGGAATGGGTCGAAAGCGGTAACGACGACGCAGGATTACTTCGGCCCGGATCGCCGTTGGCATTCCCATGAGCGACAAGGCCACGAAAGTTTCGAAGACCGTTTCCGTGTCCGAACGTAACCTCCAAAGCGCTGCTCTCCGCCTGCTGCCGAAAAACAACAAGCTCGTCTCCCCCGAGGTCGATTACCTTCGACGCGTCCTCGGCGAGCGCGCTACGCAGCAGCAGATCGACGAGAAAGTGCTGCAGGTTCGCAAGCTCCCCTGGTCGGAAATCGTCCACGATTGAACGACGCCG
>Ga0157378_10000128_pt1 | contig 74445 bp, 53 predicted proteins | sample M65metaG_FD_115309 | JGI IMG/M metagenome (GOLD analysis project Ga0157378, IMG submission 115309) | Miscanthus rhizosphere microbial communities from Kellogg Biological Station, Michigan, USA - M6-5 metaG | ecosystem: Host-associated > Plants > Roots > Rhizosphere > Soil | place: USA: Michigan... | reverse complement strand
TCCTTATTTGGACTACGAACTCCACGAACCCGAAGAGACCATCGACCTTCTCGGCAGTCAGGTCGAAGCGCGACGCAGCGGGGTCAGCGTCGCCGTCATCGTCTCCTTCATCCTTCACGCGCTGATCCTCGTCTACTTCATCGCCTTCTATAAGCCCGTTTCGAAAGACGCTCCCGCTCCGCCGATCGCGCGCTACGTGGAGTTGATCCGCCAGAATCCGAACGACAAGACTTTCGTCGAATCGCCAGGCCCCAAGATCGATCGTCCCGTTTCCCCCGACGCGGCGATGTCGAACGCCAATCGCCAGGCTTCCACACCGCATCCCACCGGCGACCAGCCGACGAAGCAGCCCGGAGACGGCAGCCACATCTTCACGCCGCCGAAATCATCCGCGCCTTCGCAGCCTCCGTCGCCAGCGCAACAGGCTGCCGCTGCTGCGCAGCAACAACAACAGCAACCGCAACAGAACACCGCGCCCGCGCCGTCGAGCATCTCCCAGGCGCCTTCGACGCTCGCCTATCGCCAGCCGGCGCAAGCCAGCGCCGCCGGTCCGGTCAACTGGCGCAGTGCCATCAAGGAAGTGGGCAAGGTGGCCTCGCTCGGCGGCGGACAGCAGGGCGAGGATCTTCACGGCGCCCTCGGCGGCGAAAAAGGCTTCGCCCAGGACGGGCCGCTTTCCTTCGAAAGCAGCTGGTACAACTGGGGTGACTACGCCGAGGGGATGGTCAGCAGGATTCGGGTCAACTGGTACTCGAACATGCCCCACCTCATCCAGACCGGGCTCAAAGGCGTGGTCACCATCCGCTTCACCATCCATCGCGACGGTACCATCACCGACGTCACCATCCTGCAGAGCTCCGGCATCCCGCCCTACGACTTCGCCGCCAAGAAAGGGATCGAGCTCTCCTCCCCGCTCAATCCCCTTCCGAAGGACTTCCCGAACGACACCGAGCGGGTGACGGCGATGTTCTACTACAACCAGGAACTGCCGAAACACTAGGCCGATCGCGGATAGGTGGATCGGAAGTTGCTCTTGATCCACTACTCTAACGATCCGCATGTCCGTCGAACGCACGCTATCCCGCCTCGATCTCAACCTGCTGACCGTCGCGCTGCTCATCGCCGCGATCGGTTGCCTTCTCGTCTACAGCGCCACCTACTTCGGCCCTGAAGCGCCGCTCTTCCGCAAGCAGGTCATCTGGACGCTCATCGGCATCATCCTGATGATCATCTTCATCGCCATCGACTACCACGTGCTGATGGAGATCTCCCCGTTTCTCTACGGCGTCGGCATCGTCTTGCTGATGTATCTCCTCGCCTCCGACCGGCTCACCCGCAACGTCAAGTCGTGGATTCACATCGGCAACTTTCAATTTCAGCCGTCGGAGTTCATGAAGATCTTCACGGCCCTGCTGATTGCCAAGTACTTCGACTCGAACGACCGCGCCTATCTCAACTTCCGCAGTTTCACGATCGTCATGGCCATGATCGGCTTCCCCGTTCTGCTGATCGCCGCGCAGCCGGCCTTCGGCTCGGCGGCCAGCTTCTTTCCACTGGTGGGCGTGGCGATGTTCTTCGGCGGCATCAAGCCGAAGTTGTGGCTGATCGCGAGCCTCTGCTTCGTCGTGGCGCTGCCGATCGGCTGGCATTTCCTCCAACCGTTTCAGAAGCAGCGGGTGGTGAACTTCCTCGATCCCGCCCGCGATCCGCTCGGCTCCGGCTACCAGGTAGCTCAGGCCAAGATCGCCACTGGCTCCGGCGGAATCACCGGTAAAGGGTTCCTGCACGGGACGCAGGTCAATCTCGAGTACCTCCCCGCCCGGCACACCGACTTCATCTTCTCCGTCCTCGGCGAGGAGTGGGGCTTCGTCGGCGTCAGCGTCGTGCTCGCGCTGTATCTGTTTCTGATCATCGAATCTCTGGGCGTGGCCAAGGCCTCGCGCGATCGCGGAGGGACCTTCCTCGTCCTCTCGCTGATCTGCTTCTTCATCTTTCACATCCTGATCAACGTCTCGATGCAGATCGGGCTCCTCCCCGTGACCGGCATCCCCCTGCCGCTGATCTCGTACGGCGGCTCGGCCACGATGATGTTCTTCATGGCCGTCGGATTGATCCTGAACGTTGGCTTCAGGAAGTTCGTGAACGTGTGAAGATAGTGGCCAGTAGTCAGTGGTTAGTGGCCAGCGACTCCTGACCACTGATCACTGGCTACTGACCACTCGCATGCAAACCACCATCACCATCCGCCGCCCGGTCACCATTCTTCTGCTGCTGGCGGTCACCATCCTCATCGTCCTGACGACGGTGTGGATGTCAGGGAAGAGCTACTCCAAAGTCGATCCGACGCCGTTCGAAGACATCAAGCATCTGTCGAACAGCATTGCGAGACATCCGGTCTCGACGCACATCGTGGCCGTGATCATCGTGCCGATCATCGCCAACATCCTGCTGTTCGTGCCGTGGGGCTTCCTGATGTTCATCACCCTCTACACCGTCAACCGGCCGACGCTGCAAACGTACGTGCTGACGCTGTTGCTCGGCTTCACCTTCACCTGCGCGATCGAGGGATGGCAATACTTTCTCCCCAACCGCGTCGCGGACATCAACGACATCATCTGGAACACCACCGGCGCGCTGCTCGGCGCGATCCTCGGCCATTTGCGGGAACGGGTGCGATTCGAGTTTGCTTGATCGCCGATGCAATCCTTCCGCGACAACCTTCGCGCGCTGCCGCCCGCGGCGTGGATTCTCTTCGGCGGCACCTTCATCAATCGCTTCGGCACGTTCGTCATCCCGTTCCTCATCCTCTATCTGACCAGGATCGGCTATTCGAGCGCGCAGGCGGGACTGGCCGTCGGCGCGTACGGCATCGGCCACTTGATCGCCTCCTCGGTTGGCGGACATCTCGCCGATCGGATCGGGCGGCGCAACACCATCGTGTTGTCAATGTTCGGCTCGGCCGCGGCGATGCTGTCGCTCTCGCAGGCGCGCAGCTACGGAGCGATCGTCGTCCTCACGATGATCACCGGCTCGCTTTCCGAGTTGTATCGGCCGGCCAGCTACGCCCTGGTCGGCGATCTCGTCGGCGAAGAGCATCGCGTCACCGCCTTCGGGCTCTATCGATTCGCCGTCAACCTCGGATTCGCCGCCGGACCGGCGACGGCCGGCTTCCTCGCCGATCACTCCTTCACGCTGCTATTCATCGGCGACGCCGCCACGTCGATCGTCTACGGCCTCATCGCCCTCTTCGCGCTGCCGCAAGGCTTGCGGACGTACGTGAAGAGCGAGCGCACCGGTGAAGCGCTGCGCGCCGCTGCCCGCGACCGGCGGTTCATCCTCTTTCTGGCCGCGACTCTCTGCGTGGCCATCATCGATTTTCAGATGGGCTCGACGTTCGCGCTGCACGTGAAGTCGCTCGGCTTCCCCTCGCGCACGTTCGGATTACTGATCTCGACGAACGGCCTGCTGATCGTGTTGTTCGAATTGGCCATCACGCAGTGGACGCGCCGTTTCCCCGCCCGTCCGATGATCGCCCTCGGCTATCTCCTCGCAGGCGCCGGCTTCGCCCTCACCGGATTCGCGCGAACCGTTCCCGCGCTCGCCGCCACCGTCGTCATCTGGACGCTCGGCGAGATGGTCAGCTCCCCGGTCGCCGGCGCCTACGCGGTGCAACTCGCTCCCGAGCAATACCGCGGGCGCTACCTCGGCCTGCTGATGATGATGTGGTCCCTCGGCATGGTCATCGGCCCATCCTCCGGAACCCTGCTCTTCGAACACAATCCCGCTTTGGTATGGACTGCCTGCGGCGCACTCGGCGTCATCAGCGCCGCGCTGATGCTTCGGCGCCCAAGAACTTAACGCCCACTGTTCGGGGATCCACGCCGGAGGCGTGCCGGATATTAGCCGGTGGCAAGCGCCGAAAGGCGCGCCGCCACCGGATCCCAATCGCGATCATCATCCGACCCCGGCAGGGGTCACGGAGATCCGGCACCCCTGCCGGGGTGCGGAACGGGGAGGATTCTGGGATCCGGTGGCGGCGCGCCTTTGGCGCTTGCCACCGGCTAATGTCCGGCACGCTTCCAGCGTGCTCGCGAGCTCCACCGATAACGCGTGTAGCCGCTAGAACGAAAACGCGAACATCGGCACCCAGTGCCACGCCACCCAGAAGAAAAACGCGCCGAATGCGGTGTTGGCAAAGTTCAGCGTACCGTTGGCGACCGGCGAACCGTGGCGGCGATTCCAGCTGCCGAGGATCGATTCGAGATACGAGCCGAAAAAGGCGCAGAGCGTGAGCACGATGATGACGTTCGATTTGTAGATCGCCACGCCGCCCATAAAACCAGGTCGGAAGTGATGCGCGGTCAACGCAGTGCCCGCAATGGCAACGATGCAACCCGCCACAATGCCCGCCAGCGTCCCTTCGACCGAGATCGCCCCCTCGGTTCCGCGCTCGACACGCCGGAACGAAAGCGGCAGGAACGCACGCTTGCCGAAGAGCTGGCCGACTTCCGACGCCGTCGTATCCGACGCCGCCGTCGCCAGCGCTGCGATGCCCATGAACAGCGGCACGAATCCGAGCCCGCGCCAGCAGGCGATCGCGCAGATCGCGGCCACGCCGACGTTCGCAAACGCATGCGCCGCGCCGCGCCGCCCGCCGCCTTCCTGCGCCAGTCCCGCGCGGGCCTTGCGGGCGTAGCCGAGCTTCGTCGCCAGCGTGCCGAGGATGAAAAACGTCAGCAGCGAGACATAGAGAGGCGGGCCGCCTCCGATGACGAGCACGCATCCCAAGACCCAGCCGGCCACCGCGCCGGAAACGTTGACGCTGCGCAGGACGTACCCGAGGATCGCCAGAAACGTGTTGACGACAATCCAGGGCCAGGCGATCGGCGGCACGTCCGAAAGCGCCACGATCGGCTTGATCGCCATCGCAGCGAGGACCGCTGCGGCAATGAACGGCACGGTCACGTTGTCATCGAGGCCCAGCGGCAGCGATTCGACGATGGCGCTGACCAGCACCGCCGCGCCGATGGCGACGTCGTGCGGCGCGCCGAACAGGCGCGCGATGCCGAACGCCGCCGCGCCGCCAAAGAGAATGAACGCCGCCAGCCCGCCCCACGACTTGTTGCGATTCCACGGCATCGGCGCCAGCGGCATCCGCTGGCCGATCACGGTCCCGAATCCGTCGCCGAAGGCCATCAGCACCCACGACACTGCCGCGATCTCGAGGTGCCAGTTGAAGACCACGATCAGCACCGTGACCACGAACGGGTAGAGAACGATGCCGGAATCCCAGCCGCGCTCGTGACGAGCTACCCGTTTTCCGGCGAGCCGGTGCAGCAGCAGCCAGTTGAGGAGAATCCCGCCGACGCCGAGCAACGCCGCGTAGCGCCACGGGACCTTCAGCAGCAGCAGCGCGCCAAAGCCCATCCCGATGTGCAGGAACTTTCGCAGCGTCTCGTTCGTTTCGTGTCGCGGTTTTTCCGCTGAATCGGTCATCGTTTTCAACAGCTTACAATACGCGCTCCAATGACGGATCTTCCTCCAAAAACGCCGCTTCTGTCGGTCATCGTCCCCTGCTACAACGAGCGCTCTACGGTGGCCGAGCTGCTGCGCCACGTGCGCGACGTCCCCATCGACAAGGAGATCATCGTGGTCGACGACAAGTCGACCGACGGCTCCGCCGGCGTCGTGGCCGCCCTGGCCGCGCAGTGGCCGGAGATCCGCCACGTCTTCCAGCCGGTGAACATGGGCAAAGGCGCCGCCATCCGCCGCGGGATCGCCGAGGCGATCGGCGACATCGTCCTCATTCAGGATGCCGATCTCGAATACGACCCGAACGAGTATCCGAAGCTGATCCAGCCGATCGTCGACGGTCATGCGGACGTCGTCTTCGGCTCGCGCTTCGAAGGCTATCCCCGCCGCGTGATGCTCTACTGGCACCGCCTCGGCAACAACCTGCTGACCTTCCTCTCCAACTGCACCACCAACCTCGATCTCACCGACATGGAGACCTGCTACAAAGTCTTCCGCCGCGAAGTCATCCAGTCGATCAACCTGAAATCGAACCGCTTCGGCATCGAGCCGGAGATCACGGCCAAGGTGGCCAAGCGCGGCTATCGCATCTTCGAGGTGCCGATCTCGTACTACGGCCGCGATTACTGGGAAGGGAAAAAGATCAACTGGAAGGACGGCTTCAGCGCCATCTGGACGATCTTCCGCTACGGCCTCTTCGACGATCCCTCGAACGAGCCTGCCACGTACAAAACGCTGCGCCGGCGCGGGTCTCTCCGCCGCTACAACCAATGGATCTGGGAGCGCATCGCGCCATACGTCGGCCAGCGCGTGCTCGAAGTCGGCGCCGGTTCGGGAACGATGACGCGATTTCTCTACGGCCGCGAGTTGATCGTGGCCACGGACAAGGAGACGCCGTACATCGATCGCCTCCGCAACGCTTTCCGCCGCCGGCCGGGCATGACCGTGGAACGACTCGATCTCGATCGCGACGATGCCCTCGATCTGGCCGGCAACAACTTCGACACCATCCTGGCCATCAACGTCCTCGAGCACACCACCGACGATGCCGCGGCGCTGGTCCGCGCCAACAAGCTGCTCGTTCCCGGCGGACGGATCATCATCTTCGTCCCCGCCGGAAAAAATCTTTTCGGCACGCTCGACCGCGGGATCGGTCACCAGCGCCGCTACGACAAAGACGAGTTCACGGCGATGCTGCAGGCCGCCGGATTCGAGGTCGAGGAAGCGGTCTATCAGAATCGCGCCGCCAAACTGGCGTGGTGGCTGAACTCGAACATCCTCAAACGTAACGCTCTCCCCGCAGCGCAGTCGAAGATCTTCGATCGCATCGTTCCGCTGCTGAAAGCGCTGGACGGCAAGCGGCCGAAGAGTGGACTCAGTTTGATCGCCGTGGGGCGCAAGGCTTGAGGACCGCACTCATCCTGGCGGGCGGCGCGGGCACGCGACTGCGGCCGCTCTCCTCCGACGAAAATCCGAAACAGTTCCTGCGAATCTTCGACGGCGTTTCGCTGATCGAGAAAACGTTCGACCGCGTGTCGCAGCTGGTCGAGCCGTCGTCGATCTTCGTCTCGACGAATGAGCAGTACGCCCCGAAATGCGCCGCGTACCTGCCGCGCCTTCCGGAGACCAACATCCTGACCGAGCCGGCCCGGCGAAACACCGCGCCCGCCATCGCCGTCTGTTGCTTCGCCATCGAGTCGATCATCCCCGACGCCGTCATCGCGGTGCTTTCTTCCGATTCCTACATTGCCGACGAGGAAGAGTTCGTGCGCGTGCTGACCCGCGCGTACGACTTCGCTGCCGCCACTGACTATCTCGTCACCGTCGGAATCGAGCCAACCGAAGCGAACACCGGCTACGGCTACCTGCAGCTCGGCGGTGAAATCGATGCTGGCGTTTTTCACCTGCAGCGTTTTGCGGAAAAGCCGTCGCGAGAAATCGCCGAGGAGTATCTGCGGACCGGCGGCTACTGCTGGAACGCCGGCATGTTCGTCTGGCGCGCCAGCGCTTTCCGCCGCGCGCTCGAAGAGGCCGCACCGGAGATCGCCTCACTCGCCGATCGCATCGTCAGCAGCGGCGATCCTTCAAAACGCGTCGAGCACTACGAAGCGATGCCGTCGATCTCCATCGACTACGCCCTGATGGAAAAAGCCCCGCGCGTCGCCGCCATCCGCGGCAACTTCGGCTGGAGCGACGTCGGCTCGTTTGAATCGTTGGAGAAGGTCGGCGTGCCGGTGGCGGAGTTGTTGAAGAAAGCGTAGCGCCATCGGCTCGATGGCTGGACCGCCGGCGGCTCGCCGGCATTCAGCGCCGCCGTACAGAGCGCCGGCACTTCGCCTCCGCGCGCGACTCGATCTGCCGCACGCGCTCCCGCGACAGCCCCAGAATCTCGCCGATGTCGCGCAGCGTCAGCTCGTCGTCCTGCAGGACGCCGTAGCGGAGTTTCAGGATCGTCCGCTCCTCGATCGGCAGCGCTTCGACCGCCTTCTGCACCGCGCCCTGTTGCTTGAGCGATTCCAGCATCGGCATGCGCGTCTGATCGATCTGCGGTGTCATGCCGGGGTCGAGGTCGCCCAGCTCGTACCAGAAACGCCACCACGCCTTCGAGTTCGGATTCGTGTAGAGCAACAGTTGTGCGAGCTCGCTGTTTGTGATGCCCAGTCCGTCGCAAACTTTGCCCTTCGACACGCCCAGCACCGCGGCGATCTTCTCGCGCGGATGATTGAGGAACTCCGCCAGCTCGTCGAGCCGCTTCGGCAGGTTATCGGTCACGCCGTGGCGGAGACTGAGCACCAGGCGCTCTTTCGGCGACAGCTCCGACATGTGCGCCAGCAGCTCCTCACGCCTCCCCTGCACCTGCATGGCATCCTCGGCGGACGGCACCGAGGTCTGTTCGATGACGTCGGCAAGCTCGGTGTGCGACTCGTCGTCCAGCTCCGCGTTGAGCGAGAAGTTGTCCGTGTTCGCGCGCAGCAGCGTCTGCACTTCCTTCACGCTGACGCCCAGCTCCGCCGCCAGTTCGTCCGCCGTCGGGATCTGCTTCCCGTCCGTCATCGCCGCGGCGATGGCTTTTTCCAGGCGATACATCAGGTTGGCGCGCTTCGGCGGCAGGCGGAACGCGCCTCCCTGCTCGGACAGCGCGTGCAGGATCGATTGCCGGATCCACCAGACCGCGTAGGTGATGAACTTGACGTTCTTGTCGGGATCGAACTTCTTGGCCGCGTGGATCAGGCCGATGTTCCCCTCGTTGATCAGATCGAGGAAGAGCACGTGCGAGTTGCGATACTTCTTCGCGTACGAGACGACGAAGCGGAGGTTGGCCTTGACCAGCTCCTCGAGCGCAGCCTTGTCGTTCTCCTGCACGCGCTTCCCCAGCTCGCGCTCGCGCTCTGGCGTGAGCCGCGGAACCTGGGCGATCTCGTGGAGATACTGATTCAGAAGATCGTACGAGTCTTCTCGCTCTTCGTGTCGGGCCATATTTTGGAGGCGTGCATTCTACCCCTCCATGCGCGATGTGCGCGCAACGACTACGGCGCAGGCGGCGCGGCTGCCTCTGCAGTCGTATCCGGCACCGAGTGTCCGCGATGGCAGGTGTTGCAGGTGACCATCTGGCCGTGCGGATTCACCTTCGCCAGGTAATCGACATTCGAGGTGTGGACCATGCGCATCATGGCGCGGGCGGCATTCTTCTCCGGCTTCGCATCCGATGCGAAATCGAACTGCTCCTTCGATCCGGGAGGATTAGCGGCGTGGCAGTGATCGCAGCGCGTGCCGAGGGCCTTGGCGAAGGCGCGCATGTTCGCGATCAGCTCATCGTGGGTAATGTTCTGCGGAAAAATCTGCAGGTTGTGGAACTCGCCCGTGTCCGCCGCGCGCGACGCCTGCGCCTTCTGCTGCGTCACCGCCGCGCAGGCGGCAAGAAAAAGGGAGAGCGTGATCACTACGATGATGGAGCGTGAGACGTTCGGCATGCAGCAAGTTCCTCCGGCGCGCGATTCTGCAAAACACGGGCACGAATGGCAAGGTAAGGTTTGGTTAACGGTCGTCGGTTCTTCTCCTTCGCGTCTTCGCGCCTTCGCGTGAGATCGGTTCACCACCCGATCCCGTAATCCTCCCCATGGTTGCTCGATCCGCCCCAGAACGTGCCGTGCGCGCGGTCGATCATGATGGCGTTGATCGGGCCAGACGTGCGGTCCTCGAACGTCATCGTGTAGCCCATCCGCCGCAGCTCGCCGCGCACCCACGGCGGCTCGACGGAGTTGAGGAGAATGTTGCCTGGCTTGATGTCGTGCGCGCCGAACGAACTGTGCATCTGGAAGCTGTTGATGTTCGGCGCCTCGGTGGCTTCCTGCACGGTCATCCCGAATTCGACGACGTCGAGGAAGAACTGCAGCAGATTCTGATCCTGACTGTCGCCGCCCTGAACGGAGAAGGCCATCCACGGCGCGCCGTCTTTCATCGCCAGCGTCGGCGTGAGGGTCACGCGCGGATGTTTTCCCGGCGCCACCACGTTGTACGGCCCCTCGGACGGATCGAGGACGAAGCTCTGCATCCGTTCGCTCAGTCCAACGCCGCTGTTTCCGGCGATGACCGCCGGCAGCCAGCCGCCGCTCGGCGTGACCGATACCACCCACCCTTCCGCGTCGGCTGCTTCCACCGAGGTCGTGCCGGCGTAGAAGGCGAAAAGGTAATCGTTGGAAAGTGAGCGCGTGGGACGGAGAAATTCGTTCTGACGCAATGCTCCGGAATCGGGATTCGATGACGGCTTTGGTGCCGGCGCCTTGGGCGCGTCCCAGTTCTTCAGATAGTCGGGATACGGATTCACCGTCCGCTGGTACGGATACGGATCGCCCGGCTTGATCTTCGGATCGTTGTGGTCCTGATTGATGAGCTTCGCGCGATCTTTCGCGTAGTCCTTCGACAGCAGACCGAGCACCGGCTTCTCCGGCGGCGTGTAAATGTCGCCATAGTAAAAATCGCGATCGGCCCAGGCCAGGCTCATCGCCTGATACACCGTATTGATGTAGCGCGGCGAGTTGAAGCCCATGCCTTTGAGATCGAAATTCTCGAGGATGTTGAGCGCCTGAAGCATGGCTGGCCCCTGCGTCCAGACGTTGAGCTTGTAGACGTCGATGCCTCGGTAGTTCGTCGTCACCGGCTCTTCGACGTGGACCTTCCACGTTGCGAGATCCTCCTCGGTGAAAAGGCCGCCCTGCTCGCGCGTGCCGCGGACGATTTCTTTGGCGATGTCGCCCTTGTAGAAACGATCGTAGGCCGCATAGATCGCTTCCTTGCGCGACTTCCCCTTCTTGAGCGCCTGCTGCTCGGTGTCGACCAGTTTGCGCAGCGTCGCGGCGAGGTCCGGCTGGCGGAAGATCTCACCGGCGACGGGACCGGGATGTTTGGGATCATCGTGAATGAGAAAGACTTTTTTTGAGTACGGCCAGTTTTTCAGCTTGTCCTTGTTGCGATCGATCGTGTTCGCCGATTGCGCTTCGAGCGCGTAACCGTCCGCCATCTCGATGGCCGGGCCGAGAACGTCCTTCAGAGAGAGCCGGCCATACTCGGCGACCATGGTCATGATGCCGCCGGGCGTTCCGGGAGTGACGGCGGCCAGGACGCCTTCGTCCGGCGGATGCGCGAAACCCTTCCCTTTGTAAAACTCGGGCGTCGCGCCGGTGGGGGCTACGCCGAGGGCATTGATGCCGATGATCTTCTTCGTGTGCGGATCGTAGATCAGCGCCTGCGTTTCGCCGCCCCACGAAAGCGTGTCCCACATCGTGCAGGTCGCGGCAATCATCGCCGCCGCCGCGTCGACAGCATTGCCGCCCTTTTGAAAGATCATCGATCCGGCCGTAGCCGCGAGCGGCTTGCCGGTGACGGCCATCCAATGCGAGCCGTGAAGCGGCGGCTTCTGCGTCCTGACCAGCGTCTGCTGCGCCGAGGCAGTAGCGGCGAGAAGGAGAAGAACGGCGGCGATCGTTTTCATCGCCGCGTATCGTAGATCAAGCTGCCTGCACTACGGCGCAACCTCGATCAACTCGAACGATCCCGGCACCACAGGCGGACGCGGACGAGGATTCTTCTCCGTCGGCGCGGGCGGCTCGCCAAACTTCGCGGCGGGCAGGAAGACGTGATGCGTCTTCGTATCGAGCGCCATCGTGCGGGCACTTCGCTGCGTGGCCACGTTCTCGACCACCTCGTACTTGTCGGGCGAGGTTTCGTGGATGACAGTCAACGTCGCGCTCTGGCCGTTCGAGGCGAAGGCGAGCTGCTTTTCGTCGTCAAAGGCCGCGGCGTCGGTTCCTTTTCCGGTCGGGACCGTCGTCACCACGTGGCCGTTCGTGGCGTCGACCACGGCCATCATCTCGTTCTCGCAGACGGTGAAGAGGCGGTGATGCTTGCGGTCGATGGCCAGGCCGCTAGGCGATTCGCACGGCGCCAGCTTCCAGCGTGCGGACACCGTGTTTGCTTTCGCATCGATCACGGCCAGCTCGCTCGTGTCTTCGATGTTGACGAACACCCTGCCCTGGCCGTCGTTCACGCCAAACTCCGGCTTCCCGCCGAGGTCGATGGTGGCTACCACCTTCCCTCGGGTGTCGAAGACGGAGGCGTTCTTGCCGCGGCCGTTGAAGGTGAAGACGTGCTTCGTCGACGGCTCGAACATGATCGCGTCCGGATTGTCGCCGGTGGTCTTGACGTCGTTGATCCGGGCCAGCGTTTTCAGATTGAAGATGGTCATCATGTTCACGCGTCCACTGGAGATGAAGCCGCGCCCGTCCGCGGCGTCGATGGCGATGCCGTGCACTCCGAGCGTGTCGGGAATCAGCCCAACCACCTTGCCGGCGTCGACGTCGACCACTTCCACGCGATCTCCGTGCGAGACGTAAGCGCGCCGCGCGGCAGGGTCGATGGCCACGTAGTCCCAGCCGCCCGTGCCGCCGATGGAAATGTGGCGGCTGACATGCCATGCCGCAAGGGCGGTGGCGGCAACGGCGAGTGAGAGGAGAGCGATCAGCGTGCGTTTCATGGTGCGCGAACGGTATCGCTGTCGTGGGCCAAGCGCAATACAAGACTCGCTTCCGCTGCGTTTAGAAATGACGCCGGGAACTTATGTGCTACTTATTGACGTACATACTGCATACGACTAAAGTGCGCTATCAAAACATTAAGGAGGGTTCTTATGGGTTCCTTTACGAGATTGCTCCTGGTGACTCTAGTTCTTCTGATTACTCCCGCGGCATTTGCACAGGTTTTCGGCGATGGAGGTGAGGTCTACAACAAGGATGGCATCAGTGACGGTTGCGGCGACACAATGAACGCCGATGAATGCATGGCCGCCGGCATGACGTCGCATACTCGCTGCGTCTCCGACTACTGTCCGGCCTGCGGTTTCAACAACACAATGACGGCTGCCACCTGCTATCGTCTCAAAGGAAATACCGGTTATTGCACCTGCACCGCCGCCGGCATCACCAGAGATCGGTGGGGACAGCCAATGCCCGTCTGCAATACCAGCGGCTTCTGCTCTTCGACACCGATATGACCATGACTCACCGTCTGCCGGCAGCGATTCTTCTCGCCCTCGTTGGCGCGATTGCGCAATTACAGGCCGCGGAGATCGCCATTCACCTTCATCGCCATGGTGCAACCACTGGCGCGAAGGTAACCGGCACCATTACCGCACAAAGCGTCGTCGATCCCAGCCGGCCGCTCGTCTTCGAGCTGCCGGCTGAATCGATTTCGCTGCCGCCGGGCGACTGGTTCCTTTCCGCGCGCATCGATGGTGACTGGAGCGAGCCGCGGCTGGTAACGGTTCGCGATGAGGTGCAGGCGGCCGATCTGAATACGTATCCTCTTGCCCGTGTGACCGCGCGTGTATCTCTCGACAGCGGCAAAGAGGCACACGAGTTACAGACCTATTTTCATCGCGTCTCACTGGAAGATACAAACACCCCGTCAGAAGGCAGCGTGGCCTGCGACGTCGTCAAAGGCATGGCCACCTGCCAGTTGCCGGCCGGCACGCTCGACCTGGCCTTTCGCATTACCGGATTCGCTTCGCGCTACCGCTGGAATGCTGCATTGGCACCGCACGCGACGTTCGACGCCGGCGCCCTCCATTTCGTGCCCGGCTCGACCTTGAGCGGCCGCGTGGAGATCCCGCAACGGCGCGAGGCCCGGCTCGATCGCGTCAATATCATTGTCAAACCCGCGATTTTTCCGGGTGCCAATGAACAATTCCGCCATCGAAACGAGTCGGCGCGCATCACCGCGCACCCATCGCGTCGCGGACTCTTTGCCGTCGATCTTCCCGCGGGACAATTCACGATCCAGGCTTCGTACAACGAGTTGATTTCCGAGGAGTTGAAACTCGATATGGCGGCAGGCCATGAAGCACAACTGAGGCAGCCGTTGCGTCTCGAACCGCAGCGGAGCATCACAGTACGCGTTCATCCTCCCCTCGATCCCTGGTCGAAGCCGTGGACCGTCGAATTTGCCAGCGTCGATCCCACCGGATTCCTTCTCTCCGAGCGCGCACTGAAGACTTCATTGGACGGCAGTTGCCGCTTCGATAACGTCCTTCCCGGCCCGCACCGCGTGACCGTAGTGCGCGCGGCGAACCAGAGCTGGGCCAGCGAAATGTTCGACGTCGATCGCGACGCCACGTTCGATGTCGACGTCCATGTCGTCCGCCTCACCGGCACGATCCGCCTCGGCACAAAGCCTCTGGCCGCCACGGCCACATTGCGATCGTTCGAGCCTGGCGCGTCCGTGGTCTTTCGTTCAAAGGCCGACGGCACCTTCGCCGCGCGCCTTCCGGTTCCAGAGCACGACACCTGGGACGAAATCGAAATTGCAGCTGATTCCCCTCCCGTCAAGCGGACCTTGCAGCACGTTCACATTCAACGGCATGACGATGGCTCCGCGGAGTTGAACCTCAACCTCCCTTCGCGTTCCATTACAGGCACCGTCGTCGATCAGATGGGACGTCCCGCCGCGCCGGCCATGATCGACGTGATCGCGCCCGATCAATCGCTGCAGCAGATCGAAAGCAGTGACGGTTCCTTCCTCATGACGGCGCTCGAACCGGGGCGGCATCGACTGCGGGCATTCGCAAAGGACATGGAGTCGATCGATCTTCAAGACGTCACGCTCGGCGATGACAACGACGCCACCACGGACACCGTGCTGGTCGTCGCACCGATCCGCCATCTTCACGGCGTCATACGCGCGCTCGACGGACCGGCGCTCGGCGCGGTGCTCTTTGCGACGCCACCCGCCGATCGCACCCGGCCAATCATCCTGTCGCGCGCCGACCCCGAAGGTCGTTTCGACATCCGTTTTCCGGCCGCGACGAGCGAAGTGGCCGTCGCCATCAACGCGCCAGGCTTTGCCTTCCGTCTCACAAGAACCACCCTCGGCAACGACGAAGAGACCTTCGCAGTCGATCAGAATGGCGGAACACTGTCGATCGACGCCCCCGCCACCCAATCCGGACTTCGCCCCTATCTCCTTCACAATGGCGCCGCCCTCGCCGCCGCCGTCATCGGCTACGTCGCCGGTGTCCCCTTCCAGGCAAATCTCTCCGAGCGCGTGCGCTTCCAGATCCCGTCAACAGAACCGGGCACCTACAGCCTCTGCTGGGTCGCAGACGGCCCGTCGACGGCGAAAGAAATCCCTCCGTGCGTCACGGGAGCTCTCGCACCGCACGGGACGCTGACGTTGTCGCAGTAAGCCTCCGCAATCGCGCCAGGCCTCCCCGCTGAAACGGATTCGCTCGAAACGTCACTACTCCTGGAAACGGAGCCAATCCGCATCCGCTCCCCCGCCGTACGTCCTGTGAGTGACGTCACCACGGGCGGGGATGCGGAGACCCAGATTTGAACGACGTCTGCAGCCGAGGAGCGTAGACGTTATTTGAGGTAGCGCGGTACAATTCGCGGTTTCACGTCAGCAAGAAAACGGTCCATGGGCCACGCCGGGTGCGGGGCTGCTCCGGGTCCACAACACCGATTTGCGAAGTCGAGGGAGAGGTTCATGTCCAAGTTGCTTCGGATCGTCGTCCTGGCTGCGCTCACGGCGGCAGCGCCGGCAGCCCTGCTCGCCGCCAGCGTCGACCTGCGCGTCAGTGGCGTCAGCGGCTCGCCCTCGAACATCACTCTCGGCACCGGCGACGTCACCTACACCACCAGCATCTTCAACAGCAGCGCCACGGCCGGAACCAGCCCGGTGCTGACGATGACCATCCCTTCCAGCTCGACGTACGTTTCGGCTTCGGTCACCGGTACGGGCGGCGGCTGCTCGGAATCGAGCGGCGTCGTCACCTGCACCTGGCCCTCGATCGCCGCCTCGAACACCTTCTTCGCCACCGTCGTCGTCACGCCGACGGCCGGCGGCACGCTCACACTTTCCGCAAACGTCTCCGGTGCCGACACCGATCCGGACGGCACCAACAACAATCTCAGCGGATCGATCACCTGCAACTCGCAGATCGACCTCCGCACCACCGCGGTCAGCGGCTCGCCCAGCAACATCACGCTGGGCACCGGCGATGTGACCTACACCGTCTCGATCTTCAATGGCAGTACCTCGCAGGGAACGAATCCCGTCCTGACCATCACGCTGCCCACCAACTCGACATACGTCTCGTCGTCAGTGACCGGCAGTGGCGGCACCTGCACGCCCGGAACCGGAACCGTCACCTGCAACTGGCCGTCGATTGCCGCCTCGAACACCTTCTTCGCCACGATCGTCGTCACGCCGACCGCCGGCGGAACACTGACGCTCTCCGCCAGCATCGCCGGCGATCAGCCCGACCCAAACGCCGCCAACAACAGCGCCAGCGGATCGGTCAACGTCAATGACCAGATCGACCTCCGCACCACCAGCGTCAGCGGATCGCCGAGCAACATCACCCTCGGCACCGGCGACGTCACCTACACCATCTCCGTTTTCAACGGCAGCTCTTCGGCGGGGACGAACCCGGCCCTGACTATCACGCTGCCGGCCAACTCGGCGTACGTTTCGTCTTCGGTGACCGGCAGCGGCGGCACCTGCACGCCGGGAACGGGAACGGTCACCTGCAACTGGCCTTCGATCGGCGCCTCGAACACTTTCTTCGCCACGATCGTGGTCACGCCGACTGCGGGCGGAACGCTGACGATGTCCGCCAGCATCGCCGGAACCCAGCCCGACCCGAACAACGCCAACAACAGCGCCAGCGGATCGGTCAACGTGAATGATCAGATCGACCTCCGCACCACCAGCGTCAGCGGATCGCCGAGCAACATCACGCTCGGCACGGGCAACGTCATCTACACGATCTCGACCTTCAACGCCAGCTCTTCGCAGGGGACGAACCCGGTCCTAACGATCACGCTGCCCACCAACTCGACGTACGTCTCGTCGTCTGTGACCGGCAGCGGCGGCACCTGCACACCGGGAACGGGAACCGTCACCTGCAACTGGCCGTCGATTGCCGCCTCGAACACCTTCTTCGCCACGATCGTAGTCACGCCGACCGCCGGCGGAACGCTGACCATGTCCGCCAGCATTGCCGGCGACCAGCCCGATTCGAACAACGCCAACAACAGCGCCAGCGGTTCGGTCAACGTGAATGACCAGATCGACCTCCGCACCACCAGCGTCAGCGGATCGCCGAGCAACATCACGTTGGGGACCGGCGATGTGACCTACACCGTCTCGGTCTTCAACGCCAGCTCGTCGCAGGGAACGAACCCAGTCCTGACGATCACGCTGCCGGTCAACTCCACCTACGTCTCCTCCTCGGTCACCGGCAGCGGCGGAACCTGCACGCCGGGAACGGGAACCGTCACCTGCAACTGGCCCTCGATCGCCGCCTCGAACACCTTCTTCGCCACGATCGTGGTCACCCCGACCGCCGGCGGAACGCTGACCATGTCCGCCAGCATCGCCGGCGATCAGCCCGACTCGAACAACGCCAACAACAGCGCCAGCGGTTCGATCAACGTCAACGCGCAGATCGACCTGAACCTGACCAGCATCAGCGGCGCGCCCGATCCGGTCACCTTCGGCGCCGGCAACGTCACCTTCACCGCCAGCATCTTCAACGGCAGCAGCTCGCAGGGGACGAACACCGTCTTCACGGCCACGCTCCCCGCGAACTCCAGCTACGTTTCCTCCTCGGCCACCGGCAGCGGAACCTGCTCGCAGTCGGCCGGTGTGGTCACCTGCAACTGGACCTCGATCGCGGCGTCGAACACCTTCTTCATCACCATCGTGGTCACGCCCACAGTCCCCGGAACGCTCACCCTCTCCGCCAGCGTGACCGGCGCGCAGCCCGACCCGAACACCAGCAACAACAGCAAGAGCAAGACGACCGCGGTCACGCCAACATCGTGCACTGCCATCCCCAGCGGCGCCGTGGCCTGGTATCGCGCCGAAAACAACGGCGTCGATTCCGCCGGACCCAACTTCGCCACCGCCAATGGCGGGGCCACGTTCACCACCGGCGAAGTGGGCCAGGGATTCAGCCTCAACGGAACCACCGCCTACTTCAGCGCCCCCGACAACGCCTCGCTGCACCCGGCCAGCCTGACCATCGAAGGATGGTTCAAGATCATCGGCACGACCGGCGTGCGGATGCTGGCTTCGAAATCGATCGGCACCGGCGTCGAGAATTCGTTCTTCGTCTTCATCGCCGCCGATGGAACGCTCACCGGCGGCGTCGGCGACAGCGCGTCCACCGACATCCTGGCCAGCACCACCGCCCCCACCACGGGAGTGCTCCACCACTTCGCCTACGTCTACGACAGCGGCGGCTCCGCGCAGGCTCTCTATCTCGACGGAGGTCTGGTCAACGCCGCCACCACTTCGAAAGTCATCGCCTTCGACGCCAATCCGCTTCTGATCGGCGCGCAGAGCGACAACAGCATCCTCAACAGCTTCTTCTCCGGCCTCATCGACGAGGTGACCCTTTACAGCCGCGCCCTCTCCCAGAGCGAGATCCAGGCGGTCTTCGGAGCAGGCACGTTCGGCAAATGCTTCATCGCGCCGTCCGCGCCGTCCATCAGCGGATTCACCCCCACGTCCGGCAACACCGGCGCGAGCGTGGTCATCACCGGCGCGAACTTCATTGGCGTCAGCGCCGTGAAGTTCAACGGCACCTCGTCCGTCTTCACCGGCAACAGCACCTCGCAGATCACCGCCACGGTTCCCGGCGCCGCCACCACCGGCACGCTCTCCGTCGTCGCCGGCGGCGGCACCGCCACCAGCGCCGGCATCTTCACCGTCTTCAGCGACGCACACTGGATCAACAGCAGCGGCGGCAACTGGAGCACCGGCACGAACTGGTCGACCGGAACCGCCCCCACCGCCGCCAACAACGCCATCATCGATGCCTCCGGGACCTACACCGTCACCCTCGACGTCACTCCGGCGTTCAACACGCTGACTGTCGGCGGCGGCGCCACCGGCACGCAGACACTGGCCGACTCGTCGAGCCGCGACATCACCTTCACCAACCCAGGAACCATCGCCGCAAACGGCGTGCTGGCACTCTCGAGCGGCAAGCTGCTCGGCAGCGCCGCGCTGACCGTCAACGGCACGTTGAACTGGAGCGGCGACAGCGAGATCCACAACATAGTCAACCTCGCCAGCGGTTCGACGATGAACATCAGCGGCAACGGCACCCGCTTCATCGATGGCGGGACGCTGAATAACGCCGGCACCGTCAACTGGAGCGGCGCGAACAACATCTCCGTCTACGACTCCGGCGTCATCAACAACCTCGCCGCCGGCCTGTTCAGCGTCACCAACGATCAGCAGATCTTTCAGCACTGCTGCACCGCTGGTCTGCCGTTCAACAACGCCGGCACCTTCCGCAAGACCGCCGGCACCGGCACCACCACCATCCAGAGCAACGGCTTCAGCAACAACGGCACCGTCGACATCCAGAGCGGCACCTTCAATCCCAGCTCCGGCGGCACGAGCAGCGGCAACTTCAACGCCACCGCCTCAGGCACCTTCCTCTTCAGCAACAACGTCTATGCCCTGACCACCGGCGCCACCCTCACCGGCGCCGGCAACTACCAGATCAGCGGCAGCCAGCTCAATGTCTCCGCGGCCGGCATCGCCGTCGATCACATGACCCTGACCGGCGGCAATCTGAACATCAACAGCGGCGGCTCGGTCAGCACGTCGGCCAGCGGCGTCATCGACTGGAGTGCCGACGCTACCCTGAGCGGCGCCGGCCCCCTGACCGTCAGCACCGGCGGGACGCTGAACTTCAGCGGAAACGGCACGCGCTTCATCGACGGCGGGACGCTGAACAACAACGGCACCATCAACTGGAGCGGCGCCAACAACCTCTCCGTGTACAACTCCGGCGTCATCAACAACAACGCCACCGGATTGTTCAGCGTCAAGAACGACCAGATCATCTTCATCCACTGTTGCAGCGCCGGCCAGCCCTTCAACAACATCGGCACGTTCCGCAAATCAGTCGCCACCGGCACGACCACCATCTCCAACAACGGCTTCAACAGCAGCGGCACGGTCGACATCCAGACGGGCACTTTCAATCCCGCCTCGGGCGGCACCAGCACGGCCGTCTTCCACACCAACGCCAGCGGCACGATCCTTTTCAACAACAACACCTACACGCTCGGCAGCGGCGCCACCCTCACCGGCCCCGGCACCTACCAGATCAGCGGCGGACAGCTGACCGTCAACGCCACCGGCGTCAGCGTCGATCACCTGATCATGACCGGCGGCACGCTGAACATCGCCGGCTCGGTCACCACCTCGGCAACCGGCGTGGTCGACTGGAGCGCCGACTCCACCCTCACCGGCGCCGGCTCGCTCACCATCGGCAGCGGCGGGACGATGAACATCAGCGGCAACGGCACGCGCTTCATCGACGCCGGCACGCTGAACAACGACGGCACCATCAACTGGAGCGGCGCCAACAACCTCTCCGTCCTCAACGCCGGCGTCATCAACAACCACGTCGCAGGACTGTTCAGCGTCAAGAACGACCAGGTGATCCTGCAGCACTGCTGCGCCGCCGGCCAGGCCTTCAACAACGCCGGGACCTTCCGCAAAACGGTGGCCACCGGCACGACCACCATCCAGAACAACGGCTTCACCAACAGCGGAACCGTCGACATCCAGACCGGAACGTTCAACCCCTCCTCGGGCGGAACGAGCACGGGCGCCTTCAGCGTCAGCTCCGGCGCCACCATCCTCTTCAACAACAACACCTACACCCTCGCCGCTGGCGCCACGCTGTCCGGCAGCGGCAACGTCCAGATCAGCGGCGGAACGCTGGCCGTCAACGCCACCGGCGTGACCGTCGATCACCTGACCATGACCGGCGGCACGATGAATGTCGCCGGCTCGATCAGCACCACCTCCACCGGCGTAGTCGACTGGACGGCCGACTCCACCCTCGCCGGCGCCGGCGCGCTCACCATCGCCAGCGGCAGCACGATGAACATCTCCGGCTTCGGCACCCGCTTCATCGATGGCGGCACGCTGAACAACGACGGCACCGTCGACTGGAGCGGCGCCAACAACATCTCCGTCGTCAACTCCGGCGTCATCCACAACCGCCTCGGTGGCGTATTCGGTGTCAAGAACGACCAGATCATCTTCCAGCACTGCTGCGGCGGCGGTCAGGCGTTCGACAACGCCGGAACCTTCCGCAAGACCGTCGCCACCGGCACGACCACGATCCAGAACAACGGCTTCAACAACTCGGGGACAGTGGACATCCAGAGCGGCACGTTCAACCCCAGCTCCGGCGGCACCAGCTCGGCGATCTTCAACGCCACCTCCGGCGGAACCTTCCTTTTTAACAACAACACCTACACGCTCGCCTCGGGCGCCACGCTCACCGGCAGCGGCAACTTCCAGGTCAGCGGCGGAACGCTCACCGTCAGCGCCACCGGCGTCACCGCCGGTCACCTGACCATGACCGGCGGCCTGCTGAACGTCACCGGCTCGATCAGCACCACCGCCTCGGGAGTAATCGACTGGACCGCCGACTCCACCCTCACCGGCGCCGGATCGCTCACCGTCGCCAGCGGCGGGACGATGAACATCTCCGGCTTCGGTACGCGCTTCATCGACGCCGGAACGCTCAACAATGCCGGCACCATCAACTGGAGCGGTGGCAACAACATCTCCGTCGTCAACTCCGGCGCCATCAACAACCAGGTGGGCGGTCTGTTCAGCGTCACGAACGACCAATTGATCTTCCAGCACTGCTGCGCGGCCGGCCAGGCCTTCAACAATGCCGGCACGTTCCGCAAAACGGTGGCCACCGGAACGACCACGATTCAGAACAACCCCTTCGCCAACAGCGGCACTATCGAAGCCCACAGCGGCGTGATCGCCTTCCTCTCCACCTTCAACTCCAGCGGCTCGCCGGTCTACGACTTCGGCATCGGAAGCGCCACCACCTACGGCCGGCTCTCCTTCGCCAACGCCGCCGGCCTCACCGGCGCCCTCATCGCCGCGCCGGTCAACGGCTTCGTCCCGCAGGGCGGGCAGCAGTTCACCATCATCACCTTCCCCTCAGGATCGGCCGTCTTCTCTCCGAAGACCCTGACCTTCGGCAGCTCGCCGGTGCGCTCCTTCGCCGACACCTATCCCGGCACCGCGGTCGTCCTCACCGCCAGCGGACCGACGATTACCCCGCCGCTCGCTCCCGATCATGGCGACGTCACCGGCGGCACCCCGGTCACCATCACCGGCAGCGGCCTCGTCAGCGGCGGATCGCTCGGCGTCACCTTCGGCGGAGCTCCGGCCACAAGCGTCGTCCGCGTCAACGCCACCACCATCACCTGCGTCACCCCCGCGCACTCCGCCGGCGTGGTCGACGTCGTGGTCACGAATGGCGACGGCCAGCCGGCCACCGCCTTCAGCGGCTTCACCTTCGGCACCTTCACTGCCGACGTCGCCATCACCGGCAACGCCCCGGCCACCGTCGCCAACAGCGGAAACTTCACCTACTCCACGCTGGTAACAAACAACGGCCCCTCCTCGGCATCGAACGTCGTGGCCACGATCACGCTCCCGCCGAATCTCACCCTCAGCGGCTCACCGACGTCGACGCAAGGCTCATGCAGCGGAACGACCACCATCACCTGCAACATCGGCACGCTCGGAGCGAGCAGCAGCGCCACGCAGACAATCAACCTGACGGCGACGGCCACCGGCACGGCCACCCTGACCGCGTCCGTCACCGCCACGGAGACCGACACCGTTTCCGGCAACAACGCCTCGGTCACCAACGTCGGCATCACCGGCAGCTCGACGATGGTCGTCACCAACAACGCCGACTCCGGCACCGGCTCGCTGCGCCAGGCCATCCTCGACGCCAACAACCCCGCGGTCTGCCCCGCGCCGTGTACCATCGCCTTCAATCTCCCCGGCGGCCAGCAGACCATCCTCCCCCCAACCGCCCTCCCCGCCGTCACCGCCGCCAACGTCACCATCGACGGCACCACCCAGCCCGGCTTCTCCGGCACGCCGCTGATCACGCTCGACGGCAGCAGCAACCCCTCGCCCGCCGACGGCCTGCAGCTGAGCGGCGGCCATGACACCGTCAAGGGACTGAGTATCGTCACCTTCCAGGGCGCGGCCATCCTGCTCGACACCTTCGGCAACGACGTCGTCACCGGCAACTACCTCGGCCTGCATATCGACGGCTCTACGGCCGGACAAAACGCCGGCGACGGCGTGAGGGTCACCAGCGGCAACAACACCATCGGCGGCACCACCGCCGCCGCGCGCAACGTCATCTCCGGCAACTTCGGCAGCGGCGTCGTGCTCGACGGTACTGCGGTCAGCGGCAACACCGTCAGCGGCAACTACATCGGACTCAACGCCGCCGGCACCGGCGCGGTGCCCAACGTCACCGACGGCATCCAGATCCTCTTCGGCGCCAGCAGCAACACCATCGGCGGAACGACGGCGGCTGCGCGCAACGTCATCTCCGGCAATGCCAACTCCGGCATGTTCATCGCCGCCGGCAGCGCCACCTTCTGCACCAACAACGTCGTCACCGGCAACTTCATCGGCACCAACGCCGCCGGGACTTCGACGATCGCCAACACCGCCGGTATCTTCTTCGGCCAGAACACCAGCAGCAACATCATCGGCGGACTGACTGCCGCCGAGTCGAACACCATCGACTTCACCAGCGGCGGCGGAATCGTGTTGCAAGGCTCCGGTAACGGCAACCTCATTCTCGGAAACGCCATCCGCGACGGCGGCGCGGCATTGAGCATCGATCTCGAGAACAACGGCCACACCGCCAACGACGCCGGCGACGGCGACGCCGGCGCGAACGGGCTGCAGAACTTCCCGCTCTTCCTCGACGCCTCCATGGCCGGCAGCACGCTCACTACGCACTTCAACGTCGACTCCACATCGGTGGCCGGCACGCTCGGTATCCGCGTCGAGCTGTTCCGCAGCGATCCGCTCGGCGTCCAGCTTCTCAAGCCGCTCGGCTCGCAATGCTTCGCCGGCAACTCCCTCTCCGCCGCGGCGATGACCATTCCCGGCGCCGCGATCAGCATCGGCGACAACCTCGTCGGCACCGCCACCAGCTACACCGACGCCGCCTGCACCAGCCCGAGCGATGGAACGTCCGAGGTGTCGAACGCGATTGGGGTTGTGGCGTGTACGCCGCCTGCGGCGACCATCACCCCGAGCGGACCGACCACCTTCTGCACCGGCGGCAGCGTCACCCTCACCGCCTCCGCCGGCGCCACCTTCCAGTTGCGCAACTTCGGCACGCCGCTCGTCGGCGCCACCGCGCAGCAGCTCACCGTCACCACCGGCGGCAGCTACACCGTCACCGTCACCAACGCCGCCGGCTGCTCCGCCACCTCATCCGCGACTTCGGTCACAGTCAACAGCACCGTCAACGTCACCATCTCCGGCCCGACCACTTTCTGCACCGGCGGCAACGTCACCCTCACCGCCAACCCCAGCGGCGGCAGCGGCAGCTTCACCGGATTCCAGTGGTCACTCAACGGCTCGCCGATCGGCGGCGCCACTGCCTCGACCTTCAGCGCCACGGCGGGCGGAAGCTACAGCGTAACGGTGACTGATTCCGCCGGCTGCACCGGCACCTCGGCGCCGACGACCGTCACAGCGAATGCTCCGCCCCCCGCGGCGATAAGCGCACCGTCCTCGGTCTGCGCGAACAGCGTCGTCACCGCCAGCATCGCCGGCGGCGGCATCGCCGGTGCGACGTACACCTGGACCGTCGGCAACGGCACGTTGCAGACGGGACAGGGAACGGCGTCGATCACCTTCAACGTCACCAACGCCACGCCGGTCTCGCTCAGCGTGGTGGCGACGAAGAACGGCTGCTCCGCCAACGGAAGCGCCAGCATCGCCGTCGGACCGTTCGTCCCGACCATCACCTCCTCCGGTCCGACCTCGTTCTGCCCCGGCGGCAGCGTCACGCTCACGGCGTCCGCGGGCTCCTCCTTCCAATGGCTCCTCAACGGCTCGCCGATCGGCGGCGCGACGTCGCAATCGTTCGTCGCCAGCACCGCCGGCAACTACAGCGTCACCGTTTCCACCGGATCCGGATGCACCGGCACCTCGGCGACGACCTCCGTCACGCAGACCTCAGCGCCGTCGCCGGTCATCACCCCCTCCGGCCCCACCACCTTCTGCAGCGGCGGCAGCGTCACCCTCACCGCGAGCGCCGCGGCCACCTTCCAATGGTCGCGCAACGGCGTGGCCATCAACGGCGCCACCAGCCAGACCTTCAGCGCTACAGTTTCGGGCTCCTACACCGTCGCCGTCACGAACGGCGGAGGATGCACGGGAACCTCGCCGGCGGTGAACGTCACCGTCAATCCCACTCCCGCTGTCGCCATCGCCGGCCCGGCCTCGGTCTGCGCGGGCGGAAGCGCCACACTCGATGCCGGCCCCGGCTTCGCTTCGTACGCCTGGTCGACCGGCGCCACCACGCAGACGATCACCGTCTCGCCGGCGTCAACGACGACCTACAACGTCACCGTCACCAGCAGCGGCTGCAGCGCCGCGGCATCGAAGAGCGTAACCGTCACGAACGGTTCATCGAGCACGACGGTCCTGACGCCATCCTCGGTGCAGGCCGGCTCGACCGGCAACGTGGCCACGGTCCCGGCAGGCCCGCCCGGCTCGACTTACGCGTGGACGCTCACCGGCGCCACCATCACCAGCGGCGACGGAACCTCATCGATTACCTGGACCGCCGGCAACAGCAGCTTCGCCGTCATCAGCGTCACCGTCACCACCGGCTCCTGCAGCGCCTCGGGAAGCGCCACCGTCACCATCACCGCGCCGCCATCGTGCAACACCACCGCGCCCGCGACGATCTCCCCCGCGGCCGGCGCCACCAACGTCGCCAACCCGGTCAACTTCACCTGGTCGGCGGCGCCGAACGCCACGAGTTACGACCTCTGGATCGCCAGCTCCGGCAACGCCGCAGCCATCGCCACGACCACGCAGTCGACCTCGGCGATGATCAACCTCCCCAGTGGCCTCTCGACCTGGTTCGTCGTCGCGCACTTCAGCGGCGACTGCCCGGCGTTGACCTCTGCGCCACGCGATCTCACCGTCGCCACCGCCGCGAATTGCACGCATCCGGCGCCGCAACTCCTCGGCCCATCGCAGAACGCCGTGGTCAACTCGCCGGTCACCTTCTCCTGGACCGCGGTTGCACAGGCCGTCGGCTATCGACTCTGGCTCGCCATCGACGGCGGCCCGATTCAGGATGCCGGCACCACCAACGGCGCTACCTCGATCACCGTCCCGCTCAGCGGCTCCAGCGTCTCCTGGCACGTCGACGCCATCTTCCCCGGATGCGATCCGACATCATCCGCCTCCTCGACCTTCGCGCTATCGACATCGACCGGCTGCGCCAGCCACGCCGCCCCCACGCTCCTCGCGCCGCCGCCCAACGCCACAGTTCCCTCATCGATCGTCGACTTCCAGTGGACCGCGGTCACCGGCGCGAACGGCTATCGCGTCTGGGCGTCGATCAACGGTGCTGACTTCGCTCCGCTGGCCACCGCGCCCGCGGCGGTAACGACGCTGCACTCCACGCTGACCACCGGCACCATCGCCTGGTTCGTCGAAGCGCTCTTCGACGGCTGCGCCTCGATGCCCTCGGCGCAGCAGTCGTTCACGATTCCGGCCGCCGCCAATTGCGACAACAACTCCGCCACCACTCCGCTGGCCCCATCGAACAATGCAACGCTCACCAACGGCTTCGTCGAGTTCGACTGGGCCGCCGTACCGAACGCCATCGGCTACGAGCTCTGGTTCTCGATCGACGGCGGCGCGCCGTCGCTGGCCGGCACCACCACCGCCACCTTCCTCAAGCGCACCATCGGCTCGGGCACGATCGACTGGTTCGTGCGCACGCTCTTCGATCGCTGCCCCGGCATCGACTCGGCGCATGCACACTTCACCTTCACGCCGCCCGCCGACTGCTCGGTGGCCCGCTCGATCCTCACCGCCCCGTTCGACGGCGCCGCCGTCGTCTTCGCGCCGTTCGACCTGCGCTGGAGCAACGTCCCGGGCGCCACGCAGTACAAAGTGTGGCTGGCCTCCGGCGCCGAAGCGCCGAAGGTCATCGGCACGACCGCCGGCCTGCATCTCGACAACCAGACCGCCCCGCCGGGACCGGTCACCTGGTCCGTCGAAGCGCTCTTCGATCACTGCCCCTCCGTCCGCTCCACGATCAGCAGCTTCACGACCGTCCCGCCGCCCCCGCCCTGCGCCACCCCGGCCATCCCGCTGCCGCGCGCCGAAAGCACCGCCTCGACCAATGTCGAATATCTGATCCGCTGGACGCCCGTCGGTCCCACGGCAACCACGCAATACGAACTGCAGGAATCGACTGACGCCGCCTTCACCGCGCCGTCTTCGATCACCACCAGTGCCAGCGAAGCTCCCTTCAAGCACGTCAACAGCGGCGACGCGGCCGTCAGCTACTACTACCGCGTCCGCGCCATCGGCACCTGCAACGGCGCGCGCAGCCTCTTCTCGCTGCCGCTCGCCGTTCAGGTCCTGCCGTCGAACGTCATCGATCCCGCCAGCGCCAACGGATCCACGCCGGCCGACAACCCGCAGACCACGCACTACCAGATCCACCTCGGCGGCAATACCGCCAACAAAGGCGCCATCGCCGCCGCGGCCGGCGACACCTTCGCCGCCACGACGAACCAGCCCTGGCTCACCGTCTCGCCCTCGAGCGGAACGATTCCCGCCGAAGGGACCACGCTGACCGTCACGGCGAAGACCGATGGCCTGCCGGTCGGAACCAGCAGCGGCGCCGTCAACGTCACCTTCGGATCCGCCTCGGGCAGCGGCAACCGCAAGGCGCTCGACACCAGGCCGGCGTCGAACACCACCGTCTCCGTCAACCTCGTGCAGCCGGTTGCGCCGGTGGCGAAGAACGCCCCGCCGCCTGACGCCCTCATCATCCCCGCCGTCGCCCACGCCGACGGCATCAACTCCAAGTTCCAGTCCGACGTCCGCGTCACCAACTCCTCGGCACAGCCGATGAAGTACCAGATCACCTTCATGCCCACTGGCGACACCGGCATCTCGCAGGGAAAACAGACCACCCTGGACGTCGATCCCGGCCGCACCGTCGCTCTCGATGACGTCCTCGAATCGTGGTTCGGCTCGAACGGCGCCACCGGCACGCTCGAGATCCGTCCGCTGACCGCGACGACGAACACCTCCACCACCACCACCGCCCTGCCGAACGGCCTGGCCAACATCCTCACCTTCGCCGCCAGCCGTACCTTCAACACCACGTCGAACGGCACCTTCGGCCAATACATCCCGGCCATTCCGTTCGCGTCGTTCGTCGGCCGCGCCAGCGATCCGACGAAATCGACCATCCTCAGTCTCCAGCAGATCGCGCAGTCGTCCGCCTTCCGCACGAACCTCGGCCTGGTCGAAGGTTCCGGCGATCCCGCCTCCGTTCTCGTCACCGTCTTCGGCGACAACGGCCAGAAGCTCACCGAGTTCACGCAGGATCTGAAGGGCGGCCAGCACGTGCAGCTCAACTCCATCCTGGCCACGAAGAACGTGCAGGTGAACGACGGCCGCATCGAGGTCAAGGTCGTCTCGCCCGCCGGCAAGGTCACCGCCTACGCCTCGCTGCTCGACAACCTGACCAACGATCCCCTGCTGGTCTCGCCGGTCTCCGTCAATCAGACCGCCGCCGCGCGATACGTCCTCCCCGGCGTGGCCGACCTGAACAACGGCATCGCCAACTGGCAGACCGATGTCCGCCTCTTCAACCCGTCGACGAACATCGTCAAAGCGACGATGACCTTCTACTCGCAGAGTGGCAGCTCCGTCTCTAAGGACGTCTCGCTCGCGCCGGGACAGGTGCAGACCTTCGACGCCGCGCTGCATCAGTTCTTCGGCCTCTCCAACGACGGCGGCGCGCTGCACATCTCCACCACCGCCACCACCCCGCTCGTCGCCACCGCGCGCACCTACAACCAGACCGCGAACGGCACCTACGGCCAATTCGTCCCCGCCGTCACCGCCAACGACGCCGCCGCCCTCGGCACCCGCCCGCTGCAAATCCTGCAGATCGAAGAATCCGACCGCTACCGCACCAACGTCGGCTTCGCCGAGGTGACAGGGAAAGCCGCGAAGATCGAGATCACGGCTGTGCCTTCTGATTCGAAAGTCGCCGCCTCAACCCAGGTCGATCTCGCCCCCAACCAGTTCGTGCAATACACGCAGCTGCTCAAATCGATGGGACTGACCAACATGTACAACGCCCGCGTAACCGTGAAGGTGATCAGCGGCCAGGGCCGCGTAACCGCGTACGCCTCGGTAATCGACATGCTGACCAACGACCCGACGTTCGTTCCAGCGCAGTAGAGCAGCGTAGCAACGTAGCGCCAGCGGCTCGCTGGCTGGACCGCCGCCGGCTCGGCGGCGGTTCGGCGCTACGGAAAACTACGCCCCTCGCGCCGCCTTGATCAACGCCTCCATGTGATTCAGATACCGCTCCAGCGCCCTTCGTCCTGCCGCCGTCAGCGAATACTCCGTCCTCGGCACGCGTCCGGCGAATGATTTCTTGCAGGTGATGTAGCTCGCCTCCTCCAGCTTGCGCGCGTGGACGCTAACGTTGCCGTCGGTCGTTTTCAGGATCGCCTTCAGCTCGTTGAACGTCAGCGTCGGGTTCACGGCCAGGGCGCTGATCATGGCGAGGCGGGTCTTCTCGTGAATGACGCGATCGAAATCCGGAATCTTCGTTTCGACGACGCGGCTGACCTTCGCCGGTTCGTCGTGCTTCTTTGCTGCTGCTGATTTAGCCACCGTAACTCCTTGCGATGATGAGTCCGAAGATGATGTGCAGGCCGCCGAAGCCCACGCCGAGGAGGATGTTCGAAATGCCGAGCGGGAGGAAGGCGGAGAGCAGGCCGAGAAGCATGAAAGCGATGCCCATGATCGGGATGACGCGAATCGAAAACGCCCCGCTACTGACGAACGCCGTCCCGTACAGCAACAACCACGTCGCCGGAATCGCCGCATAGCTCTCCACTCGCACGAGCGCGAACGTCACCACCGCTCCGGCCACGAGCGGCGCGAAGTAGCTGATGAAGAACCGCTTCGCCGCGCCGGACATGAACGGCGCCTCCGAGCGCCGCGCCTTGATGATCATCGTCCCGAAGCCGATCACCGCCGCAATCACCGCCTCGGCCAGCCACGTCGCCAGCCACATGCGCAGCGAACGCCCGAGGAACTGCTGCGCGACGATCGTCGCCACGATCGCCGTCACGCCCACGCCCACCCCGCCCCACCCCGGAATCGAAGTAACCGATCCCGCCCGCTCCATGGCGTCGCGGATGTAGCGAATGTTGTCGAGCGCATGCTCGCGAATGGGCAGTGGGGCCTCTGACATCGCGACATGGTAACGCAAAGTGCTTTGCGCGTAGAGCAGGCGTCTCGCCTGCTGCCGACGGGCGTCCTCGCCCGGCGGGTCTGCTCGAGAAATCACCGCCGGGCGAGGACGCCCGCCGGGAGCAGGCAAGGATGCCTGCTCTACGCAACCCGCTCCATACATGAGGAGAGGGTTAACCAAGGCCTCGATTCGCGGGACACCCAAGTACACTTCGCGCATGCCCCAATCCCTCCGCTATCTCCTCGTCCTCATCGCACTCTTCACGCTCCCCGTCATCGCGGGTGAAAACCGGTGGACGATCAATGGCCCGGGGGGCGGCAACGTGAGCAAGTTCGCCTTCGATCCGGTGAATGCATCGGTTGTGTATGCGGCCAGCGACAACGGCGTCTTCCGGTCGGCGGATGGCGGCCAGCACTGGATCGGGGCCGCGGCGACGATTGGTACCTCCATGTTCGACATCGCCGTGGCCAGCGCCGATAGGCAGAAGGTTTTTGCCTCGTCGGTTTTTGGGCTCTACAAAAGCAGCGACGGCGGCGTGACCTGGGCGGTCGTTCATGGGTTTTCATCGTTCAAGATCGCGGTCAGCCCGAACGGAAACATCGTCTACAGCTACGCGGGCGGCTCCGGGGTGATCCGCTCGGCCGATGGCGGCGTCACGTTCGGCAGCGGCGGCGCCGGGCTTCCGGCCGCCACGAGCATCACTGGCCTGGTCATCGATCCGTCGAATACCGACGCTGTCTATGCATCCTTTCTTTCCAGCGCCGGTGTGTACAAATCGATCGACGGCGGCGCGCACTGGACCGCGGCAAACAGCGGGTTGACGGCGTCGGCGTACTACTCGCTGGCCATGGACCCTTCGAACAGCGCGACGCTCTACGCCGGGCCGGGGCCGGGCCGGATCTTCAAGACGACCGACGGCGGAACATCATGGGTTGAGTTGACGAATGGACTGAGCACGACGTTCTATCGCGCCATCGCGGTCAGGGCCACCACGCCGACGACCATCTTCGCGGCGACGGACCAGGGAACCTACAAATCGACGGATGCAGGCGCCAGCTGGACCGGACCGACGCAGCCGCTCTCCGCGAGCATGATCGCCATCAATCCGGTCGATCCCACCATCGTCCTCGCCGTCTCTTCGTACAACGTGCTGCGAAGCGCGAACAGCGGATTGAATTACACCGCTTCGAACACCGGCCTGAACGCGTTTTACACGCAATCCATCGCAGTCGATCCGCGCAACGAGGCGGTGGTCTATGCGTCGGGACCGGGGGGAATCTTCAAGAGCACGGACCGAGGAGTGAACTGGACGTCGCTTGGAACCTTCGGCGTTGCCGTTGCCGTCGATCCTTTCAACTCGCAAACGCTTTACGCCATCACTTCCGGCGAGCTTCGGCGAAGCATCGATGGAGGCGCTACCTGGCAGAATTTCACCACCGGCCTGCCCGCGGGCTCGACATCGTTCATCCTGCCCGATCCTCAGGTTCAAGGCACGATCTACGCGATCCTCGGCGACTCGGTTTACAAGAGGAGCGGCACCAATCCGTGGGTAAAGAGCAGCAACGGTCTCCCGACCGGATTTCCCACGTTCCTGGCCATCGACCGGAACACGCTCTACGCGGGCGGCACGTTCGGAATCTACAAGAGCATCGACGGCGCTGCGAATTGGACGGCGGCGAGTGGCGGGCTCTCGGTCGTGACTCCCGGCGCTCTCGCCATCGATCCCTTCGATTCGAACCATCTCTTCACCTGGGCGAGCTCATCGGCGTACCAATCGACCGATGGCGGCGCGAGCTGGGCTCCCTTCGCCGTCGCTCCGAATCGGCAAGCCATCCTCCTGGCCTTCGACCCATCGATGCCTGGCGTGGTCTACAACAGCAGCTTCGATGCGATCGACCGCAGCGTCGACGGCGGCAAAACCTGGAGCACGATGCAGGCCGGGCTGGGACGAACGCACGGCGGCGTGTTCGTCATCTCCCCAAGCGGCAAAACGATTTACACGGGTGGTGCCTCGGGAGGCGTATGGGTGATGCACTTCGCGCGCGGACGGGCGATCGCGCACTAACTACGCGCCGCGCTCGGAAAGCTGCGCCTCGATCATCGTCTCGGCGATGAAGTTGTAGATCCGGGTCCAGGCCAGCTTGACGTCGAGGTTGAAGTCGGGGCCCATGATCGTGGCGATCGTGTGCAGCAGACACGCTTCGACCGCGGCGTACTGGTCGATGCTGACGTGGTAGCGCGCGTGGCGTTTGCCGAGGTCGATGAGGACCGGCTTCAGCTCATCGAGACGATCGAGGCCTTTCACCGCCGCGGCGATCATGTTCATCAGCATCTCGCCCTGCACGGCCATGTCGACGTGGGCGAACATCTCACGGGCACGCGGAGCGATGGCGAAGAGGTGCTCGTAGAAAATACGCGCGGCCTCGGTTCGCTGTGCGGCGATCTTCTCGAATGACGACTGCACGATGTAGTGCGTGTCGGGCTTGGCGAAGTCCTCGATCTCGTAAACCGTGAATTCGCGCTCGCCGATCCGCTCGTGGAGTGCCGCCCCCGAGGTCACCGCGTCGTCGACCACGTTCAGCATCTCCTCGGTGGCCAGGATGCCGCTGGTCAGATTCATGGAGCTCAGCTCTGCCACCTTCTCCGCGATCCCGGCCGCGTCGCCGAGGGCCGTGGTGCGCATGTGATCGGGATGGCCGATCGATCCGACGATCATCCGGCCGTAGTGCAGTCCGATGTCAACCGTCAAAGTGACGCCGAAGTGCTCGGTCAGGTACTCGTTGAGCGGCGCCATCCGCTCGCGCATGCGAAGGGCCGCGCGGATGGCGTTCGTGCACTTCGTCTTCGCGTCCTCGCCGTTGCTTCCGAAGAATGCCAGCAGGTTCCCGCCCGCCGGCGGCTCCAGAATCCCGACGTTGGTCAGCACGGTCTCGCCGATCTGGTAGTAGAAACGGTTCAGGATGTGGATGAGGTCATGCGGCAGCCAGCGGCGCATCTGCGTCGCCAGCTCGCGCGCGCGCACCGACACCAGCGCCAGCGGCATCTCGCTCCCCTGCACCGCTTTGGGCGCCGAGCGCATGATGCGGATGTCGGCGCTGTCGATGATGAGACGCCGCACGCGCACCGGTCCCGTGACTTTGGCCTGGCAGGCAAGGCGGATCTCGTCGCCGAATCCGAAGCGCTGGGCGAGCTTCAGCTCCGCGGTGTCGCGCGTGGAGAGGTTCTCGCGGCCGCCGATGACAATGACGCGGCAGGTCGAGCAGCGAGCGTTGCCTCCGCATTCGTGCGTGTGCGGAATCCCCGCATCCAGCGCGGCCTCGAGCAGCGTCTGCCCCGGCGCGATCTCGATGATCACCTCGCCGCCGGGCTCACCGGCAAATGTCGCTGACGGCGGACCCGCCGGTACGATCGGCATCGGAGCCATCGACCTCGGCGCGGCGAACGAAACGCTCGGAGTGAGAAGAATGTCGCCGGAGCCGATCACCGTGCGGTCCGTGGCGTCCTTCATCAGTTCGCCCAGCGTGAGCGACGGCGGCAGCGTTCCCCGCACGCGCAGGATGCGGATGATGTTGCGAATCTCCTCGACCGATCGGAACCGGCGCGATGGATCCTTCTGCATGGTCTTCGTGACCAGCTCCGCAACGACGGGCGGTATCGACGGATCGAGCGCCGTCAGCGATTTCGGCTCGTGATGCATGACGGCGTAGAGAATGGCCGGAATGGAATCGGCTTCGAAGGCGCGGCGTCCGCAGAGGAGCTCGTGGAAGACGGTGCCGAGCGAGAAGATGTCGGCCCGCGCATCGACACGATGGCCGCGGATCTGCTCCGGCGCCATGTAGTTCGGCGTGCCGAGGATCATGCCGGTGCCGGTCATGTCCGAGCCGCCGATGCGGGCCACTCCGAAATCGAGAATCTTGACCTGCCCGTTAGGCAGGACAAAGATGTTGGCCGGCTTCAGATCGCGATGGACGATGTTCGTCGAATGCGCGAAAGCCATGGCATCGCAGATCTGCTCCATGACATGAAGCCGCGCGCCGAGGCTGGGAAAGGCGCCGGCCTGGATGAGCCGCTTGAGGTCATTGCCATCGAGCAGCTCCATGGCCATGAAGAAGCGCCCCGACTCTTCGCCGAAGTCGTGTACGACGACGATGTTGGGATGAACGAGCCGCGCCGCCGACTGCGCCTCGCGCCGGAAGCGCAAACGTGTGTCGGCATCGCCGGCGGCGATGACCTTCAGCGCAACGTAGCGATCGAGATCGGGATCGTGCGCGCGAAAGACTTCCCCCATCGCGCCGCGGCCGATCTGATCGACGAGGTTGTATTTGCCCAGGCGGGCTATCTGGACCATGGGAGTGAGGCGACAGTCTACCCGAGGGCCGAGCCGGTTTTCTGACTTAGGGCGCGGGACAAGGCATCTACGATTCGCGCACGTAGGAACGCCGGCTTCTACTCTGCCGGCCGCGACAGACGCGTCACGCGAAGCGCGCAAACTGTCGCCATCCGCTCGAAATCCGCGTCGAATGTCACAAGCTCTGCATCGTGGTGCAGAGCGATGCAGGCGATGACGAGGTCGAGCGATCCGATTGTGATTCCATGGCTGCGACATCGTTGCCCCAGGGCCGTCGCTTCGTTCCAGACATTTGCCGGCGTTGTCAGCATCGGCAACGTCCGAAACTCTGCTTGTAGTTTCCGAGTCTCTTCTTCATTCGCATAGCGGAGAACTTCGAATGCGATTGGCTCGGCGAGACATGTGTCGGGAGCGAAGATGTATGGAGCAACGAATCTCTTTCGGAGTTGAGAGGAACGCGCCCGGCCGAAGTCGATCCACAGGCTCGCGTCAACGAGTCTCGCCATTAACGTCTCCAGGCTCGATCTCTCGCCTCCGCAGTCTTGCGATCGGCCTCGCGCCCTTCTTCAAAACCCGTGAGATCCACCCCCCACTCACCGGTCAGGAACTTTTCACCGATTCGCCTCCGCTCTGCCAGCATCTCTGCGGTTGCATGGACCGTGGTTGCAGTCCGCGAGGAGGAAGCCGCCAGACCCGCGCGCAGCAACTCTGCGACCGTCTCATCGAGTCCCCGCCCTGCCTGCTCGGCACGCAGCTGGATGTCTTCGACAAGATCCTCCGGTAGTTCAAGCGTCGTGGTCATGCAGAGAGTGTGCTGATTCTCGTCGCTTCCGTCAACGAGGGCGCTGAGAAGGGGGAGCCGCGAGGCTCCCCCTTGAATACACCGCCTCTACTTCGCTTCGAGAAAAAAAAAACTGTGATCGCCGCTCGTGCCGATCGACGTCACGGAATTCAGGTGACAGGCAAAGCAGCCGGTGGCGTTGATGTCGGACCCCTGTTTGACCGGCTTTTCAAAATCCTGCACGTACGTTTCCATGGTGATGTTGGAAACGTAGGCGGGCGTTCCCTTCAAGGTGGCTGTACCGGTCCCCCACTGCGTGCTGATCAAGCGGTAATTCGCGAAAACGGAGTTGCCGAGAAGCTTCTGGTAGTAGGCGTTCAACCTGTTAGCGCCGGCATCAGGATGCGTGCGCTTGATCTGCGTGCTCGGCGTGTGCGGCGTCCCGTCCGGATTCAGCTCGACGTACGGCTGTTTCGCCAGCTGCGTGTTCGGCGCCGCGTTGCTCTTCGGATCGAAAAACACCTTGTCGGTGTCGACGTGCTCGAATGTCGACCACAGAAAGCCGGCCTGCGTCGGCGTCTTCTGGATGATGTGAAGTCCGACCAGGCCGAGGGTTACTTTTCCAGGGATCGGCTCCGTGGCGTCGGGCGTGTTGTAGACGACCGCCTCGGTGGTGAAATAGCGATTGCTCGCTTTCTCGGCCGGCGTGAGGATCTTCCACGCCGACTTGATCTCGATGGAGTTGACCGGCAGCGTGACGGTCTTGTCTTTCAAACCGGCCTTGTTCCACCAGTTGTTGCTGACAATGGCGTCGAGCTCGACCTGATTCATCAACTTCTCATAACGCAACCACCGCCCGCCCTTCCCGTCGCCATTCCCCTGGTCGGTGACGATGCCGCCCCGCGCCTGCAGCACATCGTGACCTGGTGAGGCGATGGCCAGGAACGCGCCGCCGAGTTTCGCCGCAACGGGTTCGGCTTTGGCAATGTGGTGAAACTCCCGAACGCCGTTCGCGGTCAGAAGTCCGGCTCCGCTGCACCACGTCGCCGGCTTTCCTTTCGCTGGATCGACGAAGACCTTGTCGGAGGGCATGTAGGTCTGCCACACGACGGTGGTGCCGTCGCCGCCGCGCACATCAAGGATCGATTTCTTCTGATCGGCCGAGCAGCTTGACGAAACAGCAGGCCAGTTGAGAGCGATGAATTCGTTCCAGGAGAAGATGTCGACGCCGGCCTGGGCTGCGCGAAACGGGCAGTCCTCGTTGGGAATGGCGGTGCTGGCCATGGTGATGCCCTCGGAACAAGTCGACGCGCCACACACCGCGCCTGCCGGCGGACACTCGGGCGGTTTGACCGGCGCCGCTGTCGGTGCGGGTGCGGAAGCCACCGGCGTCGCGGAAGTTCCAGCGGTCGATGGCGTCACACCTTGTTCTTTGTGGCAGGCGGTGAGAAGGGTTGCTGCTGCGAAGATGCTGATGACGACAGCGGAGCGGAAGGGTCCTCTAGGTACGTGCATGGCGTTCTCTCTCCTTGCACGCGATTGTCTCATCTTGAAGGGGAGCGCCTGGCCCGTTATCTATCCTGAAACATCGCGACACCGACTTTCTCCGCTGCCAATCGGAGGGCACGATCTCTGGTGGCGAGGGGAAGAGCGTGACGCATGGCAAGTTCCAGATACGAGGCGTCATAGGCCGACAATCCGGTTTGCCGAGCGAGTCGCAGCATGTCGAACGAATCTGCCCCGATGGTAGTGACCACCGGAAGTGACTCAATCACCGACAGACATTCATCCACACGCACGGCGGTGATTCGTTTCCTCCGCTCCGCGGCAAGCAGACCGTTGACGACTTCGGGAAACCAGATTGCTGGTGCGAGCGCTTCAGATTCGGTCAGCGAATCAAGCACCAGCTCCGCCAACGCATCCGATTCATCTTCGAAGCACCACGACAGAGCCATCGAAGCATCGAGAACGAATCGATTCAATTGCGGCGGCCCTGCTCGATCAGGTCGCGAATGTTTTCCCTATCGAGCCTGACGCCGCGACGCAAAGCGCGAAGGCGATCGATCGCAGTTCGCGAAACATCATCGGGAACGGCAGCAGCAGCCGGTTCGCGAACTTCAGACGCCAAGCCCGCACGTAACAACTCAACGACGGTCTCATCGAGGCCCCGGCCTTCCTGCTCAGCGCGCAGATGGATGTCTTCGACGAGGTCGTCGGGCAGATCGAGGGTCGTGGTCATTTCGAGAAGTTTGCAGCTTCTCCTCGGCTTCGTCAATTTCGTAGAGACCGCTCCATTTTCAGAGGCCTACGCTGCGCCTTCGGGCGCCGCTTCCCGATCGATCAGCCACCATGTCTCCACATCGCGCGTCACCTGCGCGATCGGATAGTCGGCACCGTCGCGGATGGCTTCGAGGATTGGTTTCTTCTTCGCGCCGGTGGCGAGGACCAGACGCAACGTCGCGGCGCGAATGACCGGCTTGATGATTGTCACCCGCCACGTATCCAACCGCGGGACGAAGACCTCGGCGGCGATGCGGTCTTCAACGTCCAGCACCGGCGTGTCGGGGAAGAGGGAGGCGGTATGGCCGTCATCGCCCATGCCGAGGAGGACGATGTCGAGTTGGGTGATGTTGAGGGAGCGCCATTCGTTTTCGAAGGCGAAGGCGGTGGCAGCGGGATCGTTCAGATCTGTGTCGAAGCGGAGGAAGCGATGCGCCGGACTGATGCCATTGGCGAACAGCGTCTTCTGCATCATGCCGGCGTTCGAATCGGGATGGTCGATCGGGACGTAGCGTTCGTCGACGACGATCCAGGTGAGTGGGAACTCCGCCAGCTGCTCGCGGAGCGGCGAAGCGCCGAGCATTGCGTAGAGCGGCTTCGGCGTCGAGCCGCCGGAGAGGGCGATCGTTCTTGCGCCGGATTGAACCTTCTGGACGAGCGTGCGCGCCGCGGCGGTAAGGAGATCGTCGGCGGTGTCGAAGATGCGGAAGTTCATGGTGAGTTGGGCGAATCATAGGCTCGCACAGACAGGAGTGTCTGTGCCACATTGATCCTGCCTATGTGGCACAGACACTCCTGTCTGTGCTTAGAAAATCCTCGTCACGCCACCCGTTTTGCCAGCTTCAACGCAATCGGCAACACGCGGCGCAGAACCCGATCCACTTCCGAACGCTTGAGCTGGCGCACGATCAGCTCGTCGAGCCGCTGGTTGAGGCTGCGCGTCACCGACTGCACAGTCACGCTGCCGTCGACGTTGGCGACGAGGACGCCGCGGTCGCGATCTCTGGTGATGCCGGCGCAGGTCCCGTCTTCGAAGGAGATCTCGACCAGGGCAATGCCGCCGACGTCGGTCGACTGGTGGCGGCGCTCGAAGGCATAGTCGATCGACCCGGCGGCGCCTTCCACCGCGCCGCTGGCGTCGACGTTGTGGCCGACCTGAGCGCTCAGCCATGAAGCGTAGAGCAGCGACTCGATCGACTCGCCGAAGAATTCGTGGTTCGAACTGCCGGCGATGACCCGCACGCGGCGGATGCTGCCGAGGCGGCTGCGCATTTCGGGTGGATCGAAGATCGAGGCCGTGGCCACGCGCCACTCCTCGAGCCGGCCCCAGTTCAGATCGGCCGGCGACGTCGAGGTCTGCTCGCCGATGCGGGCCACCAGCGCCAGGTCAGCGGGCGAATCGAAGTGCACCGAATCGACGATCAGCTTGTCGGCCGATTCGAGCAGCAGCTCGACGTACGACTCATGCTCGTTCGGCAGATCGCCAAGCCACCAGAAGGCAACCGGCATGTCGGGGATCAGCAGCGCATTGACCACCGGCGGCACGCGATGAATGCGATCCCCGCCAGCCACGATGTTGATCTCCTCGGAGCAAACCTGTTTGCCGCCGCCGATCATGTGGCAGTTGGCGCTGATCCACGACGTCAGTTCGGCCTCGTCCGCGGGATTGGAACGGATGACGATGGTGCGCTGCGGAACGGTGGCGCTGGCGCGGCCGAGGGTTTCGTTGGCCGAGGCGTGCAGATCGCTGGTCGAGGTGTGCGCAACGACGTTCCACAGCGCCGCGCGCGTGATAGCATCGTCGCCCTCCTTCTGCCCGCGCCAGAGCTCGGAGAGGTTTTTCTCGATGGCGTTGACGTCGATGTGAACGTCGGTCGTTGGGATGTCGGTCATGGCCGGCGCCACTTGCGTCCGTCGCGCTCGATCAACTTGTCCGCGGCCTCGGGACCCCACGTTCCGGCGGAGTACAGCTCCGGCCCGAGCGGATCCTTTGCCCAGGCGTTCAGCAGCGGATCGAGCCAGGCCCATGCAGTCTCCACCTCGTCGCGGCGCGCGAAGAGCGTCGAATCGCCGAGCATCGTTTCCAGCAGCAGCCGCTCATACGCCTCAGGCGGCTCGGCGCCGAATGAGGTCGCATAGCGGAACTCCATCGTCACCGGCGCGGTGCGCACCGTGGGACCGGGAACTTTCGAATCGAACTTCAGCGAGATCCCTTCATCCGGCTGGATGCGGATGGCCAGCACGTTCGGCTGCATGGTCACATGCGTCAGCTTGTTGAACAGCGGATACGGTGCGGGGCGGAAGTGGATGGAGATGTCGGTCACGCGCTTCGGCAAGCGCTTTCCGGCGCGGATGTAGAACGGCACATCCGCCCAGCGCCAGTTGTCGATGAAGATCTTCAGCGCGGCGTAGGTGTCGACGTTCGAATTCGGATCGACATTCACCTCTTTGCGATAGGCGATGGCTTTCTCGCCGAGCACCGAGCCATCGGTGTACTGGCCGCGCACGGCGGCGTCGGCCTCGTGCCCGCGCGGGAACTCGCGCAACGCGCGGAGCACCTTCACCTTTTCGTCGCGCACGGCGTCGGCTTCGAACGCCACCGGCGGCTCCATGCCGATCAGCGAGACCAGTTGCAGCATGTGGTTCTGGATGATGTCGCGCGAGATGCCGGCGGTCTCGAAATACGGTCCGCGCTTCTCCACGCCGATCGATTCGGCCACCGTGACCTGCACATGGTCAATGTATTGACGATTCCAGAACGGCTCGAAGATCCCGTTGGCGAAGCGGAGAACCAGCAGGTTCTGCACCGTCTCCTTGCCGAGGTAGTGATCGATGCGGAAAACCTGCCGCTCGCGGAACGTCGACACCGCCACGCGATTCAGCTCTTTCGCCGAGGCGAGATCGTGGCCGAACGGCTTCTCGATGATGACGCGGGTGAACGGCCCGTCCTGCTCGGGATCGTGAACCATCTTCTCCTTCCCGAGAAAGTCGCAGATGGTCGGGAAGAAGTTGGGCGGAACGGCGAGGTAGTAGATGCGACGCCCGCCGGTGCCGCGGGTCTTGTCGCACTCTTCCAACTTGTCCTTGAGACGAAGAATCCCCTGGTGCTCCCCGAACTCACCGCGAACGTAGAAGAGTCCCTTGGCGAAGTTCTCCCACACCGCTTCGTCGACAGGACGCACGCGCGCGAACTTGTCGCAAGCCTCGCGCATGGCCAGGCGGAAGGCGTCGTCGGTGTAGTCGGGACGGGCGTAACCGATGATGGTCTGGCCGGCGGGAAGAAGGCCGTCGTGCGCCAGTGAGTAGAGCGCGGGGATGAGCTTGCGCTGCGTCAGATCGCCCGACGCGCCGAAGATGACCAGGCAGGAGGCGTCAGGAACTCGCTCCTGCTCCAACCCTTCACGAAGTGGATTTGCATCGATCGCGGGAGCGACCACGGACATGTTGCAGCCTCCGAGGGGATTGTACGTGATGCAAGCGTAGCGCCGTCGGCTCGACGGCTGGACCGCCAGCGGCTCGCTGGCGATTGCGTTCATTGCCGCCGAGCCGGCGGCGGTCCAGCCGTCGAGCCGACGGCGCTACGCTTTCCTCAGAATGCGAAGCGCAGTCCCACGCCCAGCGAGCCGTAGCGGGGCTTCGGGCTGTAGAAGTGGGCCCAGTGGTAGGCCGCTTCGGCGGTGATGCCGAGGTTGCGGGTGATGGGGAAGTTGCCGTTCACGCCGCCGACGAAACCGTAGTCGCTCTCCTCGCGGTTCGCGCCGTTCTGGCGATAGAGGCCGGTGCCGGCGAAGACGCCGGTGGAACCGAACGGCTCGGAGAAGCGGTACTCGACGACGACGTCCGCGTACTCGACCTGTCCTTTCGAATCGACGGCGTCGACGACCTGGTTGCCGTCATTGTCCTTCGATACGAAGACGGTCTTCGCGTCCATCCGGCCGAGCTTGACCTTGAACCATGTCCCCTGGTCCATCTGGATGCCGTAGGAAATCTCTTCGAAGCCATGCTGGAAGTCGGACTTGCCGCCGGCGGCGGTTTTCAGGGCCTTGGCGCCGCCAAACAGGACGTCGACTTCGTTGTTCTGCGCGAGCGCGGGGAGTGCAGCAAGAAGCAGGAAGCTGAGGAGAATCAAGGTCTTTTTCATGCGAGCCTCACTATATCGGTCAGAAGGGTGAAGAGTGAAGGGTGAAGAGTGAGGCCGTCCGCTGATTTTTCACTCTTCACTCTTCACCCTTCACACTTAGAATCACGCCGTGTTGCAATCACTTTCGTCAATAGGACGGGAGACGGCGCGAATCGTTCTGCATGCTTCGTGCGTGGCCTGCGGGGGCGAGTTGCCGTGGCGGGAACGAACGGCGTCGTGCGGCGCGGCGTGCTGGGCCTCACTTCCGGCCATTCCGGCGGCGAAGTGCCGCTTCTGCGCGCTGCCGTGGACGAACGATGATCCCGACTTCATCTGCGGGCCGTGCCTGAAGGCTCCGTTGCCAGTCGACTGGACCGAGGCCTGGGGCTGCTACTCGGGATCGCTCGAAAAGGTGCTGCGCGCGTTCAAATTCAAGCGGCACGATTTCTTCGCCGATCCGCTGGCGGAACTGGTCGAACGGATGCTGCGGCAGCGCGGCGATCTCGATTTCGATGCCGTCGTCCCCGTGCCGATGCATCGCGCCAAGGTGCGGCGGCGCGGCTACAACCAGGCGGAGTTGCTGGCCCGCGCGCTGGCAAAACGGATCGGCATCCCCTGCCAGCCGGCGCTGCTGGCGAAGACGCGCGATCTCGATCCGCAGTCGAAACTGGCGCGCAGCGCCCGCGCCGCAAACGTGCATGACGCCTTTCTGGCATCGCCGCGGGTAACTTCGAAGAAGATCCTGCCGGTCGACGATGTCTGCACGACCGGAGCAACCATTCGCGCTTGCGCGAACGAGCTGCTTCGCGCCGGAGCGGAACGGGTGGCGGCGGCGGTGGTAGCGAAGACAGAGTGAGTAGATTAGTGGAGACTGAATGCCCGATTACGATCTGATCATCATCGGCGGCGGAATCATCGGCGGGAGCGTGCTCTATCACCTCGCCCAGCTCGGCTATCCCGGCCGCGTGCTCGTGCTCGAGCGCGAGGATGCGTTATCGAAGGGTTCCACCGCCCTCTCCGCCGGCGGCTTCCGCAACATCTGGACGACGCCGATCAATATGCAGCTGACCAGTTACTCGATCAGGAAGTTGAAGGCATTTCAGGACGAGCTGCGCTTCCCCATCGGCTTCGATCAGCGCGGCTATCTTTTCTGCCAGTACGAAGAGAATTTCGAAAGCGCCAAGGCTTTCGGGCAGGAGTGGGCGAAGAACGGCGTGGCCATCGAGTTTCTCGACGCGAAGGAAGTCGAGGCCAAGGTTCCCGGGCTGCGCGCGGGCGTCGATCACATCGATCCCGAGGTCAACGAGATCCTGAACATGAAACCGATTGCCGGAGGCGTCTTCGGCCCCGAATGCGGCAGCTTCGATCCCTCGGCGGCAGCGCAGGGATATTTCGAGCGCGGGCTGGAAGGATTCGCCGGACGCGCCGAGCTGCGGCTCAACACCACCGTTGCCAAAGTCCGCATCGTCGACGGCGCCTATCGCGGCGTCGAGATGGCGGATGGCTCGGTCATCGAAAGCGAGAAAATCGTCGTCGCCGCCGGCGCCTGGACGAACAAACTGCTCGAAGTATCCGGCCTGACCGGCGACGACCTGCCGCCGGTGATCCCGCTCAATCGCATGCTCTTCATCACCAACATGCCGGCCATCGAAGGGTTCGAGAAGATTCCGATGACCATCATCGACAACGGCATCTACTTCCGCCCCGAGGGACCGAACCTGATGATCGGGCGCGCCGATCCAGACACGCCGGCCAGCTTCGACACCACGCCGGACGCGAAGTACTACGAGGAGCAGATCAATTACTACATGCAGGAGCGCATCCCGGGCATGGAGCGCTGCCGGCTGATGTCGATGTGGGGCGGGCTGTACGACACGAACGACGTCGATCACAATGCCGTCTTCGGCGAGCACCCGCACGTGCAGAATCTGATTTTCGCTACCGGCTTCTCCGGCCACGGGGCGATGGAGTCGCCCGCGGCGGGCCTGGCGCTGGCGGAGCTGCTGCAGTACGGCGAATACCGCACCCTCGACTGCACGCCGCTGTCGATCCGCCGGTTCTGGGAGAACAAACCGATCCACGAGACGATCGTGATTTAGAAAGAGGAAGGGTGAAGAGTGAAATCGTTTTTCACTCTTCACCCTTCACTCTTCACCCTTCACTCACATCCCACTTCGGCCGTTCCCGATAACGATCGTGCATCCACACCCACTGCCCGGGAACGCGGCGGATCTGCGCTTCGATGTCGGCGGTGAGGCGCGCGGTCAGCGCGACCGGATCGTCGTCGGGCGTGACGATGATCGGCTCCAGGATGCGGATGTGCAGCTTGCCGTTGCGGCGCTCGCCGAAGATGCGCAGGACTTTGGCGCCCGTTCGTACCGCCAGCTTCGCCGGCCCGATCGGCGTCAGCGCGGGGCGGCCGAAGAAGGGCACCTTCACGCTTTCGGCGCGGATGTTCTGATCGATGAGAAACGAAAGCATGCTGCCGTTGCGCAACGCGCGGATCATCTCCCGCCCGGCAGCGGTCGAGCCGCGATCGATGGTGGTGATGCCGGTGTCGGCGCGGAGATCGCGGATGAAGAGGTTCATCATCGGCTCGTCGCGCCCGCGGTGAAGGACGGTCAGCGGCGAGCGCATGGCGATGGCGTGCGCCATCCACTCCCAGTTTCCGCAGTGACCGGTGATGCCGATCGTTCCCTCGCCCGGACGAAGGTTCTCCAATCCTTCGAACGTGGTCGTTTGTGCACACGTCTCGGCGTTGAGGTTGGGAAGCCAGAGCACTTCCACCAGCGTCAGGCCGAGGTGGTGGAACATCGCTCGGATGGTGGCGTTGCGGCGGCGGAGAGGCCAGTCGGGAAATGCTACGGCGATGTTCGCCAGCGCGCGGCGGCGATGATGACGAAGCACGTGCCATCCGAGATGGCCGAGCACAAGCCCGATGGCGCGCGTGGCGCCGAGCGGCAACCGCCGCACGACGGAGCTGAAGAGACGGAGGATGCGATAAAGGATGCGGCCGCGAAATGCGCGCCGGGCAGGAATGCTCACACGGCCAATTCTATGGGACGGCTGCTATCCTTCACGCGGCATGAGCAGCGCGCGCGACATTCGAGTGATCGTTTCCGACGTCGACGGCGTCTGGACGGACGGAAAAATCACCTACGCCGGCGACCGCTCCGAAATCAAGTCTTTCAACGTCCGCGACGGCCTCGGCGCAAAACTCGCGCAACGCGCGGGGATCACCATCGTGCTGCTGACGTCGCGCTCGTCCCCCGCGCTTGTGCGCCGGGCGAAGGAGCTCGAGATCACCGAACTCCACCAGGGTGCGACGAACAAACTGACCGCCTGCGAGGAGATCCTGCAGAAGCTGTCGGTCACCTTCGACCAGGTTCTCTACATTGGCGACGACCTCCCCGATCTCTCTCCGATGCTCCGCGCCGGAATCTCCGCCGCGCCTGCTGACGCCGCATCCGAGGTGCGTCAGGCGGCGAAGTGGAAGCTGGAGATGGACGGAGGACGCGGCGCGTTCCGGGAGTTGGTCGAAAGACTATTGAGCGAGCGCGGGGAGTGGGATGCGATCGTGAAAAGCTTCGAGTAGAACTCGATCGTTACGCGTCACGCCGCGGAGCGGCGAAATCTATGTAGCCCACGGCGTGAGCCGTGGGGATCGCGATCGAATCGTTATCCAGCCGCGGAGCGGCGGCATCTCGAAATGTCGCCGCTCCGCGGCTTGAAATTGGCCCGAACAATTTCCCACGGCTCACGCCGTGGGCTACGTAGATTACGCCGCTCCGCGGCTGGCTACGTTGGCGAAACTTCCACCAGATTGTCGTAAAACGTCGCCCCTCTTCCGATGTCGGTCAGGGCCTGCGACGTCGTCTGGTTCGCGTTCGCGCCATCCGAGGTGAGCCTTCCCCACCACACCGACGGCGCGGAAACGACGCCGGGGCGGACACGGTCGGTGATGACGGCGTCGGCGGTGAAGGTGCCGCGGTCGTTGTAGATCTTCACGCGGGCGCCATCGGCGATGGCACGGGTTTGCGCGTCGTCGGCGTGAATCTCCAGCGTCGGCTTGCCGGCGGAGCGGCGGAGCGATGCCACGTTGACGAAGCTCGAGTTGAGAAATTCGTGCGCGGGCGGCGAGATGAGAGCGAGTGGGAAACGGCGCGCCAGCGCGGGATCTCGTTCCTCCGACTCGTACGGCGGAACGTAACACGGCAACGCATCGAGTCCGAGCGCGGCAACCTGCTGCGATTCGATCTCGATCTTTCCGCTCGGCGTCTTCAGCGAAACGCCGCGGCGGAACGGCAGATGCGGCGTCGGCAGATTGAGGCGCACCGATCCGTGCTCTTTCAATGACTCCAGCGTCACCCCGTTCATGATCTCGGGCGTGCCGGAGAGCGCGGCGCGCATCAGATCCTCGTCGCTCTCACGCAGCTCCGGAAAATCGAGATGCATGGCCGCGGCGATGCGGCGGAAGATCTCGCTGTTCGGCAGCGCCTCGCCGATCGGCGCGATCGAGCGCTTGTTGTACATGACGTAGAGATGTCCGTAGGCCTTGTGCAGATCGTCGTGTTCGAGCTGCGTCGTTGCCGGCAGCAGCACGTCGGCATAGTCGGCGGTGTCGGTCTGGAAGTGTTCGAGGACGACGGTGAAGAGATCCTCGCGCCGCAGGCCGCGCAGTACGGTCTCGCGATCGGGCGCGATCGAGCCGGGATTGGAGTTGTAGACGATCATCGCCTTCACCGGCGGATCGTCGGTCGTCGTCAGCGCTTCGCCGAGCCGGGTCATGTTGATCGTGCGCGCAGCGTGGTTGCCAAGTTCGGTGCGCTCCATGGCGGCGGTGTTCAGCGCGAATGTGCCCGACGACGAAAGCTGGCAGCCGCCGCCGGCGTCATTCCAGGCGCCGGTGATCGCCGGCAGCAGTGAGATGGCACGCACCGCCGAGCCGCCGCCGGCATGCCGCTGCAATCCGTAGTTGAGGCGGATGAAGGTTGGCCGCGTAGTTCCGTAAAGCGTTCCGAGCCGCTCGATCGTTGAAACCGGCAGCCGGCAGATCGCCGCCACTCGCTCCGGCGCGAAATCGGACAGCACGCGCTCGCGCAGCTTTTCCCATCCGGTAGTCATCTCGTCAAGATATTGACGATCTTCGCGATGATCCCTGAACAACACGTGCATCATTCCCAACGCGAGCGCCGCGTCGGTGCCGGGCCGGATGGCGATGTGTTCATCGGATGCGGCCGCAGTCCTCGTCCGCAGCGGATCGATGCAGATGATTCGCGCTCCATTGGCGCGCGCCCGCCGGATGAACGGCCAGAGGTGCGGATTCGACGTCAGCGTGTTCGTTCCCCACAACAGAATCAGTTTCGCCTCGGGGACGCTCTCCGGATCGGTCCCCATCCGCGTCCCGTAATTCAGCGTGAACGCTTCGGCACCCGCACTCGAGCAAATCGTTCGATCGAGAAACGACGCCCCGATCCGACGGAAGAAACGCGAGGCCATCCCCTCGCCCTGCACCAGCCCCATCGTTCCAGCATACGAATACGGCAGGATCGCCTGCGGCCCGTCGGGCGAGGCGATGATCGCATTCAGCTTCTCCGCGATGAGCGACGTCGCTTCGTCCCACGAAGCGCGGCGAAAACGTCCCTCCCCTTTCGCGCCAACACGGATCTGCGGATACGTCAGCCGGTCCGGGTGATACGTCCGCTCCAGATATTTCGACACCTTCGTGCAGAGAAATCCCTGCGTGAACGCATGATCCGGATCGCCGGCGATCCGCGTAGCGCGCCCGTCGTCATCGACGGTGACCAGCATCAGGCAGGTGTCAGGACAATCGTGCGGGCAGACGGCGCGGATAACTTCGGGCATTGTCTTCTTGCAGTTTACCCTGCGCGTAGACGCAGGGTTTCCGGTGAGACCTACCGTGAAAATCGAACGATCACTGTTCGATTTTCAGGGTCACTTCGCGCCGAGTTGCTTCACCAGCTTCTTCGGCGCAATCGCCCGATAACTCTCCTCGATCCACGCCTTGATCAGATCGAGCGACTTCGTATCGGTCAGATACGCCGTCACCCAGCCGCTCTTGCCGAGGCCGTAGCCGGTCGGCTCGGTGAACGGAAGGTCGACCGCCATGTCGCGCGACTGCGGGAGTTTCACGGAGATGGAGAAGCGGCCGTTCTCGTCGGTGCCCATGAAGAGGAAGGCCTTTTTCTTCACCTTGATCGCGCTGTGCCCCCACGGAAACTCTTCATAGGCCTCGGGGAAACCGAGCGCGAAGTCGCGCACCTTCGATTCGATCGCGCCGCCTTTCGATTTGGCCATGGTCAGGAGTCTACGTTCCGCCGGGCAACCGCCGCCAGAGTTTTCGGCGCGACGATGGCGAAGCTCGATGCGATGAACGACGCTACGTCCTCCCACGAGACCTTCGGAACATCGAGACGAACACCCACCCAACCGCGCGGCCCGATGAATGCCGGCAGATAAAACTGTGATGGCCGTTGCCGCGCGAGATCGGCGTTCTCGCCGAGTCGCGTCTTCACGCAGACCGAGATGATGCCGTCGCCGTGATGGTTGTCGAGAAAGTAGGCGAAGACTTTCTTGCGAATGCGGAAGGTCGCGTGCGAGCCATGTCGCTCGACCGTCGCCTCGGGGAAAGCGAGGCAGATTTCGGAGATCTTGCGAAGTGGGTCTGTCGGCATCTCTCAGACCGGGCCGGAGACATGACTGGAGAAAAACGTGATGACGTTCCCCGCAGGCTCACGAACCGAAAATGTCCTGTGATTGGCCGACGCGGTTCCGATCGGTGTCGGATCCAGGCCGAGCTCGATGAAACGCTGATGCGTTGCTTCCAGATCCTCGACCATCAGATCGAAGGGAGCATCGCCCGGAATCGCTCCCTTCGACGGCGTGAGAACCAGATGCGTGCCGCCGCGAAGTTCGAGGACGGCCATATTCGGCCGAGAAACCACGGAGCGCATCCCGATCGTGCGCATGAATTGTTCCGTTTCGGCCAGGCGATCGGTTTCGAGGACGACATGACCGACCCACACTGGAGGGCGCGGGTCTTCTTCGCCGGCCACCGGCCTACTCCCGCTCCAGCACCATCGCCACGCCGATCCCGCCCGCCGCGCAGACGGTGACCAGGCCGTACTGCTGGCCGGTGCGCTGCAGCTCGTTGCAGACCGTGGTCACGATGCGGGCGCCGGTGGCGCCGAAGGGGTGGCCCAACGCGATCGACCCGCCGGTGAGGTTGATCTTTTCCGGATCGATGTCGCCGACCGGCTCGCTGCGGCCGAGGCGTTCCTGGGCGATTTTCTTCGAGCCGATCCATTGGATGTTCGAGAGCACCTGCGCGGCGAAGGCTTCGTGCATCTCGATCACGCCGATATCCTTGAGCGAAATCTTGGCGCGCTCCAAAGCCACCGGCAGCGCGAAGACGGGACCTTGCAGCAGCTGATCGAACGGATCGGTTGCCGCGTATGCGTAGCTCTTGATGAAGCCGATCGGCTTGATGCCGAGCTCTTTCGCTTTGTCTTCAGACATCAGGATCACCGCGGCGGCGCCGTCGGTCAGCGGCGAGGCGTTGGCGGCGGTGATCGTGCCGAACTTGCGATCGAAGACCGGGCGCAGTTTGGCCATCGCTTCGAGCGTGGAATCGCCACGAATCAGGTTGTCGGTCTCGACGATGTCGTCGAATCCCGGCGGCACCACGACGGTCATCACCTCATCTTTGAACCGGCCGTTCGCTGTTGCTTCTGCGGCGCGATGGTGACTCTGCAGCGCGAATTTGTCCTGCGCCTCGCGGGTGATGCCGTTTTCCTTGGCCATCTTCTCTGCCGACTCGCCCATGGTCAGGCCGGTCGTCGATTCCGCGATCGCGGGCGCGTCAGGCGCGAGATCCTTTGGCCGGATCTTTCGGAACGAGCCCAGCTTCCCTCCGACGCTCTTCTGCTTGCTCGACGTCACCAGCGCGTCGGCGAAGTTTTTCGAGAAGAGGATGGGGATATCGGAGAGCGACTCACTGCCGCCGGCGACGACGATGTCGGCGTAACCGCGGAAAATCATGTCCGCCGCCGAGGTGATGGCCTGATTCGACGACGCACAGGCCTTGCTGACGGTGTAGCCGGGCACTTTTCGCGGCAAGCCGGTGCCGAGGATGATCTCGCGGGCGATGTTCGGCGCCTTGACCGACGGGATCACGTTGCCGAAGACGACTTCCTGAATGGTGTTGGGATCGATGCCCGAGCGCTGCACCAGCTCCGCCACGACGAGCTTGCCCAGATCGAGCGCGGAGAGATGCGCGTAATGCGTCCCCGACTTGGCGAAGGGCGTGCGAAGCCCGCGGACGACGGCAACGCGAGGGGTGTATTGCCACATGGGACGCGAAGATTAGCACGCGCTCACGCGGCGTCCCGGTACCGCGATTCAGTGCGTGGCCGCGCGGCGCTTCGGAGGAACCATGTCGGTGAGAGTCAGGACACCGCTGGCCCTTACGTTGTCGCCGGCATACGTTTCGCCGGACACATGCTCCTCATCCAGCGAGACGAAAAGGCGATAGGTGCCCGCGGCGACCAAGGGCAGTTTCACATTCATGGTGCGCTGGATGGTCGCGCCTGACGCCAGCGGCGGCAGCATGATCGTGCCGAGAAGCGAATCCGATGACGACATCGACGGGCCTCGCCCGAATCGGATGCGGGCCGTCGCCGGCAGCGCGGCCGCGTCTCCGCCGTTCGTCACGTCAATATCCACTGTGATCGTGTCGCCCGCGCGCACATTCGACGTGGAAGGTTTGATATCGAGCGCTGCCAGATCGGGCCCGTGTACCTCGGATGCGCAAATCGTGAGCGGTACTGTGACCGTGACGGTATTGGAGAGCGGCGCCGAGAGGGCGGTCGTGGCGATGTTGTAGGTGTAACTATGACCGGGCTCGACACCTGTGTCCGTATAGGTGATGCCCTTCGGAAGCGTATAGGGGATCCCATTTCTGAAGAGCTGCCACCCGATCGGAACACCAACGGAAGTCCAATTGAGCACAACGTTAGGCGTCTGCGAAACGGCGTTGCACGTGGCGCTGCCCGACAACACCGGCACAGGTGGCGCGGTAACGCAGATATCGGCGGGGATGAGGATCTCCGCTGTGTTCGACGTCGATGTGCCCACAGAATTCTTCGCCACGACGCGATACCTGGTCGTGAATCCTCCGGATGGCAGGGCCACGATGTAGGTATAGAGATCCGAGCCGCCGCGAACGTTCGACACAAACACATCGTCCTTGTAGACGTCGTAGCTGGTGGCAAGCCGCGCGGCATGCCAATCCAATTGCACACCCGGGCTCATGACGCTTTGGGGAGTGCCGGGGTAGCAGAGCGCCTTGCCGGTAATCGTGATTGGATCAGGCACCGGAACGCAGGAAGCTGTTGCCGGCGCGATCGTGACCGTGTTCGAGTCGGTCGTGCCCGTGCCGTCGCTGGCCCGTACGAAATAGGAGCGCGCCGGGCCGCCGGCCACGATGTCCGTGGAGTAGTAGAAGAGGTTGTAGATGTAGAACGACGACACCGACATGTCCGTGTGCTGCCCGTCGTCGCGAATGAGCTCGTAGGATGTCGCACCGCTGGACGGTGTCCACTGGAACACGATCGCCGGCGGAAAGAGAGAACAGGCCGGCGTGCCGGTGATCGTGAATGCACCCGGCGCCGCGGCGGCAGGAAGAGCGGCGAGAATGAGGACAACAGTGGCGACGAGGGAACAGGACTTGGGGGCGGACACGGGGCCGGGATTATAGCCGACGCCTGAACATCACGGACGGACGGAGCGGCGCTTGGGCGGGACCGGTGGAGCGGTGACGACAATCAGTCCATTGTTCTGGCACATCGCCGAGGTGCCCTGCCCGACAGTGACCGTCCAGCGGAACGTTCCGGGAGTCGCGTACATGTGGAATGGGGCCACGTCTTTCGATTGCATTCCGTCTCCGAAAGTCCAGGTGACGCCCGCCGTGTCGCACGATGACGGCTGCTGCAGAAGGAAGAGTACGGCGGTCGTCGCCTGGGCCGAGGTGGCAACGTTCGCGGCGCAGGAAAGGCTGCACGGACTGGTGCAGACGTCGGACTCGACGTGCACATTGACGATGTTCGAATCAGTCGTGCCTCCGGGGCCGGAGGCACGAACCAGGTATGCGTGGGTCTGTCCGGCGAGGGCGCTGTTGTCGGAAAAGGCGGTGCCGGTGACACTGCCGAGCAGCGTGTCGTCGCGGAAGACGGCATAGCCGGTCGCATTCGCCGATGCCGTCCAGGTGAGATTGACCCCGGGAGCAGGCGATGAGGAGATGTCACAGAAGGTGTTGGCGCTCAAGGCGAACGGTTGCGGCGGCGGCTGACAGATCGTCGTCAGCAGCGAGATGTTGATCGAATTCGAGTCGGCGCTGCCTGCGCTGTTCGTGGCGCGGACGAAGTAGGCGTATTGCTGCCCCGCCACGACGGCGCTGTCGTCGTAGGCCAACGTGGCCGACGGCAGGGAGAGGGACAACGCCGTGCCGTTGCGAAACACCTGATAGCTCGTGACGCCTGTCGACGCCGTCCACGAGAGCCGGTTGACGGGGTTGGTGTCATTGCAGATCGTGTTGACCGTCAACACCGGCGCCGATGGTGGAGGCGCGGGCGCACAGGCCGAAATGGTGACCGACTGGCCGCTGGACAAGGTGCTTCCGGCGCTGTTCGTGGCGGTGACCGTGTAGGTGTACGTCTGGCCGGCGGTGACGGTGAGGTCGTCGAAGGCCAGCTTCGTTGAGGCGAACGTGGCGCTGTACGCGGCGCCGTTGCGGTTGACGACATAGGTCGCTGCATTCGAGGAGGCGGTCCAGGTGACATGGACGGCCGGCGAGGGCGCCGCGCCACTGGTGCAGAACGCGCTGGCCGATGCGGCAAAGGCGCCGGGAGGTGACGTACAGGTCGCCGCCGTGATCGAGACCGTATTCGACTCGGTCGATCCGGAGCCGTTCAGTGCCGAAACGGTGTAGCTGTAGGCGTGCCCCGCGGTGACGGTGTTGTCCGCAAACGTGCGCGCGGTCGTGGTGCTGATGATGACGCCGTCCCGGCCGATCCGATACTGCGTCGCCCCCGCGGATGCCGTCCAGCTCAGGGTAACGCTCGCGGCGTCGTTGGCGCACGACGTCGTTGGGGAGAGTGTCAGGCTTCCTGGCACGCCGGAACAGGAAGGGGTCGTCAGAAACTGTCCGTGATTGGCCTGGGTGTCGTTGACCGAGAAGCGGTAGGACGTGGCGGCGTTGAGGCCGGTGACCTCGAAGCTGCTTTTCGATCCATCGAGGACCGCCACGAGATTGTCGGAGGAGTCGGTAATGAAGTAGCCGTTCGCGGATCCGGCGATCCACGCCAGGTGCACGGCCGGTCCGGTCGTGGCGCAGTAGGCGCCTTCACCAACCTGCAGATCGCCGCTCTGGCAGAGGGAGCTATTCGCCGCGGGCGGCGTGACGCTGTCGGAGGTGAAGGTGAAGCCGTGGCTGTCGGTAGCGACGACGAAGTAGCTTGTGCCGGAGGTGCTGTCGTCAAAGGCCAGCGTCGATGCGGACAGCACGGCGCCGATGGCCTGCCCGCCGCGAAAGACCCGATACGACGAGGCACCGGCCGAGGGCGACCATGACAGATGGATGCCGGCATGACAGACGGGATAGGCCGCCACTCCGAATGCTCCAGGCCCGGCGAGCGCCGGAAGGGAAACGAGCAGAGTCAGGAAGGCCAGCAACAACGTGGTCTTGCGCGGGACCAGGGGCATGAGGGTCAAGATCCGCCACGAATTGTACACAGCTTGATGCTGCCCAAAATCAATGCCGGACGGCGCGGTGCTTCATGGGCGGGGCTGGCGGGGCGGTGATCGTGATGGTGCCGCTGCTCTGACAGGTTCCGGCGGCGTCGCTTCCTACGAAGACGGTCCAGTGATAGGTGCCTGCGGCTGAATAGGTGTGGGAGGGGGCGAGATCGGTCGAGAACGTGTTGTCGCCGAAGGTCCACGTCGCGCCGATGCTGCTGCAGGACGGTGGCTGTTGCAATGCGAAATGGACCGCGGCGGTGACCACCGCGGAGGCGGGAACCGTGGTGGCGCACGAGAAGGTGCAGGTGGTGCCCGTACACATCGACGAATCGATCGTCAGCGTCACGGCATTGGAATCGGTGCTGCCGCCGGGACCGAGGGCGCGGACGACGTAAACGTGGGTTTGCCCGCGCGAGACGTCGGCGTCGTTGAAACTGGTGGCGCTTCCTCCGACAGAGCCAATCTGTACGCTGTCGCGGAGGATCAGATAGCTCGTGGCCGTCGCTGCAGCGGACCAGTTGAGCGTCACCATCGGGATGGGAGGCGACGCGATCGGATTGCAGGTTGCGATCGCCGACAGGGTGAACGCCGGCGGCGGGCAGAGAGCCGCCGACGGAGTGATCGTGCCCGCGATGGCGCTGGTGCTGCCGCCTGAATTCGAAGCGACGATCGCGTAGGCGTAACTCTGGCCGATAGTCACGCCGGTGTCATCGAATGACATCGTGCCGGAAGAGAGCGTGCCGCTGATCGGCGATCCGTTGCGATTCACGACGTACGACGTCGCCCCCGAGGCGGCGGTCCAGGACAGATGGATCGCGGGCGCGCCACCGTTGCAGAACGCGTTGCTCGATGCGGTGAAGGCGCTGGGCGGCGGTGGCGGCGGAGCGCCGCAGATCGTGCTGGAGATCGACACACTGGCCGGCGATGACGTCGTGCTTCCGCCATCGTTCGTTGCGGTGACGGTGTAGCCGTACGTGTGGCCGGCGACGACGTCGTTGTCGTTGTAGAACGGTGTCGATGCCGGAAGGCTGCCGCTGATCGGCATGCCATCGCGATTGATGACGAACGAGGTCGCGCCGCTCGATGTGCTCCAACTGACGTGGACGACCGGAGCGTTGTTGTCACACGACGCGGTGGCCGCGGCGCTGAAAGCTCCGGGAGGGTTGGGGAGGCACGGCAGGTGGGCCACCGTCGCCTGCACCGGCGCGGAAGTGGCGCTACCCGAGGCGTTCGAGGCGGTTACGGTGTAGGTGTACGTTTGGTTGGCCGCAACATTCACGTCATCGAACGAGGTGGTGTCCGCCGAGAGCGTTCCGCTGATCGGTGAGCCCCCTCGGTTGACCACGTACGACGCCGCGAAGGCCGCAGGCGTCCAGCTCACGTGAACCGCGGGGGCGGTTGGCGGTCCGGCGACGCAGGTCGGCGTGGCCGAGGCGGTTGGCGTGGCGGGCGGGCAGATCGATTCGCTGATCGTAATGTCCTTGATGTTCGAATCGGTTGAGCCGCCGCTGTTCGATGCCGTAACGCGGTAGCTGTAGGTCACGCCCGGATTCACCGTTGTATCCGTGTAGCTGGTCGATGTAGTCGTCACTGGAAACGGAAAAGCCGAGGGCGATCGGGCGATGCGATAGCTGGTGGCGGTCGGCGAACCGCTCCAACTCAGGTTCACGACTGCGCGTGGTCCGGTCGGATCGCAGGCAGCGCTGCCGTCGAGCACCGGCGCCGCAGGCGGAGGCTGGCAGGCGTTGCCGGTGATGACGATGTTGATCGTGTTCGACTGGGTCGTGCCGCCGACGCTGTCATGCGCAACCAGGAAATACGAGATGGTTTGCCCGGGAGACATGCTGTTGTTCGTCTCCTCGAACGAGCCGGCACTGCCGAACGGAAGGTTCTCGCGGAAGACGCCGTCCCGAAAGACGTCGTAGCTGACCGCGTTGGCGGAGGCAGTCCAGTCGAGATGCGTTCCCGGCCGCGGCGGCGGATCCCTGGTCCAGCAGATCTCGCTTCCGCTGAGCGTGAAACTGCCGGGCGCGGCAAGCGCCGGGAGCGCTGCCAGGAGAATGAGAATGATGTACGACGCGGGCTTCATCGCAATCTAAGAAAGAGCAAGGGTTGGGCCTGAAACGCGTGTTGTCAGGCGCCGACCAACTGCCGCAGCACGAACGGCAGAATCCCTCCGCTCTCGTAGTAGTCGACCTCGATCGGCGTGTCGATGCGGACGATGACCGGCACGTTTTCCGTCGCTCCGTTTGCGCGATGGATGACCAGCGTGGCCTTCTGGCGCGGACGGAGATCGCCGGTGATGCCGGTGATGTCGAAGGTCTCGGTGCCGTCGAGATTGAGCGATTGCGCGTTCGTGCCTTCTTCGAATTGCAGCGGGAGGACGCCCATCCCGACGAGGTTAGAGCGGTGGATGCGCTCGAAGCTCTGCGTGACCACGGCGCGGACGCCGAGGAGCTTGGTGCCTTTGGCGGCCCAATCGCGGGAGGAGCCGGTGCCGTACTCCTGGCCGGCGATGACCACCAGCGGCGTTCCTTCCTTTTGATACTGCATGGCCGCGTCGTAGATCGACATCTGCGTTCCGTCGGGCTGGTGTTTTGTCACGCCACCTTCGACGCCGGGCACCATGAGGTTCTTGATGCGCACGTTGGCGAACGTGCCGCGCGTCATCACGCGGTCGTTGCCGCGTCGCGAGCCGTAGCTGTTGAAGTCTTCGACCGGGACGCCGTTTTCGATGAGGTACTTCCCTGCCGGTGAGTTGGCTTTGATCGAGCCGGCCGGGCTGATGTGATCCGTGGTCACGGAGTCGCCGAAGATCGCCAGCGCGCGGGCGCCGGTGATGTCGGCGGCCTTGCCCGAGACCGCTCCCTCCTCGAAGAACGGCGGCTCCTGGATGTAGGTCGAATTCGGGTCCCAGGCGTAGAGCAATCCGCCGGTTGAGGGGATCTCATTCCAGAGCGGATTCTGATCGGCGAAGTTCGAATAGAGCGTGCGGAACGATTCCGGATCGAGCGCGCCCGCCATGCAGGTGCGGATCTCGTCCATCGTCGGCCAGATCTCATGGAGATAAACATCCTCGCCATGCGATCCGCGGCCAATCGGCTCCTTGGTCATGTCGATGTCGATGCGTCCGGCGAGCGCGAACGCCACCACGAGCGGCGGCGACATCAGGAAGTTGGCGCGGATCGACTGGTGGACGCGCGCCTCGAAGTTGCGGTTGCCGGAAAGCACGCTGACGCCGATGAGAGCGAGTTTGGTGATGGCCTCCTCGACGCGCGGATCGAGCGGACCGGAGTTGCCGATGCAGGTGGTGCAACCGTAGCCGACGGTGTTGAATCCGAGCTGGTCGAGGTACGGCTGCAGGCCGCTGCGGTGGTAGTAGTCGGTGACGACGCGCGAGCCGGGCGCGAGCGAGGTCTTGACGACGCGCGGTACGCGCAGGCCCTTCTCGACCGCTTTCTTGGCCAGCAATCCGGCGGCGAGCATCACCGAGGGATTCGAGGTGTTCGTGCAGGAGGTGATGGCGGCGATCAGGACGTCGCCATCGTGCAGCTCGGCCACCGCCATGGGGAACTCGTCGGCCAGCGAATCGGCGGCAACGCGGTCAGGCGTCGGCCGGTTGTTGACCATCTCCTCCTCGGTGACGACGCTGGTATTTTTCTTCGCCGACGCCAGCGCGTTCGGCGCGGTGGTCTGTTCGCCGCCGCCGGTGATGGTGTGCTCGGGACCGGTCGACGTGATTCCGACGAGCGTCTTTGTCTTGCGCTGCGCCTCACTCTTGCCGTAGCCGGCCGGCGCGGGCTTGCGCAGCATTTCCACGAACTCGCGCTGGATGTCGTCGAGCTCGAGGCGGTCCTGCGGCCGCTTCGGTCCGGCCACACTGGCGCGGACACCGCCGAGGTCGAGCTCGAGCACGGTGGTGTATTCGATGTCGCCATCCTTCGGAATGCCAAAGAGTCCCTGCGCCTGGAAGTAGCCCCGCAGCGCATCGACCTGCTCCCCGGTGCGCCCGGTCATGAGCATGTAGCGGCAAGTCTCTTCGTCGATCGGGAAGTAGCCCATGGTGGCGCCGTACTCCGGAGCCATGTTGGCGATGGTGGCGCGATCGGCCAGCGCCAGCGACGCGGCGCCTTCGCCGAAGTATTCGACGAACTTGCCGACCACTTTGGCCTTGCGCAGCATCTCGGTGATGGTGAGCACGAGATCGGTGGCAGTGACGCCTTCTTTCAACGCACCCTTGAGATGAACGCCGACGACGTCCGGCGTCAGGAAGTAGACAGGCTGGCCGAGCATGCCCGCCTCGGCTTCAATCCCGCCAACGCCCCAGGCCACGATGCCGAGGCCGTTGATCATCGTCGTATGGGAGTCGGTCCCGACGAGCGTGTCGGGATACCAGACGCCATCCTTCTCCAGCACGCCGCGCGCGAGGTATTCGAGATTGACCTGGTGAACGATGCCGATGCCCGGCGGGACGACTCCAAATCCGTTGAAGGCCTGCGTTCCCCACTTCAGAAACTGGTAGCGCTGCTGGTTGCGCTTGAACTCGATGTCCATGTTGAGTTGCAGCGCATCGGGGCGATTGGAGTAGTCGACCTGCACGGAGTGATCGACGACCAGGTCGACTGGTACGAGCGGCTCGATGATCTTCGGATCGGCACCCATTCTCTTTGCCGCGGAGCGCATGGCGGCGAGATCGACGAGAAGCGGCACGCCGGTGAAGTCCTGCAGCAGGACGCGGGCGACCATGAACGGGATCTCGTCGGTCCGTTCGGCGCGCGGTTTCCAGTTGGCCAGCGTGCGGACGTCCTTCTCGGCGATCTTCTTGCCGTCGAGATTGCGGAGGACCGACTCGAGGACGATGCGGATCGAGACCGGCAGGCTCGACACGTTGCCGACGCCGGCCGCTTCGAGTTTCGGGAGTGAGTAAAACTGGCCGCGGCGCCCTTGGCCGAGGTCGAAGGAATCGAGAGTATTGAAGGTGTTGTGAGGCATTTCCATCCTCTGGATGCGGATTGGCGCGAGGAGAGGCTGCGCGCGGGCGAACTATATCAGGCGCGTTTCTTGATGGCCTCGGCCGACAGGAGGCCGACGATGTCAGACGGCAAACAGGATTTTCTGGACACCTACGACGAGGAGCACGCCAAAACGATGCGGGTGCTGAAGGCGTATCCGAAGGACCAGCTCGATCTCCGCCCGCATCCGAAGTTGAAGACGGCGAAGGAGCTCGCCTTCGTTTTTATCCTCGAGCGCGGCCTCGGCACAAAGGTCTGGCACGACGAGTACGCCAGCGGCCCGCCGAAAGGCGGCGCAGGAACTCCAAAACCGCCGGAGGATTGGGATGAGCTTCTGGCCACGCTGGAGAAGGTGAACAAGAATTTCCGCGATCTGGTCAGCGCGGCCTCGGACGAGGAGCTCCACGCGAATGTCCATTTCATGAGCGGACCACATCAGATGGCGCCGATCTCGCGCAAGGACTGGATCTGGTTCCTGCTGCACGACCAGATTCACCATCGAGGGCAGTTCTCGATCTATCTGCGGATGGCGGGAGGTCGCGTGCCGTCGATCTATGGGCCGAGCGGGGATGAGCCGTGGATTTGAACCACAAAGACACAGAGAAAACCTTTGTGATCTTTGTGTCTTCGTGGTGAGCGCCTTTAGTGAACCAAGGTCTCAGCCTCGGCCAATCGCGCTTCACTCTCGCCGTGGGCGCGGAGGAATGTGGCGGGGTCACTGAGGACGTTGCCCATTCGCATCCCCTTGCGAATCGCGGTCAGCGTCACTTTGCGGGTGGCGATCGCGGCGAGGAGGCCGAGGTGGGTGCGGAGCTTGCCTTCGCGCTCGTAGCGGACGTCCATGGCGTGTTTCCAGAGGCCGGCGTACTCGCGGTAGAACTCTTCGAGCGGAAGCTTGGTGGGAAGCACCGTGTGGGCGATGTCGAAGAGCTCCCAATCGCGCGTGGTGACGGTATCGACGGTCGTATCCCAGAGATCGGTTCCGGGGAGCGGCGTAAGAACGGAGAAGCCTGAGTTGTAGGCTCCGGTTTCATCGACCCACTGTTTGAGCTTTTCGAAATCGGAGCGATCCCAGGTTGGATCGATGATGAAGTTCGGCGTGTAGCCGATGCCGAGGTCCTGCAGGATGCGGATGGCCTGGTTGTTGTGGTCGGCGGTGTTGCGCTTGTTGACCGACTTGAGGCCGGCGTCGTCGATCTTCTCCAGGCCGAGGAACACGGTCATGCGGCCGCACTCCTTCCACATCTCGACCACGTCGGGAAACTTGCAGATGATGTCGCTGCGGGTCTGGATGGTGAAGTGTTTGCGGATGCCGGATTTCGCGATGGCCTTCCCCAGCTCGCGGCCGCGCTTCACGTTCATCCAGAAGATGTCGTCGGTGATGAAGACGTTCGGGGCCTCGATCTGTTCGAGCTCTTTGACCACGCGGTCGGGCGACTTCTCGCGGAACGTGCTCTCGTGGAACTTCCACACCGAGCAGAAATTGCATTTGAAGGGACAGCCGCGCGCCGTTTCCAGCAGCGCCAGCGGGCGACGGAAGTTGATGTAGTACTCGGAGGCGTACTCCTTGATGAGATGGCGCGCCGGCATCGGCAGGTTGTCGATGTTGCCGCGGGCGGGCGCGTGGCCGGTGTCAATCGGACCGTTGCGGTCGTTGATCAAGAGGCCCGGGACGCTCTTCAGATCGTGCTTCTTCTCCCACGCTGCGACCAGCGGAGGCATGACCTCTTCCCCATCGCCGACGACGATGACGTCGATGGCCGGCTTGAGGAACCACTGCGGATCACGCGAGGCGTCATGCCCACCGATGACGATCATCACGCCCGGCAGCTCTTCGCGAACGCGACGCGCCAGGCGCAAGGCCCGGAAACGCTCGGTGGTGAAGTTGCACTGCAGACCGACGATGTCCGGCGCGAAGTTGCGCATCTTGGCCAGACCGCGCTCGACACCGTCGAGTCGCATGTCGACGATCTGGCAAGTGTGACCTTCGAGCTCGAGGCCGCCGGCGACGCACTCCATCCCCAGGGGCTCGACGAAGGTGATCATCTCCAAGCCGATGATGCCGCCGATCGGGGCTTTGAGAAATGAGACTTTCATGGGTTTCCGCGGATGATAACCCGGTTCACGCGGAGGCGCGGAGGGGAGAACGATTTTCTCCGCGCTTCAGGCGCCGATCTCAACGTATTCGGCGATCGAGGTGGAGGTCGGAATGGGAAGACCGTCCTCCTGCAAACCCTCGATGTGAAGCTGAATCGCTTCATGCATGTTCTTCTCTGTCTCCTCGGGCGTGTCGCCGGTGGCCACGCAGCCTGGAAGGTCTGGCGAGTAGGCAGAATAGTTGTTGCCAGCTTCTTCAACGACGATCAGGAACCGACGCATGGCGACCCGATCATCGCTCTTTTCAATTGATTGAGACAAGGTCACGACGTCGCGTCAGCGGCGACAAGAAGATAGCCAGGGGTTGCGAGCGCTTTTTGCGAGCAACCCCTGGAAGCTGATGCGATTTGATTCTGGTGCCGCGTCAGCGGCACTGGAGTGCTCGAGCTATTCTCCAGTGCCGCTGACGCGGCACGATTTCCGTAGACATCGGGTTCCAGGGGCGCTCGCAAAAAACGCTCGCGCCCCTGGCTATCTTCTATTGGCCGCTGACGCGGCGCATGATCGATGCGATTCGTGCTCACCCTCTCCCCTGCGCGATCCTCTTCGCCTCGGGGAGCCTGCGCAGGCGGAGCATGGCGATCGTGCCGAGGATGGGGCCGGGGGCGAGGACGGCGAAGGCCCAGTGCCAGGTGACGGCGTGCTCGATCATCGGCATGAGGCTGATCGAGGCGGTGGTGATCAGGAAGCCGATGCAGGTTTGGAGCGTGAGCGCGGTGCCGATGTAGCGCGGGTCGGAAAGCTCGGTCACGCAGGCCGAGAATTGCGCGGAGTCGGCGACGACCGTCGCGCCCCAGATCGCGGCGACGGTGAGCAATGCGGCGGGCGGACCGCCGAAGAGGAAGCCGATGAGAATGGAGCAGGTGGCGCTGGCGATCATCGCCGCGGAGGCGACTACCGTGCGGCCGAGGCGATCGGCGTAACGGCCGGCCACGACACAGCCCACCGCACCGCTTCCAATCACCACGAACGACCCCACCTCGGCCAGCTTCGGAGCCATGCTGGCGCGGAGCATCACCGGGATCCACGTCCACATCGCGTAAAGCTCCCACATGTGTCCGAAGTAGCCGAAGTTGGCCAGGCGGACGGCGCGGTTGCGGACGACGTCGGTCGCCTGGTGCAGATCGAACGGCTGGTTCGGCAGCGCGAACGGGCCATCGTCGACGAAGGCGATCACGATCACGCCGCCGATCATCGCCAGGATCGAGGCCACGGCGACGTTGATGCGCCAGTTCTGCGATCCGACGGCGTTGATGAGATACGGCGAGGCTTTCCCGAGCGTGAGCGCGCCGACGAGAACGCCGAGCGCGAGGCCGCGTCCTTCGCGAAACCAGGTGGCGATGATCTTCATCCCCGGCGGGTAGACGCCGGCAAGGAAAACGCCGGTGGCGAAGCGGAGCCCGATCGCCGTCGCGGCGTCGTGCGCCAGCCAGGCGAAGAGGGCGTTGGTGACGGCGCCGGCGAACGCCGATACGGCGAAGAGGCGGCGCACGCTCATGACGTCCGGCAGATTGGCGATGGCGCTGAACAACGTGCCGGCGACAAATCCGAGTTGCACGGCCAGCGTGAGCCACGACGTCGTCCCCGCGCGGAGGTGCCATTCGGAAGCGATGCGAGGCGCTACCGCCGAGGCGGTGAACCAGAGCGACATGCCCAGAAGCTCGGCCAGGCCGACGAGCACGAGGGCTCGGGTTCGCGTCATGAAGGGGGAAAGTTTACATGGGCGAGCGCTGGCGTCCGCGCCGGCTGGCAAGGCGGCGTCTCGCCGCCAAACCGACATCCTGCGGGAGCCCTCGGCGGCGGGACGCCGCCCATCCAGCCGGCGCGGACGCTAGCGCTCCGTTTGCGGCTACGCCGCCAGTTGCAGCCTCATCTTCGATTTCGCCCGGAGGTACATCGGGCCGATCGAGCCGATCGGCAGGCCGGTGATGGCGCTGACTTCTTCGTAGGCGTAGCCCTTGACGGCGATCAGGATGCACAGCTCGCGCGATTGCTGGTTGAGACCGGCCAGGGCCTCGCGCAGGGCGATGTAGTCATCCGAAGATTCGCAGCGCGGGTCCGGCAACTCGGCCAGTGCGTCTTCCTGAACGAATGTCTCGCGACGGCGTTTGGCGGTGCCGATCTGGCGCTTGCACAGGTTGGCCACCGTGCCGACGAGCCAGGGGCGCGCCATCCGAATCAGGTCGCGTTTTTCGAGGAAGAGCAGCCAGGCTTGCTGCACGACTTCCTCGGCCTCGTCGGCGGTGAGGCCATAGCGCTTGCGGGGAATCGAGTGAAGGAGATTGCGCAGGCCGAGGTGCAACGTCTCGAGGTCGAGCGTCTCCTGGGCTGCGGCCATCGACTCCACTTCGGCCAGCAGGTCGGCGATCGCGGCGAGAATCTCGTCGCCATGTGCCGGCTTGCGCATCACCATCGTCGAGCCGCGCCGCAGGACTTCGTCTTCCATCTCCGGAGTGGCGAAGCCCGTCAGAGTGAGCACACGCGTGCGTGGGCTGATGCGCCGGATCGCGTCGAGTAGCGCCAGTCCCTCCGCTTCGGTCTGAAGCCGCAGGTCGGCCACGATGACCGAGTAGAAAGTCTCCGCGATCAGCGACTCGGCGCTGGTGCGGTCGAAGGCGCCCGAGCTCTCGATTTTCTCGTAATCGAGCAGACCCAGAAGCCCCTCCACGATCGTTTCTTCATCGTCAACTACCAGTACTCGTCCGGCCATGCTCTCTTCTCCCGAGCTGAACCATGAGCATTGGCTGTGCCGAACGCAAAATTGAGTAACTCCTGAATTTGCAGTGAGTTACATTTAAGTCAGGCATTCAACACACGGTTCAGAAGCCGGAAAGTGACCGGAATCCGAACACCTTTGCCGGGCCTGCGCGAGGCAGGCATCGACCTGCGCCAGCAGCTCTCTGAAATCGAACGGCTTGGCGAGAATCGAGAACGTACCGAAGTTGCGATCGGACGAAAGGCGCGAGTAGCCGCTGAGCAGGATGACGCGATCGAGAATCTTCGGGTTGGTCAGCTTCCAGTAATCCGTAAGGCGCTCCGCGTCGAAGATCGGCATCTTCATGTCGAGCAGGATGACCTGGTAGTCCTTCTTCAGCGCGACGGCATCGATGCCGTCCCGCATGGAGTCCACTTCGAAGCCCGAGGTCTCGAGCAGCGTCTGCAACAGCTCGCGGATGCTGTCGTCGTCGTCGATGACCAGGGCGCGCTTCATCGTGCACCTTCGAGCTCGACCATCATCGCCAGCAGGCTGGCGATCTCGAACGGCTTCTGCAGAAATCGCGTGCGAGGATCTTCGAGTCGATCGTGAAGGGTCCGGCGGTCGCCATGGCCGGTGCAGAAGATGATCGGAAGCTGCGGCGCCACGGCACGAATGCGGGAGTAGACCTCGCCGCCGTCCATGTCCGGCAGCCCGTAGTCGAGCACGACGACGTCGGGGTGAAAGCGGGAGATGGTCTGCGTGGCCAGAACGCCGCTGGTGATCGATTCGACCTCGATTCCGTCCTGTTCCAGCAGCGCGCCGATGCCATCGGAGATCGACGGCTCGTCATCGATGATCAGCAGCTTTTTCGCGGCCGGCTTCTTCACGGGAGTGGGCGCAGCGCATTCGATCTCCGGTGGCGCGCATTTCGGCAGGAAGAGGTGGAATGTGCTGCCGCTTCCTTCCTTGCTCTCCGCGAAAATATGACCGCCGTGCTGCGTGATGACCTGGTGGGCCACGGCCAAACCGAGTCCGGTGCCGCCACTCGGTCTGGTCGTAAAGAGGGGCTCGAAGATGCGATCGATGACCTCGGGCGTCATGCCGTGGCCGGTATCGCGAACGGAGATCTGTACGAACTGCTCGGGATGCGGCACGACGCCGAAGCGAAACTTCGCATCGGCCTCGAGACTGGTGGCCGAGAGGGTCAGCGTTCCGCCGCCGGGCATGGCATCACGGGCGTTGGCCACGAGGTTGGCCAGCACCTGCGAGAGCTGGCTGCGGTCGGCGACGATGTGCAGACCACGCCTCGGAATCGCCGACACCACCTCGACGCTGTTTCCGAGGACGGCTTCCGCTTCGGCAGCAAAGCGCTCCCACCATTCGCCCAGGTCGAGGGCGGTGGTGACCGGAACGTGCGGCTGCGAAAAGCGCAGGATGTCCAGCACGATGCGCCGGCCGCGCTGAATGGAGTTGCTGATGTGCCAGGCGCCCTTGGAAATGATCTCGGGCGTGGCGTCGGGACGCTGCATCAGCTCCGCGAACGGCGACATCCCCATGAGCACATTGTTGAATTCGTGGGCCACGGTGGCGGCGAGACGTCCCAACCCTCCGAGCCGATTGGCCTGAACCAGCTGTGCCTCGAGCTGTTTTCGTTCGGTGATGTCGCGGGCATTGATGACCACCGCCGAGGTCTGCCCTTTCTTGACCAGATTCGTGGCCACCATTTCGAACGAGCGCCAGGAACCATCCTGATGAAGCGCGCGCAATTCGATGGTCTGGCTCGCGGCCGGATCGGCGATCTGGCGTGACAGAAACTCCGCTCCCCGCTGTACGTCATCGGGATGAATGAGATGGAGGCCGGTGATGCCGGCGAGATTCCGCCGCGGATAGCCGAGGATCCGTTCGACGGAAGGGCTTCCGTAGCGAATGTGCCCATCGCGTCCGACGACGACGATGACGTCGGAGGCGTGTTCGATGATGGAACGGAAGTAGTCCTCGCTGCGGCGTACCTGCAGGAAGGCCTCTTCGCGGTCGGTCACATCGCGCGCCAGCCCGCGCACGACGGGCGCGGAACCGTCGGTCGCGTCCAGCGTGTTGCGATACTCCCAGATGCGTTTGCCGGCGTGCCGCGTGACGATCTTCAACAGACCGGCGGCGGCCCCTTTGTGGATCAGCGTGCGCATGTACTGGTCGTAGGCGTTCCCCTCGTCATCAGGCAACAGCTGCCGGACGGTCATGCCACGCAGTTCGGCCGCGGAGAGTCCGAGTGCCCGGCAGGCGGCGGAATTGGCGGAGAGAATGCGTCCGGAGAGATCGTGGGTACAGACCAGATCCTCCATTACTCCTGCCGTTCGCGCCGTCCGGTCACGCGCCTGTTGAGGAAGCCGCATCATCATCTCCATGGTGGTCGTCTTGATTGCCGTAGTCGTCGCTTGCCGATGAGTCCTGTCCGGAGCCTCGAAAAATACATGTCGTGACGACGTATTTTTTCGGACGTCTGCGTGCACTCATGACCGAGCCCTGTGCCGATGACGATCCGACTGACTCACTCGATCCGCGGGAAACTGACCGGAATCATCATGGTCACCAGCGGGACCGCGGTTCTGCTGGCATGCGCCGGCTTCATCGCCTCCGGCCTCCTCAATTTCCGGACGCGATTGATCGCCGACCTCTCCACGTTTTCTCACGTCATCGGCTTCGACAGCATTCACGCGCTGCAGTCGGGAGACCGGCAGATGGAGCGCGAAGTCCTGAACGCGCTTCGGGCCAAGCAATCGATCATCGCCGCCGGTGTCTACAACCTCCGCGGAGAAGCGATCGCGCGATACGAACCCCACCGTGAAATCACGATCCCTTCGACCGTACTGGCGGACGGTGTGTACGACCGAGGCGGCCACGTGGAGTTGTTCACCCCCATCCTGCTCGGCCAGCGACGCCTCGGCACGATGTATGTCGCCGCCGACGCGCGCGACCGCAACGCCCGCCTGCGCCAATATTTTCAGATCGCAGGCGGCATCCTTCTTCTCTCGCTTCTGACCGCATTCGTGCTGGCGGCTCGACTTCAAGGCCGGATCTCCGAACCGATCGTCGAGCTGGCCCGGGTCGCGGCGTTGGTCTCGAAAGACAAGAGCTTCACCGTTCGGGTCCGCCAACCCCTGGTCAACGAGGGTGACGAGATCGGCAACCTGATCACCGGCTTCAACAACATGCTGGCCGAGCTCGAGCAGCGCGATCGGGAGCTCGTCCGTTACCAGACGGAGCTCGAAACGACCGTCGCCCAGCGCACTGCCGAGCTGACGGCAGCCAACGAAGAGCTGCTGGTAGCGAAGAACTCCGCCGAGAAGGCGGCGGCCGTCAACGCCCAACTGGCCCGCGAGAGCGCGCTCATTCTGAACAGCGCCACGGACGGAATCTTCGGCGTCGATCTTCAGGGAGAGCCGACCTTTCTCAATCCGGCCGGCGTGCGCATGCTGGGGCGAACTCTCGACGAGCTTCGAGGCGCATCGATCCACAAGCTCATTCATCACTCGGATGCCGCGGGAAATCCGATGCCCGAGGAGGGCTGCCCGATGGGCGAAGCACTTCGCCGCGGCGACCCGTACGCAGGTGCGAACGACACGTTCTGGCGTCCGGACGCATCTACCTTTCCGGTCGAGTACTCCGCCACGACGATGTTCCACGAGGCCGGCAACAAAGCGGGCGCGGTCCTGCTCTTCCGCGACATCACCGAACGGCGGGCCATCGAGCGACTGAAGAGCGAGTTCGTCTCGACGGTCAGCCACGAGCTGCGCACGCCGCTGACCTCCATCCGCGGCGCGCTGGGACTCCTCAGCAGCGGACTGCTCGGTACCGTCGCCGAGAAGGGGCAGCGGATGCTGGAGATCGCCGTCACCAACACCGATCGCCTGGTCCGGCTGATCAACGACATTCTCGATCTGGAGCGAATCGAATCGGGCAAGGTCGAGCTGACCCGCGGCACCGTCGACGCGCAGTCGGTCATGGATCAGGCGCGCGAGGGCCTGCAGTCGATGGCCGATCAGGCGCGCGTACGCATCGTCGCCGAACCAATGTCCGCATCGCTCTGGGGCGACAGCGACCGGATCATCCAGATGCTGACCAACCTGCTCGGCAACGCCATCAAGTTCTCGCCGCGCGACACCACGGTCACGCTCAGCGGAATCGCGGGCGCGACGGAGTTCACCTTCTGCGTTGCTGACGAAGGGCGCGGCATTCCCGACGAAAAACTCGACTCGATCTTCCAGCGTTTCAGCCAGGTCGATGCATCCGACTCCCGCAACCGCGGAGGTTCCGGACTGGGCCTGGCCATCTGCCAGAGCATCGTCACCGCGCACGGCGGCCGGATCTGGGCGGAAAAGAACAAGCCCATCGGCACCCGGTTTCAGTTCACCATTCCGCTTGCGGTTCGGCCGGCCGTCGAGCCGCAGGCCGTCACGCCAACGGGCGCAGGCCCTTCCGTCCTGATCGTGGAAGACGATACCGATCTTGCGCGCGTCATGGCCACGGCGCTGCAGCGGCGCGGTCTGCAAACGTTTCAAACCGCGAGCGGCAAGGAAGCGATCCGGCTCTGTCACCAGCATGAGCCGGCGCTGATCGTCCTCGACCTCGGGCTCTCCGATCTCGATGGCTTCGGCGTCGTCGATTCCCTCCGGCAAAGCCCCGCTTCCAGCAACGTCGCTCTGCTCGTCTACTCCGCGATCGACGTCGGAAGCGCCGACCAATCCCGGCTCCGGCTCGGCAGGACGGAGTTCCTCACCAAGAGCCGGTGCAGCTTTGGCGACTTCGAAGAGCTCGTCGTGCGGTTGCTGGAAGCCGCGGAAACCACAAAGGACTCAGAGCATGCCGCCTAAGCAGATTCTGGTCATCGACGACGAGAACGACATCCGCGAGGTGGCCAAACTCACCCTTCAGTTGACCGAGAACTGGAACGTGTGGACCGCCAACGGCGGCGCCGCCGGAACGGCCTTCGCCCTCTCCAACGAGCCCGACGCCATCCTCCTCGACGTGATGATGCCGGACATGGACGGCCCGAGCACTCTCCGCGTTCTCCAGCAGCAAGGCGTGACCCGTTCGATCCCCGTCATTTTCCTCACCGCGAAAGTGCAGGCCGCCGATCGACAGAAGTTCCTGCAGCTCGGCGTCCGAGGAATCATCTCCAAACCGTTCGACCCGCTGACGCTCGGGCAACAGATCCGGGCGATGCTGGCCTGGGAGTGAGGAAGCGTAGCGCCGTCGGCGCTACGCTCGCCGAGAAGGCGCCAGGTCGCCAGGGGAACGGATGATCGGTGGCCTCGCCTAATCTCCCTCCGCGTCTCCGCGCCTCCGCGTGAGCCGATCCAATTACACTCGCGCGATGCGAATCGTCATCACGCTGCTGACTCTCAGTCTCGCCGCCCGCCTCCTCGGGGGTGATGTTCCGCTTCTCCCCGATCCGCAGGTCTCCGCGCTTGCCAGCGAGATCTCCGGCGAGTCGGCCAAACGGAACCTGGAAGGTTTCTCGCGATTGCATCGCATGCGCGGCTCCCGCGAATTTCGTCGCGCCGCGGATCAGGTCATCGCCGAGCTGACGAAGTACGGCTACGCGGACGCGCACATCGAACAGTTCCCCGCCGACGGCAAGATCTTCTACGGCACGCAGCGCTCGCGCCCTGCGTGGGAAGCCGATTTCGCAGAGCTGTGGGAGCTGGACGGCAGCGGCAATCCGATCACTCGCATGGCCAGCTGGGACGCCGCGCCGATCACGCTCGCCGAGGACAGCGCCAGCGCCGATGTGACCGCGGAGCTGGTCGATGTGGGCAACGGGTCGAGTGACGCCGACTACGCCGGCAAGGATGTGAAAGGGAAAATCGTCCTGGCCGCATCGCAAGCCGACGCCGTGCAACGCATCGCCGTCGCCAAACTCGGCGCTGCCGGCATCGTCAGCTACGCCGCCAATCAGCGCACCGCGTGGTGGAAGCAGGACGAGACGCTGGTTCGCTGGGGTCACCTGGAAACCTTCTCCTCCTCCCCCACCTTCGCCTTCATGGTCTCCCTCGGCGACGCCCGCGCGTTGCAGGCGCGCCTGGCGAAAGGCGAGCACATCCGCCTGCACGCGATCGTGAAAGCAGGACAACATCCCGGCTCCTACGACATCGCCACCGCAACGATCCCCGGATCCGATCCGCAGCTGCGCGATGAGGAGATCGTCTACAGCTGCCATCTCGCTCACCCGCGCCCCGGCGCGAACGACAACGCCAGCGGCTGCGCCACGATCCTCGAAGTCGCGCGCACGCTGCACAAACTGATCGCCGAGAAGCGCATCCCGCCGCCGCGCCGCACCATTCGCTTCGTCTGGCCTCCCGAGATCGAAGGGACGATGGCGCTGCTGAACGCGAAACCGGAACTCGCCGCGCGGATCAAAGCGGCCATCCATCTGGACATGGTCGGCGGCGGTCCGGAGACGAAGACGATCTTTCACGTGACACGCGGCCCGGCCAGCCTGCCGTCGTTCACCTACGACATCGCCGCGTCGATCGGCAGTTTCGTCGACGCCCAGTCGTCGCAATACGCCATGACCGGCACCGCGAAGTGGCCACTGGTCGCTCCCGAAGGCGGCCGCGACGCCCTTCGCGCGGCGATGGTCCCGCTGACCCTCGGCAGCGATCACGAGGTGTACAGCGCGAGCTCGTGGAGCATCCCGGCCATCTATCTCAACGACTGGCCCGATCGCTACATCCACACGAATGCCGACACACCGTCGAAGATCGATCCGACCAAACTGAAACGCGCCGGCTTCATCGCCGCAGCAACGGGCCTGGTCCTGGCGAACGTCACTGCTGCCGACGCGCCGGAGATCCTGAACGTGATGGAGGACGCCGCACTGCACCGCGCCGCCGAGTCGCGATCGCAAGCGCGTGACCTGTCGCCAGCCGAAGCCGCCAACCGCCTGCGCTTCCAACTCGCCTACGAAACGCAGCTGTTCGATTCGATGTCCCGCTTCTTCACGCCGCCGCCTACTGCTCGCGCCGAAGCCGCAACGTTCATCGCAAATCTCCGAACATTCCTAGCCATTTCCCCAGCTCCGAGTCCATCCGGTCCGGTCTATCACCGCAACCCGAACATCCGCGGCTCCCTCGACGCCTTCGGCTACGACTATCTCGAATCCCACCTCGGCCACGACCGCGTCGCCAAACTCGCCCTCCTCAATTTCGAAGGCCCCCGCGGCGAAGGCGGCGACTACGCCTACGAAGCCCTCAACCTCGCCAACGGCAAACGAACGACGAGCGAGATCCGCGACGCGCTGTCCGCGATCTATGGGCCGGTATCGCAGGAGGCCGTCGACCAGTTTCTTGCAGCGGCAGCCAAAGTCGGTTTGCTCGACCTCCGCGTCTCCGCGCCTCCGCGTGAAAAAAACTAGGGCTCGTCGATTCGCAGTCCCTTGAACCGACTGCGATAAAAGCCCCGGTCACGGGTCAGCAGAGAGTCGGCCTGAATGAGGGCATGCGCCCCGACGAGCAAGTCCGCCACGACCCGGATGCGCGTGGCGCCGCGCTCGCGGCGAAGCTCGCGCCAGAGTTGTCCGGCTTTCGCCGCCGCGTCATCGAAAATCGCCTCGAATCGGATGCCGAGCAGTTTCATTGCCTCGGCGAACTCCGCGTCAGTCTGGAAATGGGCGCGAACTTCTGCCCAAACGATCTCGCAGGCTACCAGTGCTCCAGAGTCATACGCATCGCGCAGGGCCTCGCGCGATCGCTCGCCATGGACCGGGTCGGCGCCCAGAACATCCAGAAGGACAGATGAATCAACCGCGACTTTCACCGGTGCCGCGCCGTCGCCTTCTTCTTACGGACTACGGGCCGAGGGCCTCGCATCTGGTCGAGAATCTCGTCGACCGGCTTGCCCAGATGCAGGTGACCGAACAGCCGGTCGACTGGATGGTCGGCTTGCGCCCCCTTGCGCATCAGGATGGCGCCGTCACGAAACTCGAACTGGATGACGGTTCCCGCCTCCAGCCCCAGCTTTTCGCGCAGCTCGATCGGCACCGTGAGTTGTCCCTTGGAGGACATCGTGCTCTTCATCATAGGTAAAGAGTATCACGACTTACTAATACGGTAAGGAAATATCCCGCTCACGCGGAGGCGAGGAGATTGCTGACGTGCGTCATCTCCGCGAGGTGCTCGCGGTCGTGCCGAATCCACTGCTGGAGCAGCGTCTCCAGCGAGACGGCGTGCGTGCCGACTTGTCCCACACGCTTCAAATCCGCCGGCGTGATCGCACGGAGACGGGCGATCGAGCGGGCACGCGAGGCGGCGAAGTCTTCCAGCGCCGGGGTCAGCGGCTGAGCGTTGTAATTTCGTTCGCGGGCGAGCGCGACGCCGTCGATGTCGGGAAATGACCGGCTGGACTCACTCAGCAGCCCGGCGATTCGGACCTCGTAGCCTTCGACATCGATATCCCGCAGATGGAGGACGTTCTCCCGTAGCGAGAACGCATCCGGCGACGGCTTGAAGAAGAGATCCCCCTCGCTCCGTCCTTCGATGAGCTTGCGTACCTTGGTTGGTGTCTCCTCGAGCCGATCGATCACATCCATCGCTTACTCCAGTCGAATCGTTTCCAGGGTGCGCGACGTCGAGTGCTGGCCCAGTCCGTCCGATTTGTCGTTGGCCTCGTAGCGGGTCACCACCAAGCGGTCGCCGTGGCGCGCATACGTCCAACCCTGCTTCTGCTCGGCCTCGAAGCTGATCAGAAGAAAACTGGCCTTGATCGAGGTCGATTCTTCCGCTGCCAGCGGCGCACCGTCGTCGCCGACCCAGACCAGGAGCGCGCTCTCCACCTTCTTCACATGTTTGCTTTCGGACTTCGACAGCTTGGGAACGAGCTTGAACGACAGCAAGCGTGCCGGCCGTCCGCCGAAGGTTGCCGGTTTCATCTGAACGAACTGCGCCGACTCCAGGAGGACGCTGAGCGCCGCCGCGCCGTCGAGCAACTCGGCTACGTGGAGCGGCCGGACGTGGCTTGCTCCGCTGCGGATCGGAGTCGCTTTCTCCGGGTCGCGGGCCTCCGCGCGCGCCTCCTGCGTCGCCTGCGCCAGCATCGTCCGAGGATAGATGATGTGAAGACCGGAATCGCCGATCTCGAAGCCGACCGATGCCTTGCCGTCATCGGCCTTGTCATCTTCGTTTGATCGCGACGTCGAGGTGACGTCGAGCGTGCCGTGAGCCGTGGTCGTTGCCGGAAGCCGGCTGAGCGTCGCGCGCAGATCGGTCAGGCCATCCGCGGAAGCGATTGCAGGAAAAAGCAGCACCAATAGCGAGACCCGGAAGCGCATCGATCAATCCCCCTGCTGAAGTTCGACGATACCAGCGGGTGATGGTTTCGAGAACCGGCCGTCGGATATCCTTCCGCACCATGAGTCCGGGCACGTTGATGCTGGCGCGATGGGGTTTCTCGCTCCTCTTCGGTCTCGTCGGACTGTACCTCGTCAGCGTAGCCATTCGTCTCATCGTCCGGATGCGCGACTGGAAAGCGCGCGCTATTCGTGCCGAGGGGACGATCGTCGGGTTCGAGGAAGTGAGGATGACGGGCGATCGAGCCGGTCATCCGACCTTTGCTCCGATCATTACGTTCACGGCAGCCGGCGGCGAGTCGATCCAGTTCACGTCTGCGCGTTCCGAGCGGCCGAACCCCTACACCGTCGGCCAGCGCGTCGCCGTGCGCTACCTGCCCGAGGATCCCAGCAGCGCGGACATGGAGTCGGTGTCCTCGGGATGGATGTCGCTCATCGTGGTGCTGGTGATGGCCGCGGTCACCCTCACCATCGCCACGCTGCCGTTCATCCTGCCGCCACCGGCGCCTCGGCTGTAGTCTGCCGGCCTGCGTTCGACGTACGCAAGTCTTAACTGCGGAAAGCCAGACTAACGTGGACATTCCGTTTTCGATGGTAGGGATTTAATGCCTTCCCACCTCTCCTCCTAGCGGGCGGCGGGCGCGTCGGCCGCCGCCTTTTGCTCTCTCTCACTACAAACGGAGGACTGATGAAACTACGTATCGTTTTTCTCTCATCTCTCGTATTGCTCTGTTCGCTGTCGTTGGTCGCACAGGATTGGCCGCAGTGGGCCTTCAACGCCCAGCACACCGGGCAGGTCTCGGTAGCCGGTCAGAATCTGAACCAGAACCTCGTCAACGTCGTTTATGACCCACTCGTACCGCAGGAGATGGCCGCCACAGGCGAAGACCTGCTGGCGCACTATCAGTCGCCGCTCGTGGACGGCAGCAACGTCTACATGATGTTCAAGTCGGGCACCTTCGACCCGAATGACTACTCGACCCAGACCTGGGGCGAGACCAAGTACACGTGGAGCGGCAGCTCGCTCAACGTGGCCTGGCAGTTCACCTCGGACTGGAAAGCGCCCGGCAGCCTCAACGACTTCTGGGAGCCGGTCTTCCATCCCGCCCTGGCGAACGGATCGCTCTACGTCCCGGGCGCCGGCGGCTCGATCTGGAAGGTGAACTCGAGCGGCGTCGGCACGCGCATCAACCCGTTCAACAACGTCAGCGCCAGCCGGTACACCGCCAGCCCGCTGACGGTCGATGCGAACCACAACATTCTCTACAACGTGATCCAGCTCAAGAGCGGGACGAAGGACTGGTTCGCCGACGACATCGTCGACTCGTTCCTCATCCGCGTCTCGCCGAGCGGGACCATCGAGAAGGTGAGCTACTCGACGCTGACCACCGGCGCGCCGCTCGGCAGCGCG
>Ga0157378_10000127_pt1 | contig 74509 bp, 66 predicted proteins | sample M65metaG_FD_115309 | JGI IMG/M metagenome (GOLD analysis project Ga0157378, IMG submission 115309) | Miscanthus rhizosphere microbial communities from Kellogg Biological Station, Michigan, USA - M6-5 metaG | ecosystem: Host-associated > Plants > Roots > Rhizosphere > Soil | place: USA: Michigan... | reverse complement strand
GCCGCGGCGCACGGGATGCACAGGAAGGATAGTCCCTTGGACATTGTGATCTTTGGCGTGATTGGAGTCGTGCTACTTGTACTCCTTCCGGCAAAACAACCATCACCGGCGCCTATCAGTGAGCCGCGCTTGGCCGAACGCTAGTGCTGGACTCGTGCCGGCAGTGATATTGATGACCGCGTTCCAGCACCAGCAGCCGTGTTTTCTGGATTTTCGGCGATGGCACGATCTGGCGTCAGGCTCACAATGTAACGCTGCAGCCGACGATGGTACTGCTCGATGAGACGGTCCAGCAAGGACTGTTTAAAAATCCAACCCTGCTGAAATGATAACCAGGGAAGTCAATGAGTGTCTCTCACAATGTCGGCTCAGTCAAATTCGTTTTGAGCATCGCATTGGCCGAGCAGGTGGCGATCCATCTATATAATCCTGGGGGTTGGGGGGAAGATAGGCTTCGTACGCAATCAATGGAAATTTCCTGTAACCGATTTTTCCGCAAACTCGAGCATTTGTCGGTTTTGTCATCGTTGCCGAGACCGAGGGAGAGGAGATAGTTTCATCGGCGCTTTCCTCGGCCCGAACTAAGGTGAAGATTCGTTGTCGGGATGACGAAATAGGCGGGGCGGATTGAGCCTGCGGCTTGTGGCTGCGACAGACACTATGTCTTCATCGACATTGTCGCGGCGACCGCTATTGCGGGGGCGACAGGCAGGCGGGTTGAACTCCTAGTGCAGGCTTAAAGAGGCGGAGCATGAGCAATCGATTGGTGCGAAAGGCGTTCAGGTGCGGGTTGGGAGCAGTCACGACCGTATTGTTGGGAATGGCGGCAGTTGCCCAAAGCGGTCCGCTGGTCCTGGAGCGGGATGGCCGTGTGATTTCGCTTGAGCCCTATGCTCCGAATATTCTGCGTGTGACGCTGAGCGTCGACAGGGCTGCGGCCGCGGCTACCCCGGGATTTGGGTTTGCGGCAACGCCATCGGCGGCGGGATGGACGCATGAGCGGGACCCGGAAGGCGGCGACGTCTTCCGCTCGGAGCGACTCGTGGTGCGGGTAGCCCCGGGGGGCCTGCCGAAGGATAAGCTGCCACGCCCGATGCCTTTAGACGATCTTAATACTCAGCTTCGCGAAGTGTACTTCGGAGGTGGAGGAGATCGTGGCCCGTACAGTGATGCCCTGCAGGTGACAACCCTCGCAGGCAAGATGTTGGTGCACATGCGTACTTGGATGATGACGCCAGAGGGTGCAGAAGGGGCACAAGCAGATTCGGGTGCGAAAAGCTATCGGGTTACGGCTACGTTTGATTCGCCATCGGACGAGCACTACTACGGCTTGGGTCAGCAGCAGAAGGGGTGGATGGACCTCCGCAATCACCAGATTCGCTGCTGGCATGACTACGGCGCAATCGGGGGTGAGGACGTCTGTGTCCCGTTCATGGTCTCGACTCGTGGCTATGGACTCATCTGGGACAATCCCTCGAAGACGACCGTGGATCTTGGATTCAACAACCGGAACGTGTGGTCATCCGAAGTGGGAGATCGCGTGTCGTACTTTGTAATCGCAGGCGCGACGAGCGACGAAATTTACCAGGGCTATCGGCTTCTCACGGGTGTGACCCACCTGCTTCCGCGCGCGACATACGGATACATCCAGAGCAAGGCAATCTACCCGACGCAAGAGCAGATTCTTGATGTGGTGAAAGGCTATCGTGAGAGGAAAGTTCCGCTCGACGTCGTTGTGGTGGACTTCCTGAACATGACCAGACAGGGCGAATTGGATCTCGACCCAAAACGCTGGCCCGATCCCGCTGCGATGAATCGTGAACTGCACGAGATGAATGTGACAACCCTGTTGAGTGTATGGCCGCACTTCGCGCCGGGTACCCAGTTTTACGACATGCTGCTCAAGAATGGTTGGCTGATTCATACGCCGGACGGAAAGCCGGACAGAGGATGGACCAAGGAGGTGATCGGGCCGAATCTCGACACGACCAACCCTGAGGCGGCGAAATGGTGGTGGGAGAGAATTCGCGACCGGTACGTAAAACCGTACGGGTTTGATTACCTGTGGCTAGATGAAACTGAGCCCGACATCGATCCTGCAAACGATATGTTCTGGGTCGGTTCGGGAACCCGTTTCTACAACGTCTATCCTCTGTTTCACACCGCGTCTGTCTATGAAGGCTTTCGGCGGGATTTTGGCGGCAGCCGTAGGGTGATGATCCTGGCGCGCGCGGCTTACCTGGGTGCACAGCGGAACGGTACCGTCTTCTGGTCGAGTGACATCGTTTCAACTTGGGACATGCTCAAGCGCTCGATCCCTGCAGGGCTGAACTTCACTGCCAGCGGCATGCCGTATTGGGATACCGATATCGCCGGGTTCTTCTCGCCGGCAATCCCGGCGGACTACCACGCTGAACACAAACCGCTGATCGATGGCTCCGACGTACGAGCCACGATTGGAAACTATGAGGATTACCCAGAGCTGTTTGTACGGTGGTTTGAATGGGGTGCTTTTCACCCGGTGATGCGTGCCCACGGAGAGAGGAATCACAATGAACTGTGGTCTTACGGGAAGCAGGCTGAACCGATTTTAGCGAAATATCTTAAGCTCCGATACCAGCTTCTGCCGTACACATACTCGGTTGCATATTCCAGCTACCAGACCGGCGCTCCCTACATGCGCGCACTGTTCATGGATTTTCCGGGCGATCCAAAGGCATTGGATATTCCCGATGAATTCATGTATGGGCCGGCTTTCCTCGTCGCTCCCGTGACCGAACAGGGGGCGACGCACCGCATGGTATATCTGCCAGCCGGTTGTGACTGGTATAACTACTGGACCAATGAACGATTGCCCGGCGGGCAGACGATTACCGTGAAGGCCCCGATTGATATATTGCCCCTGTTTGTGAGAGCGGGAAGTATCGTGCCGCTTGGATCGGAAGTGCAGAGCGCCCAGCAGCCGCAAACAATCGTCTCGGTACGCGTCTATCCGGGAGCAAATGGAAGCTTCACGCTTTTCGAAGACGATGGAAAATCCTATGTCTATGAGACGAAGGGCGGCCTCGTCACCAAGATGACATGGGATGACTCGGTACACCAGCTGAAACACGAAGGCGCGTCGGCGTGGAACGGACCGGATCGGTCGGTGGTGACGGTCGTAGGCAAGTGAGCGAAAATGCAGATCTAGCGGTAGGCGAAAGGACGATTGTCCGGCGTTGCCCCTTAGACTATGTACTTGTCTTCGCCGTCGGCATGCCGGAATCGCATCATGCCGCCGGAGCAAGGGTGCTCCTGTAGTCATCCACAAACTTCTTGATCCCTTTGTCCGTGAGCTCGTGTTTCAGGTCAAAGCTCTCCCAGGAAGCATTTAGGTCCAGGTCCTGATAAGGAATCTTCCGAAGTGACCTTTCATTCTTGTCGACAGCTGAATAAACAAAATCGTCTCCGGGCCGAGAAAGATGTCGCGTAGCCCAATCCTCCAAAATCTTCGCTGGTGCCGTAACCAGTCCACAACGGAGTTTAAAGGCGTAGAACAAGTGGTCGAGGTTGCGCAGGCTTGCCACGAGTACCTGCACGTGACCATCGCCCCGGGCATACATCTTCTCAATGTTTTCAACCACCTGCATTCCGTCATCGCCGCGATCATCCAGGCGGCCTACAAACGGCGAGACATAGACCGGGTCTTTACTGCCCTTGGTTGCGGCATATACGGCTGCGGCTTGAGACTGCGAGAAGCAGAGGGTCATGTTCACGCGGATCGATCTCTCTACGGACAGCTTTGCTGCCCGTAGACCTTCGCGAATGCAGGGGTATTTGATATAGGCGTTGGGAACCCATGTGAACATCTCCTCGCCTTGACGGACCATCTGCGCGGCGGTCGTATCGAAGTCAGCAAAGACCTCGATGGAGACACCAGCGGTGCCAACCAGGGGAGAAATTCTTTGGACGATCTGCTTGTATTGTTGCTGCTGTTCTTGCAAGGACAGTTTGTGCCCAGAGGCAATTCGACGCTGAAGATCTGGATTCTTAGCCACAAACGTCGGGTTCGTGGTCTGCCCATCGAGAAATCCCAGGAGGTCTCTGATGTGGCGAGTCTCGTGTGGATCGCCACCGTCTAGCAAAACTCTTGTAGGCACTCTATTGGTAGACATGGTTCGAGCTCCAGAATGGAATGGAGGGCCCTAGGGCCCTCGTCATGCAGCCGGGATGGACGGCCGCGTCGTCTTCGAGATTTCTGCCACAGTCTTGTGCACCCGTTCAGCCTTGTCTTTCAATGCTAGGTCGGCCTGGGCCACAATTCCGAGGACACGGTTTTCCTTGTCCACCACCGGAATGCGTCGAACCTGATGTTCCTGCATCAAGCGTTCGCAACTCTCCACGTTCTCACCATCTCGGCAGATAGCCGGATTGTAAGTAACAAATTCCTGGATCGGCGTGGATGTCGCATTCAAGCCGAGCGCAAGCACACGGCAACACAGATCGCGGTCTGTGATCATGCCCATTAGCGAACGCGACTGACGATCAGCAACAACCGGGATCGAACCCACGTTCAAGTCGCACATCATCTTCGCCACCTGCTGCACAGTGTCGCTGGGCATGCAACAAGTCGGGTTGGCACTCATGACTTCTTTCACCTTCATAGTCACTCCTAAAACTTTATGTCTGTTGCTTTACCTTGATTTTGTCGACCACCTGTCTGTCGCCTGCATTCGACTGGGCGATGCGGACAGCGAGCTGATGCTGTTCCACTGTGTTAACGCTTCCAGTGAGTACGACGGAGTTGTCGTCGACACGTGCGTCAATATTGCTGGTCGAAAGGCTAGGTTCAGCCTTCAATTGATCAAGAATCTGCCCTTGAACCTCATGGCTAGACACCGTCGGAGGGGCCTGTGTATCTGGCGGCATCGGCTCCCTTGGAGCTTTGCCCCCTTCAGGGAACGTTGGCGGAGTAGTTGTTGGTGGAAGCTGCCCCTGTTGTTGGGCCAGAGTGATCGTGACCAGAAACAAGACCGCACAAGATAGCATGTAGTTCATGGAAACCTCTTTTCGCTAGCTTGTATGCGTACTACGATGCGCAAAACTCGAGGAGTGGTTTCGCATTCTGCTGACGCCGATAGTCCCTTTGGTTTCAAACCCTTACGCTCTATACAGGTTATGCCAGAGGGGGTGGAAAACCTCACCTGCGGTCCAGGCTATCGAACGGAGACGAGAAAGGAGGAGCATCATGATGATGACAAGAACACTGTTGCTCGCTCTAAGCTTGCTGGTTTCCGCTGCGTGGCTATCAGCCCAAAGTCAATATCCGCAAACGGAGTCGAACCAGACCGGGGCTGCAGCATCGGGGCAAACCACAGTGCGAGGCTGCTTGCAGGGCTCAGACGGGAATTACTCTTTGGTGACCGACAACGGAACAACGTACCGACTTGAAGGTGATACCCCGAAACTCAGTGCACATGTGGGACATGAGGTACAGGTCACGGGATCGTCGATGTCTGAATCCGCAACCAGCAGTCAGGCAGGTACAGCATCTGGAGCGCAACAGGCGACGCTCACCATCGAGAGCTTCAAGCATGTAGCCAAGACCTGCACATCGGTGGGCAAGTCGAACAAATGAAAGGGAAGTGGACTTGTTGATTCAGCGAGCGCCTGGCGCTTTGAAAGTAGTAGGGATAGACGATCCTGAAATCTGCTCATCAGCAGCAGTGAGCTGGAGCTGGCCTGTTCAATGGCGGAAGTTTACATCGAAGAGGCCGGCCTTTTCTCCTCAGGAGCGGCGTATGGCCAGCAGCACGAACCTCGCCAAATCTTGGCGGTAGCTTGCAGCTGAGTAGCTCAAGAAGATGATCCCAAAAAAATGGCCGAACTCACGGATAGGTTGCTAAGCACTCTGGAAATGGAAAAACGACAGGCTAACCCCAACCTTCCTCCTACCAAGAAGTCATCAGAAAAGCTCAGGCTCGGGTAAGATTCCGCGAGCCCACCCAAGGTTGAGCCCAATCATTGGGGCTGCCCGTTTCCGCCCCCACCACCAGGGAAAATGACACGACCGACGGCTCGGGGAGCTGAATCCTTGCCAAAGGTTCACCAGAATTGTCTGCCGTGACCACTTCCCGGGGTCAGCATTGCACCTCGGGCGCGAAAGGCTCTCGAAACGGATCCTAGGCTCTTTGTTTCGGTCCTAACTTGTAGGATAATTTCCCGAAAATTCCTGAAGAGAATCCTATGGCTGAGAAATTGACTTGGGACGACGCTGTCAAGATCGGAGTGCTTCTTTCGAAAAAGTATCCTGAGCTTTACCCGCTCTCGACCGATTTGGAAGAGCTTCAGCGTCGAGTAGCGAGCTTAGCGGGGTTCGCCGACGATTTCACTACTTTCGATAGGGCGAAACTTGAGGCGATCCAAGCGGCTTGGAACGAAGAGTTTCTGGATCGTACACAATAGCTGGGTTTGGCCCACAATCGATCAGGGACTGATGTCCAACGCGGGATTTGTCCGTCCTCAAGGCACAAACCGCCAAAGGACTATCTCATTTCGTGGGCTCGCGTCCTCTTCTCAGCTGGGAGAACGGGCAGTCACCGAGGGATGGCAACCCGCTGCGCTATGTCCTGGAACCTTGAATCCTCTCGTAAGCCGTCCAAGCTCGGATCCTTATCAATATAGATAAGCCAATGGGAATGCTCTGCGTAGCATCTTTCCAAGTACTCAATCGCGCTTTCGTTTTCTCCTAAACCGACGTGAATGCCGGCGAAAAAGTAGGGCGCCACGTATTTTTGTTTGGCTAGTTCCGTCATGTCTTCCAGGATGCGCCGTGCTTCCGTTTTCTTCCCAGCGGCGGCAAGGGTGTGCGCCAGCGCCCCCCGAATCAGCGGACTGCCGTTTGACAGCTCTACCCCCTTTTCCCCTTCAGTTATGGCCATTTCGTAGCGTCCGGTCTTCCTGAGCAACACGCCGAGGATCCAGTACGTGACCGGATAGTTAGGGTCCAACTCGACCGTACGCCGCAGTTGTTCAAGGGCCTCGTCGTAACGTCGGTTGAAGTACAGGTGCCATCCCATGGCGACGTTGATAATCAACGACAACGGATCCAGATCATGGCTGTTCTTCATCCTGGCCATGGCTTCTTCGTGTCGCCCCATGGTCATCGCGTATTCGCCGTACCAATGGTTGGCTGTGGGATATGCGGGGCCCAGCTCCAGACTGCGCTTAAATTCGGTTTGAGCGTTGTCCCATTGCCAATCGTGAAGCCACAATACCGCGGCTAACGAAGTGTGGGCTTCGGCGAGATACGGGTCGAGCTCCAGGGCGGCTTTTGCCGCCGTTTTACCTTGGGGAAAGGCCTCCCGTGGCGGGAGATAACTGTTCCACCCCAACAGGACATAGCAATCGGCCAGTCCGGCGTATGCCAGAGCGTAATCGTTATCTCTCTCGATCGCCTGCTGAAAATAGTCGATGCCCTTATAAAAACCCTGTTCGGTCCACTGGTTCCAGTGGTGGCGGCCTTTGAGATAAAGCCGGTACGCCTCTGCACTCTCGGTATGGCGCTTCGTTAATTGTTTTTTCTCGGCTCGGGTCAACTTTATCCGCAACTTCTCAGAAATTTCGTTGGAAATTTCATCCTGGATGACAAAGATGTCGCCAGGTTTGCGATCGTACTCGGCGCCCCAAAGTTGGGAGCCAGTGGCTACATCGACTAATTCAGTCCCAATCCGTAACGAGCCACCGCTTTGCATGATTCTCCCGGCGAGGACGCTGCGAACATTAAGCTCACGACCAACCGCCTGAGCATCAATTTCCCTGGCTTTGAATCTGGAAACCGTGCTCTGCGCCATGACCTTCAATTTCGGGAGCGTAGCCAGGTTATTAATGAGACTGCCGGTGATACCGTCACTGAGGTACTCGTGGTCGGGATCACCACTGGCATTCCTGAAAGGTAGCACCGCAATGGAGTCGATGACCTTGGAGACTCGACGCGGACGCGGGGAGGAATGTTGTGTCGATGACGAGCGGCCAGCCGATCCCGGGATCGATTGTGATTCTAGAACGGCCGCTCTGCCCGAATTCGAATCTCGCTTGAGTCGCTGCAACTCAGCCCGCATTTCAGCCGCGTACTGGTAGCGCAGGTTCCGGTCCTTTTCCAGAGCTCTCCGAATTAGGTCCTGCAGCGCCGGCGGGATATCAGGCTTAACTCGAATGGGTTCCACGGGATCACTATGAAGGATAGCGTCGGTGATGAGACCCGAACTGGGCCCTTGAAACGGCAACTTTCCGGTGGCCATCTGGTAAAGCACAACGCCGAAGGAGAACAAATCCGTGCGCCCGTCCAACTCTTGTGCCCGAACTTGTTCGGGAGACATGTAAGCAGCGGTTCCCACGGTTATACCCACATTCGTGAGCTGTTCTTCGGCTTCGCTGGAGCTCGTGCTAGCATTCTCAGGCTTGAGAAAATACCGTGCAACGCCGAAATCCAGAATCTTGGCGTAACCTCGCGTGGTGACAAAAATATTTGTAGGCTTGATGTCGCGATGAACGATGCCCTTGGCATGGAAGGCGTCCAAAGCATCTGCGATCTGAATGCCGAGATCCAGTAGGGTCTCGATCTCCACAGGCTGGCCACTGATCCGATGCCTCAGTGTTTGCCCCTCCAGCAATTCCATCACGATAAAGGTTCTGCTTCCGACTTCATCAATCTCGTATATCGTGCAAATGTTCGGATGATTCAAGGCCGAGGCAGCCTTGGCTTCTCGCTGAAAACGGCTGAGCGCCTGCGGGCTTTTAGAGGCTGTGTCAGTCAGGAACTTCAGCGCAACAAAGCGGCCGAGCCTGACATCCTCGGCCTTAAATACGACCCCCATCGCGCCGGCGCCCAAGTCCTCAACGATGTGATAATGCGAGATGGTTTGTCCAATCACACGCGCGCATCTTAATTCTGGGAAGCTGGCGAGTCAATGAACCCCTGAAGTCTGCACCTGGTGAAAGGCCGCCGTAGATCACCCGGCCCTCAAGTTGCTTGAAGGAATTGTAAGTCCCAATGAAGGGTGGCACCGTCAGCTCTGCCGCCATTGTTTTCAAGGGGTTATCGGACGTGCCACAAAAGCTCTTTACTCACGATTTGACGGCACCCCAATGTTCTCCCTTGCCTTGCCGAGATTTTGATTCCTGGCACGGCGGTCAAGGACTGCTTGTTATCTCTTACAATGTCGGATGTTAGATTCGGGTTCCGCTGGTGATCGAACCCCAGGAGGGCGTCACGCCTATGCAGCGCAGAGAATTTCTCAAAAGCACGGTCGCGGTCGCCCTGGCCGGAGAACTTTCAGGGGGGAAGGCGGAAGGAAAAGTAACCGCGCATCTTTGGGGGAAGTATGATTTCGGCGCGGGCCCACCGGTGACTGATCGTTTGAATCAAGGGCCGTTTCCCCAATATCCGCCCGACGCCGTCATTCCTTCCGATGACGTGGTGATGACGACAACTCGCACAGACGAGGTCGTGCCAAATTACGGCAAGGGACTAGTCACCTACATTACCGCCGATAGCGGTACAGACGAAATAAAGGCGGAGAATATTCCTCAAGCTATTGAGGACTTGGTCAAATTTCCCCTCGGTCAACAACTTTATGTTCGCCCAACATGGAGGGAGGTACAGCCACGTCCTGGAGGCATTCAGTTGCCCGATTACCTGAAATTGGTCTTTGATTTAGCAAAGCAGAGCAACAAACGGATCGGACTACGAATCCAGATGTGCGCTCCGGACTACACACACGACGCTGCATTACCGGATTTTGTGCTGGAGAGGGTTCCTAAAGTCGATCTGGTGCTCAGTGACCAGGAGAGCAGCAGTTCGGCACAAAGGTATCTGAGGAACCCGCACTCCAAATACCAGCCGCGATATGATCATCCGGTTTTTCAGAAAGCGTTCAAAGAGCTGGTTGGGGCATTGGCGGCGGAGTTCGACGGTAATCCGCAGATCGAGTTCGTCGACACTTTCATGTACGGCTTCTGGGGAGAAGGGCATACTTGGCCGTTTGCCAACAATCCATTTCCGGATTACGTAACGGCCGAGCGCACTTGGGTCAGCATGCTGGAAGTGCAACTCGAGAATTTCAAGAAGACTCCGCTGTTGACCAACACGCAACCTGACTACAGCCGCGTCGGAAATTCGGAATTGGTAGATCGCACAGTGCGCAGCAATAATTGGATTCGCAGCGATACAATTTTTATTGAAAACGAGCAGATTGAAGCACTCAGTAATCGCCCACCATGGACTGCCGCATTACTAGAGCAGGGGCTTCCCGGCAAATTACCCGATCCGACCGCTGCTCATGAAGGTATATCGCCCGCGGAAAACATGATTGCGCACGTGCTCGACGTTGGGGCGAACTACTGGTCGCTCTGGAACTTCCACCAGATCAGCGCAAAAAATCTAGCCGCTTACTATCAGGCTTATCCAGCCGCATTCGACAGGATCAATCGCAAGATTGGCTACCGCGTGAGGCCCTCGTTCATCTGGAGTTATAAGGATGCGAGTTACCTAGGGCTCATCGTTGGTTTTGCCAATGACGGAATCGCCGGAGTGCCAGGCATCTTGCGAGTATCTATCGAAAATCCAGATGGAAAAGTACTTACCAGCGGCTGCCTAGATGCAGGTTATCCCTTGCCAGGTAAGATTCGGCAAGCACAATTCGTGTTACCCAATACCACTGATTGGAAGGGATTGAAGCTCAAAGCAGAACTTGAGGTCAAGGGAATGCGCTATCCCGTGCGATGGGCTTGCCATCAAGAGCTGAATAGTGACGGCTCACTTACCCTTCGCCCGAACGTCCGTGCCGATGTCTAACGTTGCTTCTCAATGCCCGAGCGTCATCGCTCGCTGAGCGGCGATCCCCATCCCCTCTATCCGTCAAGTCTGAATCTCGTTTCCGCCAACCGATACATCGGCCTCCAGATGGTGCGATTGAGGGCGACGACAACTATGGCCATTACGATGGTCGCTGCCAAGAGAAGACGGAAGTTGCCTGAATCCGTGGCTTGGCTGATCGCCGCGCCCAATCCCACGGTAGAGATCGTTTGACCGCGAAAATGGAAGTACTCTGCCACGATGCTGGCGTTCCAGGCTCCGCCCGCTGCGGCTACCAAGCCGGTAACGAGATAAGGAAAGATTCCCGGCATAATCAGTTGCCGCCACCGTTCTCCGCGGCTGAAGCGAAAGATGTCCGCAGCTTCTTTCAAGTCGGTGGGGATTGCCATCGCACCGGCGATCACATTGAAGAGCACATACCATTGCGTGCCGAGCAGCAGCAATGCGATGGAACCGACGCCGAGCCCACCGCCAATTCTGATGAGCAGCAATAGGACGACTGGAAATAACGCAGTCGCCGGAAGCGAGGCTGCAATCTGTGCGAGTGGTTGCGCAATCCGCGCCAACCTTGGATTGAATCCGATCCAGACTCCGACGGGAATCGTCCAGGCGGCCCCGAGCAGCAGCGCGCACAAAACCCGCAGAAAAGTCGCAAAAGTCCCAGTCACCAGGGCCCGAATATCGCTTCCTGTCAGTCCGACAAGCAAACGGAGGGCGTTGAACAACGCGAACAGAATGCCGAGGATGACAAGCGCGCAAAGGAAGCGTAGGCCCCATTTTCTTGCCCGCCGGAAAGCCACTCTGTCAGGCAGGCTGTGTTCGCGTTGCGCAAAGTGCAGCGCAATCCGCTCAGCCAAAGGTTTGGCGATCCAGTTGTTAAGCCCAGAAAGCGCTCGCGAACGTTGCAGGAAATCGAGAACAGGGGAGTGAGGTTCATCCGGGGCCTCCACCTGTTCAAACTTAAATTTCTGCGCCCAGGCAATAATCGGACGCCACACCAGCTGATCAAGAATCACAATGACCGAGATCATGGTGACCATTCCCAGGAGAATGGCGTGCGTGTTGCCTTCACTCGATGCCGTTTGGAGATAAGAGCCAAGTCCGGGTAGCCGGAAATCTCGGGTCCCTAAGACAAACATCTCGCACGCCATTAGGAAGAACCACCCCCCGGCCACCGACATCATGGAATTCCAGATTAGGCCAATGGCGGAATACGGCAATTCCAGTTGGGTGAAGCGCTGCCAGGCGCTAAAACGATAGAGCCGCGCAGCTTCCCGCATGTCTCTGGGAATCGACTTCAAGGAAGAATAGAAACTGAACGCCATGTTCCAGACCTGCCCGGTGAAGATCAGGATGATGGCACCCAGTTCGACCCCGATTTGATGCCGGGGAAACAAAGAAACCGTCGCCAGCATGACGCCCGGAAGAAAGCTGAGCACCGGAATGGACTGCAGAATATCGAGCAGCGGAATCATCACCCGCTCAGCTTTAGGGTTATATGCGGCCACATAACCGTACACTAGAGTAAACGCCAAGCTCAGAAAATAGGCGACGACAATGCGTAGCAACGAGTACAACGCATAGAGGGGAAGGGCACTCAGGCGGTGCGAGATTTCTACTTGCGGGGAAAAGGGACTGGCCCAGTAACGAGCGAACAGGATGATGACATAGAACAGCGCCAACCCAGCGGCGAAGATCGGCAGGTCGGTAATCAGCGACCAGGTACCGCGAGGCACAAAACCCCAGCCAAAGATCTTTTGAATTGCAAAGCGATCCGTGGTCTTCGTCATGAGGACGGGGTCTCCGGATGCTGTGCTTCGAGATCGGCCAGGATCATCCTGCCCGAGTCAGGTTCATAGTCGAAGACCTCCGCGTAACGGCCCCACTCAATTGCGGTATCCAGTTGCCGCTCCACTTCTTTTTTTGAGAAGTAGTCGTCGAGCACATTTTCGAAGAAGTCGACAGGAATGGTGTGGTCGGCCTTGGCATGGAGAGTCTGGTCGATCTGCCGTAGCAGTTGAACATTCTTCAACGCGGCCTGCCGGAACAGTACCTTGCGAGTGAGAATGTCAGCATCAGCAAAGGCCCGGCCCTCGTCGGTGATCTCGACGTCTCCCTCCCGCAGGTTGGCAAAGCCTAGAACGGCTGCCGCCTCGGTCAAGGGCAACAGATCGTCTGCTTCAAGGTGGAGTTGTTCGGCGAGACGGAACACGTCGTGTCGACCGCCTTGATCCACGATGAGCTCCAGGAATCCTGCAATTCCTCCTGGCTTGGCGTGAGGCAGCATCTGGTATTTGCGATCAGCCCGTTGCGTTTCTCTGCGTTCCTGCTGCACTTCTGGAGACGCCGTGACTTCCGCCTGCTGTGTCATGAGGGTGTAGATGTAATCGACAAACTGAACGAACTCTTTTGATTTGCGGTCGCGATAGTGGGGAAGCGTGATCTCAAAATCGGCCCGAACTCTCCCCGGATTTCGCCCCAGAACGATCACCCGGTTGGCCAGCAGGATCGCTTCCTCGATGTTGTGGGTGACAATGAAAATCGTACTGATGGGCATTTTCTTGCCCAGCCACAGCTCTAGAAGTTCGCTGCGCAGGTTTTCCGCCGTCAATACGTCGAGCGCCGAAAAGGGTTCATCCATGAATAAGACTTCTGGTTGAACCACCATGGCGCGTGCAAAACCGACGCGCTGCCTCATCCCCCCGGACAGTTCCTTTGGGTACGCACTCTCGAACCCATCAAGGCCGACCGTATCCAGCATTCGCAAGGCACGCTTATGGCGCTCGACGGCTCCCATACCGCGAGCTTTGAGCGGTGCTTCCACATTGTCGAGAACCGTGAGCCAGGGAAACAGAGCGAAGCTTTGGAAGACCATGGCAACGTTGGGGATCTGTCCATCCAGTGGCTTCCCGTGCCAGAACACCCTCCCTGCGGAAGGTTGCGATAACCCAGAGAGCATTCGCAACAAAGTGGACTTGCCCGATCCAGAGGGGCCAAGGAGCGCAACGACAGAAGAGGGGTACACTGCCAGATCGGTGGGAGCGATCACTTCTATCTTGCCGCCGTCAGGCTGGGGATAAAATTTCTCCACTTGGCGCGCTTCAAAGATTGGTTCCATTTGTGCCCCGCAGTGGCTCTTACACGATAGTCGATGAAACAGTGACCCAGGGAGTCGAACAATTTTCAATCAATTTGCTAGTTCTAATGTCTCACGTCATCAATCCCAAAGAGCGCGGCAACTCAGAACGCCTGCAGGCCACAGAAGAGCCGACAAAATCGCGCAGCCCTGCCAAAAGAAGGGACTCCTGGATCAATAGGAAGAATAGGAATAAATGATTAGTCCCGGAAACGTGCTGTTCCGGCCGCACACTCCGCGATTATGTGGTGGTGATCTCGCGTCCTCGAGAGACTCTGCATTCCGATGGCGGACGGCTGACAAATGTCAGAAAGAGGTTTGCCGCAAATAGGGTAACTGCGCTCATCTCGGTGACGGCAGAGATCGGGAGCCAAGTCCAGGCCCCATCAGCAAAGCCTTGATAAGCAAGAATCTCTGAGCTCACGCGGAGTGCACACCCGGAGTTCAGCAGCAACAGGGATACAAACATCAATTTCGTGCTGAATAGCAATCGCATCCCGGAGAATGCCGGCAACACTCTTTGTCCGATGGAGAACACCATTGTCGCGAGAAATCCGACTGTGAGTGCGTGCCGCGAAGCTCCCCAGACGCCATGGGAATTAGTGGTAGCGGCAGCCCAAAGCGAGAGGGTTGCTGCTATTCCTGCCCACGCATAAGAGAGCCGTATAAAGAATGGAAAGCTTGAATGCACACCTTTTGTTTTGGCCGAATGCTCTCCCGGCTCAAGAAGCCGTAGTGCCCAAATCGCGAACGTGATTCCCAATGCTAAAAACCTGACGCCCCACTCGACCCTTCCTGCAGATGCGGTTACAACTCCGGCACAATTCCAGGCTACCGCTGCCAACAAGAGGCGCGCGTGCAGAGGGCGTAATCCCAGGAATATCGGCAACCACTTTGCGCTGAATCCCCAGACAAACGGAACCAGAAAGCCCCAACTTTGCAGTATCAGAAATCTCTGGTCGAGATTTTGGGGAAGGTCAGGAGAGATACCGCGCACAGCCAGGTAAATCGTGATTCCGAGATTCACCAGCAGTGTTGCCAGCAAGCCCAGAGTTGCCGCGATAACAACGACCACCCACGGTTCCAAGCACTTCGGCCTCGTCCCCTCAGACCGGTGTCCCGAAACGTTGAGAAAGAACATGAGGAAGGCGACGAGTTCTAGGAGTGCCGAGAACGGAAGCAGTTGCCGCCAATGCCATTGGTAGGAACCGGCCAGCCAACGCAGACTTACACCCAGTGTCCACATTCCCCAGCTGGTCCATGCGGTCCAGAGCGCAAACCTGTCCATACGCCGGAGCTTCGGAATCGAATAAAAACCGATTCCAAGCACGAACGTGCCAATCCACCCGAAGATTTGCGCGTGCCCGTGCGCTTGCATCCACCCCGCCGAGACAAATGTCGCGGCATGATGTTTGCTGATCGCGATCAGGTTCCACACGCCAAGGAATGTTCCCGGCAGGAGCATGAACAGAAGCCCGGTGGTGATGTAGATCATCAGCAAGCGCGAGAGCCTCGTCTCCCGCACTTGCGCAATATCAAAGGGTTCCTCGAGAGAGAGTTGTCTGCCAGCGAGAGCTTCCAAGCGGGTTGCGGTTGCCATTTTCTTTCAAATCCTTCTGCTGTTGCGCTCCATTTCGAGCGCCCGCGGAAACAAGATATTGTTTTCCAGATGGATATGCTGGTGCAGGTCCGCCTCCAGATCAGCCAGAGCTTTGTACAGTGTCTGGTAGCTGACGCAGGCATCGGGAGGAGGAGTGAATCCAGTGCTGGACTGGCGAATCGTTCGTAGTGCAACGCCCGCCAAGTCATGTTCATGAACCATGATTGCCACCGGATTCTCGATGCTTCCAAAAGGCGCTGGCAGGACGGGTTCCTTCTGGATAACCGCTTCTTCCATTCGCACAATGTAGGGAAATAACACCATTTCTTCTTTCATCATGTGCGTCGAGAGTTCCTGTGCCAGCTCATGAAACGTGTCCTGTACGACCTCAAGTTCCGGGTGTTTTTTGCCGTGAACCGAGCATACCTTTTGCAACAAGGGCTTCAGTCTGGCAACTTCCTCGCGAGTGTATTTGTGGTGGGAAGCGACAATGTGCTCGATCAGATCTGCCAAAGCCTCCTCTTGCCAATTGCCGGTTGGCTGCTTTGTTCGGGCAGCTTGGGCAGCCACGTCGAGCGATCGAATGACCTCTTCGACTGAGAGGCTCAGGGCAATGCATGCCTGCTGCAAGGACTTATTCCCCCCACAGCAGTAATCGATACCAAGTTTTTCAAATACGCGAGTGGCTTCGGGAAATTCCACCGCGACCTCACGCACCGTCTTTTCGGCTCTCACATTCATCACGTCCTCCAAGCCCGTTCCCATGCCCGAGCCTGTTCTGAAGCTATCGGAGCTCATGGTTGCGAACGATGACTTTTGTCACGTTTGGCAGGTGGAGGGTTGGAATTGCCGCCTCCATGAAATGCTTAGTGGGCTGCGACAAAAGTCATTGCTGCGGGAGAAGGCCAGCGCTAGCGTTCAGCGTAAATACAACCGTGTGCTGATTTAGATCTGGGGACGGGGTCTCTAGGAACTTCTCAATCCTTTCAGCCCTTAGACTAGCTCCCTGAAGTCACGGTTCCTCGAGTTGGCATGTTATAGGAACCCTCTTGCAGAGCTTCTGCTCGAAGGCTATTCTTGGCCCTGAGGTTTGAAGCTGCTCCTCCTTATATATCTCCTTTCTATGATCGCTCTGCTTACCGCGAGGTTTCTTGAAGGTTGCCGACAAAAGCTCGGCTTCTCCCCGGTTTGGTCCAGCTGGTCGCGATGCATCCTGCTGGGAGCGGTGTCGCTTTATTGTCTTGGCGCTATCGCCTGCGGGCGCGAGCAGGTTGCTTCCATGCAGGCGAGCCTTAGTGCCCTGCCGCTGGCAGGCGGAGAAGCCTCCAACCAGGCTCTCCAGGGGCTGGATAAGTTCTTCTTGCTCGACGAGTGCACTGGTGAATACCCGCCACAACCAGATACTTGTCTCCATGATCAGAGACACGAACGGTCATTCAAGTTCGGAGGGGAGCCCGGAAATATTTACGACGTGACGCTGCGCGTTCGTGGGATCTTCGAACCCACCACCATTGTCGGTGGCGTTACCCCGGATCCTGCGCACCCCTACTTTAAGGTTGGGGGTGTGGTGGACACGCCGGACTGGTCGCAATGGAAGATCGACGTCTCCAGCCCCAAACAGACCTACTGGCTGAATCACTATCCGTCGGTGGCGCACAAGATCTATAAGGAGGAGTTCGAGGCAACAATACCGGTGGCAACAGATGCACTGATTGTCATCCAGGTTACGGACGGGAACGATCGCGAGATCGACAATGGGAAAAAAGCTGAAGACCGCCAGCAGATGTTTGACGGCGTCACCGATCGCCCCCTCTCGGGACAAATGTTGCGTCTCGACGTAGTGAGCGTCAAAGCCAGACAAGGCCACGGAGCGAGTCCTGTGTCTCGATCCGAAATCCGTTAGGAGTGCCAGGTTCTAGACTTGGCAGTCGGTATCGATCAAGGTTCATTTAAATATCCTTCACCAACTTTGTCCCCCAAGCCGAGCCGTTCGACCCTCGTCCGCCGAGCGATTCTTTGACCCTATTCTGGCCCTGACGAAGTATTGGCAAACCACCAACTCAAACCATTCGGAGACGGCACGTTCGTGAGTTCGTTGCCTGTCAGTTTTGCCAGTGCGCAGACCTGCTGGCACTCCGTTACTTTGCGAGAAGGTAGTCGAGAGTAACAGAGGATGCATATGCTGTTCGCAGGTGGCTTCAGCTTCGCCAACTTCTTTATGGATGTGCTGACCTTGTTCGCTTTCGTGCTTTGGTTCTGGTTGGCAATAACTGTTTTTGGTGACCTGTTTCGGCGCGAAGACATGTCCGGATGGACTAAAGCGCTTTGGGTAATTGGCGTAATCCTCTTCCCGTATGTGGGTGTGTTGGGGTACATGGTTTTCCAAGGAAGAGGGATTTCTGAGCGCAATGTGGCGCGGGCTCAGCAGGCTCGAAATGAGCTTAGAAATGTGATTGGATTCAGCGTGGCGGATGAAATTGAAAAGCTTGACCGACTCAAGGTCTCTGGGTCGATTACACAGGAGGAATTCACACGCCTCCGATCCCGGCTGCTGAAAGCGGCCTGACAAAAAATGGTTCTAAATGCGGGTGTGCCGCGTCCGGCCCACTGAGACGAGCAGCATTTCCCTGAGAGTTCGATCGTGAGAAAAGGAGCCCGGCGATGAAAATGCTTTTAACCTCCCTAATGTGCCTATGTTGTGCTGTGTCCGTGCTGGGGCAGAAGAAGGAAGAGGATCGTCTCAAAGAGTCGGCCGATGTCCTGAAAGAGATCATGGGAATGCCCGAGAAGGGAATTCCCAGAGACCTTTTGGATAAGGCGGAGTGCGTCGTCGTGTTCCCGTCTGTAAAGAAGGCCGGATTCGGTATTGGAGCAAGTTACGGGCGTGGAGCTATTGTCTGCCGGACTGGCGAGGACTTTAGAGGTCCCTGGAGTGCTCCCGCGATGTTTGCTCTTGAAGGCGCCAGCATCGGGTTCCAAATTGGAGGCGAAGCTACCGATTTTGTTCTGCTAGTGATGAACGAGAAAGGTGCGAACTCCGTCATGTCGAGCAAGGTGAAACTTGGGGCCGATGCCTCCGCTGCGGCAGGACCAGTCGGCCGAACCACGTCGGCCGAAACGGACATAGCCATGAAGGCCGAGATTCTTTCTTATTCGCGAGCCCGAGGCATCTTTGGAGGAGTTTCCCTCGCCGGTTCTACGTTGAGGTCTGACGGAGGCGCAAATAAGAATCTCTATGGCAAAGAGCTGGATGCGAAGCAGATTGTCCGGGAAAATAAGGTCACTGTCCCCTCAGCAGCCAAGCCGCTGATTGACGTTCTGGAACAGAGCTCACCAAAACATGCGTCTTAGCGAACTCTATCTGGTTCTGGCCAGAGAGCAGACTTCCGTGAACCTAAGACGAAGCCTTTCACTGTGGGCCATGGAGGCTCAGCCATAAGGATCGAGTGCCTGTCGGTGCACACTTCGGGACCTAGCATTCCTTCTCCGTTCTAGGTCGCGATTCGTTTTCGGATAGGAGGCGAAACATGCAAGAACCATGGCAATGGAAGATCTGGTACGGCAGAGCCTTGGTGGAGCTCGACGCGGAAGAGGGCCAACGGGAGCAGTGTGTCCAAGCAGCGAGGAATGCGATCATAGATCGCCTCGAAGACTCTCTCCACGGCCGCAAGCCTCTCAGTAGTGCGGAGCGCGCTCAGATTGAGGATGCGTGCAGGACACTCTTGCTGTTTCGTGAGTATTCCAGGGCGGCTTAGCCAAAAAATAGTCGGACATAGACTGTCGCATCATTTCCCATGTCGCTCCCAGCAGTGGAGCATGCACGCCGTTGGTTGGACTCGAATCGCGTAGCGCTCGATGCCTCGCTACTGAAACTCTTGACAGTTCTTCTTCCGATTTCTTCTCCATAGACTTCAAGACGCGCTGACACCGGGGCGCCGCAGAAATTTGGCGTTGAGCCACAAGCTTGAGAGGTCCATCGTGAGAGGCAGCCTTCTTGTTCCAATGATGCTCATGGTCACCGCGTCTACAGTTTTCGGACAAGTCAGTGACCAGAATCCAACCCCAGACAATTCCCAAGCCCAAATGACGCACGATCAGATTGCTGTTACAGGCTGCTTGACTAAGAATTCTCATAACGAGTTGGAGCTTGTCGATCAAGAAGGTGTTCACAACCTGCCATATAGTTCGACGGTTAATCTCGCTTCCTATGTGGGGAAGGAAGTCACGATTGTGGGCCGGCGAGCCGCAACGCCAAGCAGCGACACGGGAGGTCACCGGGCTCCCCACTTTCAAGTGAGTAAAGTGCAATCGACTTCGGGCGATTGCAAAAAGTAATCACTGCTTTCGATGTCTGAGCACGAGTGGGACCGTCACGCTAAAACGTCTTGCTCTAGAACGATATCAGTATCCGCTGTACCCTTATAGCGATGAATCGACGCTATTCGGAAGTGATCGCGTCGCTCCTCGCCGAGGGCCGCTACCGAAGCTCCTGCTCTAGCAGCAACTGTGAAACTTCATTCTTGCGGCAATTCTTTGCCCGTTGTAAAGGTGTGTCCCCTTTGCGGTCCCGGGCATTCGCGGCCGCTCCCGCATCGAGCAGCGATCGGGCGATTTCCACATGGCCCCGTCGGGCCGCCATATGAAGCGGGGTCGCCCGCATGGCGCCCCCCTGCGCGTTGACGTCCGCGCCGGCCCGGACCAGCGTTCGGACCACCTCGGGGCCCGAGTCCGACGCGCACTGGTTCGCGACCCAGTAGAGCGGCGTATGGTCGCCACGGTCCTGGATGTTGGGGTCGACACCCAGCTGTAGGAGTTGCGTGACCACTTCCACGCAACCTGCGCCGGCCGCGAAATGCAAGAGAGTCGTTCCGGCAAAACGGTGCCTTCCCAGTGAAGGGTCGCTCTCCACGGCATCGATGACAAAGCGAATCAACCGGGCACGGCCGGATTGGACCATCCGTGCGAGCAAGCCCGCGAAAACCGATGGGCGGGGGACAAAGCGAGGTGCAAGGGCCACGGTTTCATCGTCCCGACCGTCCACAATGGCCGCAATAGCGCTATCCAAAACCCGCTGCTCGCTCCAACGCGCAGCCAATTCTTGATGATGCAACTCTGCCGCATCGCTTCCAATGACATAGGCGGAACTAAGCCGGAAGAAGTCAGAAAGTGCGACTCTCGTTGCATCCTCCAGTGGAGCGGCTTTGAGCGTTGCCTCCATATGTTTCAACCAGGCGCGCCGTGCCTTGGCGCCAATCTGAAACCGTGCATGTGATTCGCGCAAACTCAGCCACCATCGGTACTGAGTCTGACTTTCATCTCCGTCCAGGAATTGAATTAGGAAAGCGGCGAACTCTTCGATCGCACACCTCAGGCTTTTGCCCGGGAAGAACGGGGAAAGAACGGGATCCTTGCCAACGCGGGCGTAAAAGGCCGTCGACAACCTCTTGCAACCCTCTTCGCCGCCCAAAGCTTCGAGCAATGCGCTCCGTGCGTGCACGGAAGCGATTGTACCTTCGCCCGATGTTGCTTGCCGGAAGCCCCCGAGACTCACCCGGCAAACCTCCGATGTCAGCGTTTCGCATCTTGTAATTTCCTGTAGACTGCTTTGACGCCTCGGGCCGCCATTCACGATAATCGGAGTACCCCAATCCCCGGGGCAAATTACTGAATGAGAGAGATATGAGACGACTTTTGCCTTTCGCCCTACTCGCTTGTGCTTCGTTGGCTGTAGCAGAGACGCAGACGTGGCAAATTGATCCCAATCACACGGCATCGCAATTTTCAGTGCGTCACCTGGGCATCTCGACGGTGCGAGGGCAGTTCATGAAGACTAGCGGAACGGTTGGTTATGATCCCGCCGATCTTTCCAAGACTCAAATTGACGTGACCATCGATGCCTCATCGGTGGACACTCGCGTGCAGATGCGGGACAACGATCTGCGTAGCGACCACTTTCTTGATGTGGCCAAGTATCCGACCATCACGTTCAAATCGAAGAAAGCCGAGTCCGCCGGACAGGGCAAGCTGAAGATTACCGGCGATCTCACCATTCACGGAGTAACCAAAGAAGTGGTTCTTGACGTGGAAGGGCCCTCGGAGCCAACTCCTGCCATGGGCGGAATCCGCATGGGCGCCGAAGCGACCACGAAGATCAACCGGAAAGACTTCGGAGTGAATGGTGCGGCAGGTGTAGTTGGCGATGATATTCAGATCACCTTAGACGTTGAGCTGACGCGCCCCGCGAAATAGCATCTCGGTCGCATTGATGAAATTTTCTCCATCGCAGGTAGTTAACATCGGCGATCTTCGGCGCCTCGCGGAAAGGCGAGCGCCGAAGGCGGTCTTCGACTACCTCGACGGAGGCGCTGAGAGCGAAATCACGCTGGGCGAAAACACGCGCGCGTTTCGCGACATCCTCTTCCGTCCCCGCCAGGCAGTGGCCTTCGGACAATGCGGTTTGACAGTCAAGGTTCTCGATACGGAGATTTCTTTTCCTGCGATGCTCGCTCCGGTGGGATACAGCCGAATGATGCATCCCGGCGGCGAGGTGGCCGCTGCGCGGGCCGCAGGGGAGGCAGGGACTGGCTATATCTTGTCCACCATCTCCGGGCACAAATTGGAGAACGTCAAAGCGGCGACTACCGGACCCGCCTGGTATCAACTTTATTTGGTTGGCGGCCGCGGCGCAGCCGAAGGCGCGATTGAACGCGCGCGCCGCGCGGGGTTTTCGGCACTGGTCATCACGGTTGATACCGCGGTCGCTGGCCTGCGCGAGCGCGACCCTCGAAACGGTATGAAGGAGTTGCTCGGCGGCAGCATCTTCGCCAAGATGCCATTTCTTCCCGAGGTCATGTCGCATCCGCGATGGCTGGCAGGGTTCCTCATGGATGGTGGCTTGCCGAAACTAGAAAACATTGTCATTCCCGGCAAGGGACCCATGGAGCTTCTCGATGTGAGTGCTTCGTTGGCTCAGTCCGCAGTCTCCTGGGCAGACTTCTCTTGGATTCGTCAACTCTGGACCGGACCGCTCGTGGTTAAGGGAATCCTCACCGCGGACGATGCCCGTCGGGCGGTAAACGAGGGCGCGGCTGCCGTCGTCGTTTCAAACCATGGTGGCCGCCAATTGGACGAAGTGTATCCTTCGATTCGCGCCTTGCCCGAGGTTGTCGCGGCCGTCGGAACCCAGACTGAAGTTCTGATGGACGGCGGCATCCGCCGCGGCACTGACATCGTGAAGGCTCTTTGCTTGGGGGCGCGCGCCGTGCTGGTTGGCCGTGCCTACGCCTATGGGCTGGCCGCCGGAGGCTACCATGGCGTGAAGAAGGCGATCCAGATTCTGAGTGAAGATGTCGAGCGCACGATGCGCCTTCTTGGCTGCCCGTCGGTATCGGACCTCGATGAGTCCTACATCGAATATCCGCGGGAATGGAAATCGCACTAGCCGCGTTTCACCTCTGCAATTTTCTTGTTCATGAGCGATTACGATCCGCCGTACACAGAACTCCGCTCTGGCGTTTCTCCGTGTATCCCGCTCTCCTCTGTGGTAAGGTTTGTTGTTTTCTTGCGAGATAACTTGCCGAGAGAGGATCGCCATGCCTAACTCACGCCGCCGCTTCATGTCAGCCTCCCTGAGCCTGCTTGGCGCCGCTACCGCCTCTCGCGTACTTGCGCAGACCGAGCCACCGCCAGGTACCCCGCCCGCATTTGGCACCGGACCGCAAGTCGGACCGGAGGTTTCCTCTAACACCTTCAAGGAAGCGCAGAAGTTGGTTCGAGTTGAATTCGAGGAGAAAGAGCTTGAGCAGGCGGCTTCCAGCTGGCGCGGCAACATGGCCTGGCTCTATGAGCGCCGTACCGGTCCGCGCAAAGTTGCGCTCGAAGCGACGCTTTCGCCAGCAACGAAGTGGGATCCTGTTCTGCCTGGACTTTCCGCGGGTCCTCCACACAGCCAATTCATTCGCAGCCAGGCTGATCCCGGACCGCTGCCGTCTCGCGACGAGGAAATTGCTTTTGCATCTGTTGGGAAGCTGTCCCGCTGGATTGAGCAACGGACGCTCACCTCCGAGCGGCTTACCAATATCTACCTGAAACGAATCGAGCAATTTGATCCTCGGTTGCGCTCGGTGATTACCCTCACTCGCGACCTCGCCCTCAAGCAGGCGGAGCAGGCAGACTTGGACATTGCAGCAGGGAACTACCGCGGCCCGTTGCACGGAATTCCCTGGGGTGCGAAGGATCTGCTCGATACCGCCGGCATTCCCACCACGTACGGCGCCGAACCTTACCGTGACCGCGTGCCCACTGAAGACGCAGCCGTCGTGAAGCGGCTGCATGCGGCTGGAGCAGTCTTGATCGGAAAGCTGAGCCTTGGCGCACTGGCGTTGAACGACATCTGGTTTGGCGGGCAGACCATGAATCCGTGGCTGCTCGAAGAAGGATCTTCTGGATCGAGCGCTGGACCCGGCGCTGCCACCGCCGCGGGACTGGTTGCCTTCGCGATGGGCAGCGAAACGGGCGGCAGCATCATTGGACCGAGCATGCGTTGCGGACTCACCGGACTTCGCCCCACTTACGGACGTGTACCGCGTACCGGCGCGATGACGCTCTGCTGGTCGCTCGACAAGCTCGGCCCGATGACGCGCTACGTTGAAGACGCCATGCTGATCCTGCACGCAATCTCGGGCCCTGACCCCGGCGACCTCGCTAGCGTTCCCTCGCATCTGGATTTCGACGCGAGTGTTAGCGTGAAGGCTCTTCGCGTCGGTTACATTCCCGAATGGATGAAGCAGAACCCTGCAACCGAGGTGGATCGCGCAGCCGTTGAAACCGTAAAAGAGGTCGGCATGGTACCGGTGGAAGTATCCATTCCCGACTGGCCCTATGACTCGCTCGATCTGATTCTTTTCGCTGAAGCTGCGGCAGCTTTCGAAGAGCTCACGCTATCTGGAAAGCTAGGCGAACTCAAAGTGCAGGTACCGGATGCCTGGCCGAACGTATTCCGCCAATCGCGTTTCCTCTCAGCCGTGGATTTCGTGCAAACCGACCGCTTCCGGCACAAGGTCGCGCAGGAGATGGCGCGGGTGTTTTCGCAAGTGGATCTCCTGCTCGTTCCATCACTCCGAGATGAAATGCTGACCATTACGAATTTCACCGGCCACCCTTCGCTGACTCTGCGGGCGGGATTCGTTGAAGTTTCCGAAGCCCGCAGCGACTGGGCACCGGATCCCAGCCACCCCTTGCCAAAATTTTCTCCGCCGAGGAGAGTTCCTCATGGCATTACGCTGATTGGCCGATTGTTCGACGAAGGCACCCTGGGCAGGGCTGGAATGACCCTAGAACGGGCTTTCCACGTTGCCGCGGAGCGTCCACCCGGATTCTAAGCATGGGATGGACGCCGCAAGCCATGGCACGAGCTGTCTGTCAGTAATACACCCTCCAGGTGGTTCCGGTATTTGATCAGGCACTCTGCGCAGTGTTTGTACATCTCCAGTCGGTGCTATACTTTGCGCACGAGTGGCTCTGCGCTTTTCTGCAAGTGAAGCGTTCTTAGCGTATCGGTCACTATTCGCTGGGAGACTCCATGGGAGGACGTGATCCACTCCGTCCTGATGAATTTGAGACGGTTGTTGACGGCGCTGCGGTAGGTCCAGCCGTTTCGGATTCGAACGTGCCCCTCAACAAGCCTTCAGACCGGGGGCCGGGGACCGTCCCAGGTTCCTCCCGTCCTTCCGATTCCGATCAGATGATGACGGTCGAGATCGGGCCGGATTCCCCTACGCTCATCTCCTCTGCCCCACGGAAGACTTCGGCGCCCGTGAGCTTGAATGTTGATGGGCAAGCATTGCTGCTACCGGGAGCACTTCTCGGCCAACGCTACGAAATTCTGCAAGTGCTCGGCCGCGGGGGGATGGGTGCCGTATACAAAGCCAAGGACCGGGAAGTAGACCGGATCGTTGCGCTCAAGGTGATCCGCCCTGATCTGGTCGGTAACGCGGCCCTGCTCGAGCGCTTCAAGCAAGAATTGGTTTTGTCACACCAAGTCACCCACAAGAATGTCGTGCGGATCTACGACTTGGGGGAAGCCGACGGTGTGAAGTTCATCACGATGGAGTACATCGAGGGCAGCGATCTGCGCTCGATCATCCTCGAAAAGAAGAGTTTTTCGCCTGCCGAAGCTGTGGAAATCATGCTGCAGGTCTGCCGTGCGCTCGAGGCTGTGCATGCGGTCGGCGTGATCCACCGCGATCTGAAGCCGCAAAACATCATGCGCGACAGTCAGGGCCGCGTGATCGTCATGGATTTCGGGCTTGCGCGACTGGTTGAGTCAAATGGCATGACCCAGACGGGCGCGCTTGTGGGCACGATGGAATACATGTCGCCCGAGCAGGCACTCGGCAGCCAACTTGACGTTCGCTCCGACCTTTTCACGCTGGGACTGATCTTTTACGAGCTGCTCACCGGGAAGATGCCGTTCGCCGCGGATAGTGCGCTTGCCAGCTTGATTAAGCGCACACAGGAACGGGCGATGCCGGTGACGCAGCACGACAAGAGCATTCCCGCCCCTCTGGCGAACATCGTCGCGAAGTGCATGGAGCGCGATCCCAAACTGCGCTACCAAAGCTGCACTCAATTGCTGAACGATCTCGAAGCCTGGCAGGGAAAGCGGGCGGCAGCCACCCTGGCTTTCAATGCTTCGGTTGGCCCCTTTGCTCGCACCCTGCCCTGGCCCGCAATCGGCATCGGGGTGGCAGTGATTGTCCTGGCGATCGTTGGATTCCTACTGCGGGGCAAATTTACCGGGTCCTCCGTTAGTGCCGGCCCGCAGGTTGCCCTTGCTGTCTTGCCCCTGCGAAACGCCTCGGGAGATCCCTCGCTCGACTGGATGGGAAAAAGCCTTGCGGAAATGCTTCGCACCGACGTCGGCCAGTCTGAAAGCCTTCATACCGTCTCTCCCGAGCGCCTCCATCAGATTTTGACTGACCTTCGCATCTCGCCGGACACGGAGCTGGATTCTTCGATAAAACGTATTGCTGAGTTCACCAACGCCGACCAGATTGTTTGGGGTGAATACGTCAAGCTGGGCGATCAGATTCGAATTGATGCGCAAATCGAAAACATGAAAACGGAGCGCATCATTCAAATCAAAGCGGAAGCGGTGAACGAGAAGGCTCTGATCAAGGCCGTCGATCAGCTCGCCAAATCCGTGCAGAGCAACCTGACCTTGTCAGATAAAGCGATGGAGCAGATGAAGGCGGCCGCCTTTACGCCCTCGTCGAGCTCTGTCGACGCGCTTCACCAGTACAGTGAAGGCCTGGAACTTTCGCGCCAGAATAATGATCTGGAAGCCGTGAAGCGCTTCCAGGCCTCAGTGGCCGCCGATCCGAGCTTCGCCTTGGCCTATGCTCGCCTGGCTCAGACCTATCTTCGCTTGGGCGATGGCAATAAAGCTAAGGAATACTCGGACAAGGCCTCGGACCTCGACCAGAACCTCCCGGCTGCAGAAAAGTACATGATTCAGGCTGCCACGGCGCGCGTGCAGAGCAATGCCGACAAAGCGCTTGAGGCCTACGATAATCTTTCGAAACTCATGCCCCAGGATCCCTCCATTTGGGCTGAACAGGCTTCGATCTACGAAGGTAAAGGAAACTACGACAAATCGTACGAACTCTACTCCAAGGTGCTGGCCAGCGATCCGAAGAACCTGGACGCCTTGCTGGCGATCGGAGGCGTGCAGATCGAGAGAGGAAAAACGGAAGGTTCTTTTGAGTACCTGAATCAAGCCCTGAGTCTGGCGGTTCAACTCAACAATCAACAAGGCAAGGCTAACGTCCTGCAAACCCTGGGAGCGGCCTATCGGCTTACCAACAAGGCCGATGATGCCCTCCAAAACCTTCAGCAAGCTGTGGAAATCGAGAAGCAGATCGGTGACAAGGGCGGTTTGGCATTCAGTGTCCGGCAAATGGCGGACGCCTACGTGATGAAGGGCAAGCTTGATGATGCTGCGAAGAACTACGAGGAGGCACTCAAACTCGAAACCGAGTTGAACGACCAGGTCGGCCTAGGTGGAGTTCTGCTGAACTACGGCAATATGCTCGATTCCCAAGGCAAGTTCGACAAGGCCCTCGAAATAACCAAACGTGCTCTTCAGATCGAACTGCAGCTAGGCGACGAGACAACCCAAAGCATTTGCCTGAACAACATCGGCAATCTGTACATAGAACAAGGGCACTACGACGAGGCCCTCACCTACTTCCAGCGCACCCTCGACTTGCAACAGAAGTTAAACCTGACCCCCGATACCGCCCGTTCCATGAACAACATCGCCGACACGTATCTTCGAACGGGCAAAATGGACAAGGCGCTCGATAACTACCTGAAAGCGTTAGAAGTCTCGCGCACCGCCGGTGATAAAGGCTTGATCGCCCAAACCTCGGATGGCATGGCTCGTCTGTTTGCGCTTCAAGGAAGATTGGGTGCGGCTTTGGGTGCCCAGCAGGATGCCATGAAGAACATGCAAGACCTTCAGCAACAGAGTAGCGACTTCGCCCAGATCCAGGCGAACTACGGCAGAATTCTCGCGCTGATTGGCCATTTTGACGATTCCCGGAAGAACCTGGATGCAGCTCTTACTTTGGCTCGCTCTCTCCACAATGACGTTCTTGTAGAGAAAATATTGAACCAGCAAGGCGAGCTCTTGCTCTATCAGGGGGATTTCTCTGGGGCGCGAACCGCTTTCGATCAGGCGTTGCAATCCGCGTCCAAACAAAAGGACAAAGGAGAGATCCTGCGAGTCAAACTGAATCAAGCGCGAACGGACCTGTTTCAAGGCAGGGCCATGGCGGCAGGGAAGAGCGCCAAGGAAGTTGCCAGCGGTGCGGATGCTCTCGGCCTCAGCTCGCTGTCCATTCAGGCTTCTGTCACGCTTGGGCAGGCTCTTGCCGAGGCGAAGAACTATGCTCAGGCGCGGCCGGTGCTAGAGGCTGTCGTGCGCCGCGCGCAGGATGACGGGATGAAGTCGTTCTTCCCGGAAGCGCACTACTGGCTGGCAGTTGCCTTGCGCGGTACCGGGAAGACCGCCGAAGCCGACGCTCACTTGCAGATCGCAAAGAAAGCGCTGCAGGACATCCGCAGCGAGAGCCGCAGCGACGACGTTCTGAAGAGAATTGACTTCAAACCGATCGCCTAGCTTCCACGACATTTCTCAAGCCGCTCCCAGGGAAGGTTTCAACCCAAAACAAAGGGGCGAGCCGGCCTCGCCCCTTGCATATGGTTCCGAGCTACGGCTATTTCAGCGTCACGAACGTCGTTTGCACACCGTAGATGCTCTGTGCCCCGCCAGAGGTGTTGTTGGTGAGCAGCGTTACCGAGAGGCTGTATGTTCCCTTGGGGCAAACCTGGGTCACACCATTCGGCATGATGCAGCTGCTGCTGTCCCAATTGAACAGGTATTGATTGTTGTTGTCTCCCTTGAACAAGGGCTGGGCAAGTCCGGAGCTTCCGTTCGAGATGAGCCCGATGGGTACAAATATGTTGTTGCCTTTGCCGTCCAAGACCTCCGCTACCGAGAGTATGGCGGTGCCACTCGATATGTAGGGGCCGTTTTGGCATGATCCCGAGGCTAGCTTGAACTTCACCGGCACCGATTTGCCTGCCCCGAAACTCGCTGCCGAAGGCAACGCCCAGCTGTTCAGTACACCGGTGAAGGTATTGTTGACCGGCGATTGAAATCCACAGAAAGTACCGGCTGCTTGTGTTGGGTCTCCAAGCACCGGGCTGGCGTTTACCATGAAGATACGGCATTTCAGACGTTTTGCAGCGTTGGTGGTCAAATCAGATGGCAAGTAGCCGCCGACCGGGTAGTTACCTATCTGGGACAAATTGGTGTTTGTCGGCTGGCAATTGGTCGGGGGAGGATCGGTGGGTTCCGAGCAAACCATGATCTGGGGATTGCTAATTCCGACCGCCAGGAAGTTAGACAACTGGAAGTTGGTAGTCTGGCTTACTGCGGAACCCGCAAAACAACCGCTGAGGTTCGCCGTGCTGTACATGGCTTCAAACCCATCAAGCCCCAGATTTACTGCGGGCAGAGCAGGAGCGCCAGAAGCCGCGATCAAAGTTTTGATGGCTGCTGGGCTGGCCAAGCCAATCGAGACCGTTCCACCGCATTGGCCGACGATCTGATTCAGCACGAATGCGCTGAATCCGAAATTCACCTGCGCAACGCCATTCGCGGCCGAGACGTTTTGCTGTGCGGTCATGGTCGGGGGAAGAGCAATGCCTACCGCCGGAGCCGAGAGTCCATAGGTTCGGATTGGCTGGCAGGTATTTGCATCAATGCTGCGAACGCTGCCCCCGTTGCTGCTCGCGACCGCTAGGTAAAGGGTATTGTCCAACGCCATTTGCATGAAGTTGGGGACATCTTTGTTCTTAAAGGTGGTGCAGGTTTTCAGAAAGGCTCCGGTCGCGTCGAACTGCTGCAGCTTCCCGTTCCCCTGGTTGCTGACGTAAAGGAAGCCATCGCCTCTGCGGGCAATGCCGAAAGGCTGCGACAGGCCGGAAGAGATAAAGGCCGTCGTGCTTGGCGGAATGGTTGATGCTGTGCGACGCACCTGGTTATTTGTGTTATCCACCACCAGCAGATCGCCGGTGCTTTTCTGGGCCAGGCCTTGGGAACTCCCCGAGACTCCGACAAACGGGGTAGGTGGAGCAATCGAGGAGAGGTCGGTTACATCGGCAAATACCCAAAGTCCCGATCCAGCATCGGTGCTTGAGACCACCAGGTCACCGTTGGCAGTAATTCGGCCGCACTGCGGATGACGCAGAGCTGCAGAGGTACCGTCATAAACCGGCATTAATGCGGGAGGATTCGCGGTGGGATCGAAGCGGTAAATCTTGCTATTCAGGGTATCGCAAACATAGACCATATAATGCGTGGTCTCATCATCGGGGGCCTGATTGATGTTGTTGGGCGCAACCACCATGCCCTCGAAATCCGACCCTGGGCTGGAAATCACGGTTGTTGCAGTTCCGGAAGTAGTGTTGAGATTATAGATGAGACCGGCGGTTCCTGTTGAAACGAAAACGTTTGAGGCCCCAACAGCCCACAAGCCCGTACAGCTTAGACACACGAACACTGAGAGGAAACAACGAAGTTTGCGCATTGATCTTGCCCTCCTGGGAGCAGGTGACGGGGAGAGGTCGGACGCACGACGCCCGTCGTAAGTGTCTACCTTGATAGAGGAAAAGGGCGTTGATGTCAAGTAAAAGCCCTGTCGGAAGCGGTATCCAGCCACTCTCACAGCTTCCTGGCCTTAGCTGCTCACCGGAGGGCGAAATCTCTCTTCTTGTGGCAGCTCTGGGGCGAACTTTTGTGCTCTAGGGACGTGTCCGTTTGGCCACGCCTGCCCATAGATTCCGGCCCTTACGTAATCTCGTTTTCGGCCCTGGGTGCGTTCATACTAAAACATAACCTGTATGCCATTCATTCCACAATCGAGCGGCCAAAGGCGGGCCGAGCGCGTTCGCCTGGACGATAGCATTCCAGCGGTGGTTCGTTTCAACGATGGCAACCGGGCGTCCGGTCGCTTGAAGGTGGTTTCTATGACCGGCGGACTCCTGTCGCTGACTCGTCCGGTTCGCCAGGGTTCGGTCGGGAAGCTGATGTTCCTCACCCCGGCTGGTTCGGTGCTCGGGTCGGCTGAAATGCTCACTCCCATGTCATGGGAACTTCAGCCCTTCAAGTTCATCGGTTTTTCAGGCGATGACCACGGGAAACTGGAAACCGCAATCCAAGGCTACCTTCACCAGAGGCGAACCCAGGACAAGCATCAACAACGCGATCGTGAGGGATTTGAAAACTTTCGCGCCTGGTAATCTCTGAAGTCCCCTTCCGCATTCACCTTCCTGAAAACGACCAAGAACGCTGCCGCAGCCTGAAAGGCTCTTGGGCTGAGTACAGCAAGGTGCTCCCGCCCAGGAATAGCGACATGCTTTCCCGGTAATGCCGGTTCAGCCGCCCGCCCGGCAACAAAGCATCTGTCAGCGAACGCATCGAAGCACTTCTGAAAACTCTGACTCCCTGCTGGAGGGCATTTGGAGGAATGCGCTATGCGCATCTACGAAGACAATTACGCCTACGAGATCGAACGAGTACTCGACCCCGCAACGCTCGTTGCCACAGGCTGGAAGTACAACGTATATCGTGTCCGGCCTTCTAATCAGCTGCTGCACTCCGGAACTGTAGCGAGCAGGGAAGCTGCGGAGACCGAGGGGCGCCGTGCCGTTCAGCGTGCGATTGAACAAGAGCAGAAGAACAAGGCTGTGGCCTGAGAGCGGATAACCCAAAGGCAAGCTTCAAAGAAAGCTGGTCTCCTTCCGTGACCGGCGGCCCGTGACCGGCGGCGGCGCATGTTGTCTCTGCTGTTCCGGATCCAAGAGCGAACGACGACGCTCAAGGGGCGTCCTGGAGTTAAACGTGAAGATATGAGATTGTGGCGATGTACTTGAAATAGAACCAGGTTCTTGCTTCAGAATCCTGTTTCGATGGTGTCGTTTTTAGGTTTCGAGTCGTCGAGTTCGACAGACCTGGGGAGGAACGCCCCAGCATCCGGACGGTTAACGGCGGCGAATCCTCGGATTCTATTCTTACCAGAGCTGGTGAGCTCGCAGTCGCTGCCGCTCGCTCGGTTGTGACCATAAGCCGGCACCGAGAACCCTTTTCAGCAATCCTCACATGAAACACTGAGGTTTACCGATTGAGATCACCTTCGTAATTATTGCACCCACGCGGATTTTCAGGGACACTGATCTAGCCTTCACCGCAAGTCTTGGTTGTGCCCGTCGGAAAGGGAAGGCGATTCGGTCTGTTTGGGCGACACACGATGATTTTTGGCTTCAATACTGACGTCAAACACGAGGACACGATTTACCATGTGCAGAGCGAGGCCCGCGAAGCCGACCTACTCCTGCAGACCCAGGTCTTCGTCCGCGGACGCTGCATAGGGAAGCGTGCCACCCCTTACGCCGACCAGGCTAAGAGTCCCGATTTCACAGACCAACGGAAAGAACACATCCTTCGCGAGCAACACCGCCTGGTGCTGGAAGCCATCCGGGAAGGACGGTTACAAGAGGTTTTCGATAACCGCGAAACCCCCGAGACGCTGGCCGCGATCAAAGAGCTGGATATTCAGTGGGTCAATGCCGAATCCGTGCACGCAGGCGAAAAGCTCTCGGTGAGATTGCGGGCAACCGAAGGCGGCCTCGGGGTAGCTAATGCGCGCCTGACGGTGCGCCTGGCCCGCGACAATGCCGCTCCGTTTTACACTCAGCTGACTACAGACAATGCAGGCGAAGCCGAGCTCGTCGTCATCGTGGAGGAATCGTCCTTGGCTACTTCTTCGGTGTTAGTACAGGTCAACTCGAGCGGACGAACGGCCACCCGCAAGTTCCAGATGCGCCACGTCGAGGCGTAGGGTCTAACTGGCCATTCTTTCCTGCCTCTGCAATAGGACTGCTCTAGTATCCTGGAATTAATGCCTGCAACCGGCGTTCCCCTCCTTGATCTCCGTAACATTCAGGTTTACCGAGGCACCCGCCTGGTGCTGGACGGGTTCAATTTGCAAATCCAGAGCGGGGAGCATGTCGCCATTCTCGGCCCGAATGGCTGCGGGAAATCCACGCTGATCAAGACCATCACGCGGGAGTGCTATCCGGTTGCCCGGCCCGATTCGGCCATGAAGATTCTGGGCGAGGAGACTTGGAACGTCTTTGACCTTCGCCCGCTGCTGGGCATTGTGTCCAACGACCTGATGGGGTGGTGTACTGGCGGCGGCCATGGGAGGGACGTCGTTCTCTCCGGGTTTTTCAGCAGCAACGACGTGTATCCCAACCACCTGGTCACCGCTGAGCATGTGGCCAAAGCCGACGCCGCCCTGACCCAACTCAACATTTCCCACCTCGCCGAACGTCCGGTTCAAGAAATGTCCTCCGGAGAAGCACGACGCATCCTGATTGCGCGGGCCCTGGTTCATAGGCCGAAGGCCCTGCTTTTCGATGAGCCTAGCAATTCGCTCGACCTGTTTGCGAAAAAGATGCTCCACGAAACCATGGGCCAGCTCGCACGGGCCGGGATTGGCATCGTGCTGGTTACGCACGATCTCTCTGACGTGATCCCGGAGATCGAGCGCGTACTGCTGATGGCCATGGGCCGAATCATCGCGGACGGAAACAAGCACGATATTCTGCGGAACGACACTTTGTCGGAGGTATTCGGGCTAACAGTGGCGGTCGAAAAGCGAGACGGCCATTACCATCTATGGTGATCTAGGATGTATTTTCCGGTTGTCTAGAATGGATGGCGTTTCCAAAGGGCCGCCTTCCATGGGCCGGTTGTTGATTGGATCAGACATGAATTTGATCATTAATGGTGAAGATCGCGAATTCAGCTCCATTCAGACTCTGACTGAGCTGGTCGCTCAGCTCGGCATGAAGGCCGACCGCGTGGCGGTCGAGCTCAATCGCGAACTTGTCCGTCGCGACCGCTGGTCTCAGACAAAACTCTCGGAGGGGGATAAGCTTGAAATCGTCCACTTCGTCGGTGGGGGATCTCTGCGAGAGTGAATCGCCGGACGGTAGATCGCCCCGCTTGCCCGCACTCGGCGCGCAACCCCGGGGCGAATGCCGCGGTAGAACCGAGCCAACCAACAATGCTCACGGAAGACAATCCGTTACCCGTGATGACACCCTCGCCGAGCCTCGTGTCATAACCTTTCTGACAACGGCCCGGCGGCCTTCCTCGGTGATGCTCGGGGATTTTCCGAGCAAAGTGTGGGTGCCTACCCGCTTTGCCCAGTAGCTTTGTAGTTAACCATTTCCTTGGTTTCCCACATCGTGGCTTGAGAGTTCGCGCCTACAATGATGAAAACATTTTGTCAGCAGAATGTTTGAAACATTCGCGGTTTCAAATGCAAGAATCGTTTACATCTCGTGACGTGATTCGACTGACCGGCATCACTGCCCGCCAGTTGCAATGGTGGGACGAACGTGGGCTCGTCGTTCCCGGACGGGAAGGGCACCGCCGAATTTACACCTTCGAAGATCTCACCGAAGTTGCCGTGATTTGCGAATTGCGACGCAAGGGGTTCTCTCTGCAACGCATGCGACAGGTCGTGCGTTTTCTGCAGAGAGAGTTCAGCAAACGTCTCGCAGAAACCGTCAGCGGGACCTCGAACTACCACCTGCTGACCGACGGCCGCGCACTCTATCTTGAGACCTCACCGCAACAGATCGTGGACATCCTGAAGAACTCGCGTCAGCCGATGTTTGCCATCTGTCTGAGTGACACCGTCCGCCGGGTTAGGGCCGTGGTGAATGGCCGCAAGTGGCCTAGCCGGTGCGCTCCGGAAAAATCTACACGCAAGGTGAAATTGGGTTCTTAGCAGTGATTCGCCCACGAGGAGGGGAAATGGTTGCTGAACTCGAAATTCTGAGCGAGTGGATTCCGGAGCAGATGCAGCCTGGCACAATTTTTGTGCTCGAAAACGCGGGGCACATCGGCGAAAAGGCAGACCCCTATTGGGCCGTACTGTCCTGTCCCAACTGCGGCACACTCGGCCTGATCACGCGCAAACAGATCGCAGGGCTGATCGCGGTTATTTGCGGATCGCAGTCCTGCTCCGCCCAATTCTTCATCCGGGACAGCGAAATCCAGATTCGAAAACCGTTCTAAGCACTCCCGCGGCGGCTATAAATGGAGCCGCCATTGTCTTAGCTCGCTGTGAGCGACTAGTCAGTCGTCACCTTCTTCAGCTCCACCGGCACTTGCTCAACGATCTCGATCTCGAATCCTTCTAGCGCCGCGAGCCTGCGTGGATGGTTGGTCAACAAGCGAATCCGCCGCAAATTCAAGTCGGACAAGATTTGTGCGCCCAGTCCGATCTCACGCTGCGTGTTCCTTTGGCTTTCAGGCTGCGTGGGCGCGGCCGTTCTGTCGCGATGGAAGGAAATGGCCGTCCGCTCCCCAAGCTTCTCGATCGAAAATCCCCTCGAGGACTGATGCAGATAGATCAAGGCGCCACGACGTTCCCGGGCGATGGCCTCGAGCGCACCTTCTAGCGTCGCCCTGCAATCGCACGATGCCGATCCAAATACGTCCCCAATCAGGCAATGCGAGTGCATCCGCACCAACACAGGTTCGTTCCCCTGCCCAATATCACCACGGACGAGTGCCAGGTGCGAATCTCCACCATCCACCTCGCTTTGGTACGCAATGACCCTGAACTCCCCGTATCGCGTGTTCACGAGCGCCTCCCCCACGCGATTCACATAGCGCTCATGCTGCATTCGGTAGCGGATCAGTTCCGCAACCGTCAGCATTCTCATCTGGTGCTCTTTCGAGAACTCGATCAGGTCGGGCACACGCGCCATGGTGCCATCTTCGCGCATGATCTCGCAGATAATGCCGGCGGGAACCAGCCCCGCCATTCGCGCCAGATCCACGGAGGCTTCGGTCTGCCCAGCCCGCACCAGCACTCCGCCTTTGCGCGCTCGCAGGGGAAAGACATGTCCGGGCCTTGCCAGATCGGATGGACGCGTCGCCGGGTCAATCGCAACCAGGATGGTCCGTGCACGATCGTAGGCGGAAATCCCGGTGGTTACTCCGGTTCGCGCATCAATGGCCTCGCAGAACGCTGTCCCATAGTTGGAGGTGTTCTCCGCGCTCATGGGGCCGATCCGCAGATGCTCGAGCCGCTCTTCGGTAAGCGTCAGGCACACCAGGCCGCGCCCATACTTAGCCATGAAGTTGATCGCTTCCGGCGTGACCTTCTCGGCGGCAAGCATCAGATCGCCTTCGTTTTCGCGATCCTCGTCGTCGACGATGACAATCATCCTGCCTGCGCGGATCTCTTCAATGGCGTCGGGAACATTCGTAAAGGGAGCCCTGGAGCTCATGAAGTCGATTGTATCAATGTGCTTTAGGCAAGGCCCGGGGCGGAGGCGGGACTCCTCCGGGGGGAAGGTGGCCACCGGGTGCTCTTAGGCTGCTTTGTTAAACAGTTGGATCGTCCAGAACACGAGCCCTGCCACGGTGGCCGAAGCGGGAATGGTCACAATCCAAGCCCATACGATTCGCCTGGCCACGCCCCAACGCACCGCGGACAACCGGTGCACCGCTCCCACGCCCACGATGGCGCCGGTGATGGTGTGCGTTGTGCTCACGGGAATTCCGGCGAGTGCTGTGCCGAATAGGGTCAAGGCACCTGCACTTTCAGCGCAGAATCCGCCAAAGGGCTTCAGTTTTGTGATCTTCGATCCCATGGTGTGAACGATTCGCCATCCGCCGAAGTAAGTGCCCGCTGCAATTGCGGCATGCGCCGCCAGAATGATGAACCACTTGAACCGCCCCCACTCATACTGCATATCATGCGCGCTCATATAGCCGGCGGTATAAAGCGCGCCGGCGACGATTCCCATGGTCTTCTGGGCGTCGTTTCCGCCGTGCCCCAGGCTGTATGCCGCCGCGGAGAGCAGCTGCAGCTTGCGGAACCACTTGTCCACGGCTCGAGGAGTCTGGTCCTTGAGAAGCCAATAGCCGGCGATGCTAAGAATCAGGGCAATAATCAAGCCCATGACGGGCGCCACCACGATGAACACAAGCGTTTTCGTCCAACCCTGGGGAATAATAACGGTGTGGGCGCTCGCCCATCCGTGATGCAGGCCGGCCCTGACCATGGCCGCACCCGCGTATCCGCCAATCAGCGCATGCGAGGAAGAAGTCGGCAATCCCCACCACCAAGTCAACAGGTCCCAAACGATTGCGCCCCCCAGTGCGGCGATCACCACATATTGGGTGACCTCGTCCAGCCGAATCATTCCTTTTCCGATGGTTTTGGCAACCGCGGTTCCCAGCACGAAAGCTGCAACAAAATTAAAAAATGCTGCCCAGGCGACCGCCAGTTTGGGCGACAGCACCCGGGTAGACACCACGGTGGCGATGCTATTCGCCGCATCATGAAAGCCATTCAGAAAATCAAAGACAAGAGCGGTTAGAACCGTGATGATGAGCAGCAACAGGCCTGTATTCACTCGTCAGCAACCCCTGGTGGAATGTTGGACTCAAATCAGGTTATGCGCTCTTTAGCGCCACCGCCTCAAGCACGTTGGCGGCGTCTTCAGCTTTGTCGGTTGCGGTTTCTAGGACCTCGTAGAGTTCCTTGATCTTGATCAGTTGGATTGGATCCTTTTCACGTTCGAACAGTTCGGCAATAGCTCTTCGGCTCACACGATCGGCTTCGTTCTCTAGCCGGTTGACCTCGACGCAATGCTCCAGCAGCCGTTGATTGTCGTCGAGCAGAGCCACCGCCTTTGACAGCTCCCCGGCTTGCGTCACGATAAATCCTGCGATCTCAGCCGCGGCAGGCGGCGGATTTGTGATGCGGTACAAGGTCATTCGAGTCGCTGCTGCATTAACGAAATCCAGAACATCGTCTAGCGAGGAAGTCAGCAAGTGAATGTCCTCACGGTCAAACGGCGTGATGAACGTCTGGTTGAGCATTCGGATGATAGTGTGCGTCATCTCATCCCCGCGATGCTCGATTTCCTGCAGTTGCCCGATTCGAGCCGGGTCTCCGGACGGATTCTTTAAAATGTCATAGAGCAAGGTCGCGCCCTTGGTGAGATTCGACGCGACATCGGCGAACATTTGAAAGAACTTTTGCTCCCGTGGGATCAATCTCATGAAGCCATAACTCCAGAATGTGAAAGGAAGATGAAAACCTAAGACTATCTCACGCGAATGTAAGAGCGTCAAACCACTCGCCGTCTCTTCACTTGGACGCCCAGGAGGGATAGGGGAGAAGCCGGAAAATGAAATTCGGACTCCTACGGGGAGCTATTGCGCGGATGGGTCGTACATTTCCTCAATTTTGACCTTGAATTGCTCCTCGATGGCCCTCCGCCGTAACTTCAGGCTGGCAGTGAGCGTCCCGGCGGTCGAAGAGAGCTCCTCGGCGATCACCCGAAATGCCTTCAGTTTTTCAAACTGTGCCAAGGAATGGTTCACCTCCTCGACGATCTCCGCGTAGCGAGAACGGACCGGGTCTAGCTCAACCAGTTCCGAGCGCGATCGGAAACGCATTCCCTTGGCCGCGGCGGTTGCTTCCAGGGCGGCAAAATTTGGGAAGATCAATGCGGCAGGGAACTTTCGTTTGTCGCCGACCACGACCGCTTCAGCCACTAGCGGATGATGCTTCAGGGCACTTTCAATCGCCTGCGGCGCGATGAATTTGCCCCCAGAGGTCTTGATCAGGTCTTTTTTGCGGTCGGTGACGTAGAGGTATCCGTCTGCATCGAGGGCGCCTAGGTCGCCGGTCTTGAACCAGCCATCAAGAGACGCCGCCTGTGTTTCTGCCGGGTTATTCCAGTAACCCTGAAAAACCGACGGAGCTTTCACAAGAATTTCCCCGTCTTCCGCAATTCGAACCTGCACGTTGCTGAGCGGCTTGCCTACGCTGCCGATGCGATGCATCGCCGGCGTATTCACCGAAATGACCGGGGATGTTTCGGTCAGGCCGTACCCTTCGTGGATTCGAATCCCCACGTTGGCAAACCATTCGGCGAGTGGTCTTCCGAGGGGAGCGCCCCCGGAAATAAAGATGCTCACTCGCCCTCCCATGCCGCCCCGTATCTTCGAGTACACAAGTTTGTTGGCCAGTTTCCAGCTCGGTGCTCCGGGCGTCTTGCCTTCCAAAACCTGATTGCGATGTGCGCGCCCCACCCGCAACGCCCATTGGTATATCTGCTTCTTGGGAAACTTCGCTGCCTGCAAATCGGCTTGCGAATGCACCTTCTCGTAGACCCGCGGAACGCTCAGCAAGATCTCTGGGGCCACCTCGAGAAGGGTTTGCCCCAAACGCTCCAGAATCGGCAGGTGTGCCAGGGTCACGCCCCGATTCAACAAACCCATATCCACCGATCGCGCAGTCACATGCGACAGAGGCAAGAATGACACAGAGTGCATGCCCTGGCGGAATCCGAAATCGCGGCAAAATGCGACGATGTTCGATGCCATGTTTCCATGGGTAAGCATCACGCCCTTGGGAATGCCGGTGGTCCCAGAGGTATAAATTACGGTAGCAAGATCGGTGGGCTGGACCTGCCGCGCCAGCATCTCAAGATCAACCCTCGAACCGAGTTGCATCAACTCCGACATTCTCAGGGCGCGCTCTGCTGCAACATCGTCCATAATGGCCATCTTTTCAAGGTAGGTCGTCGATGCGACGGACAGCACCTTTTCGAGATGTCTTTCCGCGGAGACGAAGATCGCGCGTGCGCCGGAATCACGCAGCATGTAGGCGGTCTGATCGGCCGTGAGCGTCGTATGGATGGGAACTACAACCGCTCCCAGCACGAGACACGCCATATCAGCGACGACCCACTCGTGCCGGTTCTCTCCCAGGATTGCCACGCGGTCGCCCTTTGAGATTCCCCACGAGCACAGGGCAGTCGCAACACCCCGCACTTTCTCGACAAACTGCTCTGAAGAAATCGGGCGCCACTCATCGCCCACCAGCTGCAGCATGAGCTCGGCTTGGCTCCGAGCGGCTACTCCAAACAAGATGTCATTGAGGGTATTGAGGCTCATGCCGGCGCGCGTCAGAACTGTAATGCTTTTGCCGGGCAGAAGGCAATCGGCTGTGCGCCCATCATTTGACATTTTCAAACATTGACCCAGCGCCGGACCAGACGATAAACTCACCCCTCATAGGAGCTCTCAATGCGACGACTGTTAGGTTTCGTCCTTAGTGCGGTCATTCTGACGCAACCATTCTTGAGAGCCGCGGACAAGGAGGCCGGTTCCGCTATGCCCAAAGTTGGCGACATGGCGCCCGACTTCACGCTCAAGTATGTCGACTCCAGCGGCATGCATGACGTAAGTTTGAGCCAATACCGCGGCAAAAAGCAGGTTGTGCTCGCATTTTATGTCTTTGCTTTTACAGGTGGTTGAACGCAGCAGATGAAGAACTTCCAGGCGAATCTAAAGCGCTTGGAAGCTACCGACACCCAGGTCCTGGGTGTGAGCATGGATAGCGCGTTCGCCAATCACGCTTTTGCCGAACAGATCGGCGTCACCTTTCCGCTTTTGAGTGATTGGGGCGGAGATGTCACGAAGAAGTATGGCCTCTATTCCGACCAGTACAAAGCGGCCCGCCGCGTAAACTTCCTGATCGATAAAGACGGCCGAATTAAGGAAGAGCAGATCGACAGCGCAGCGATTGACCCGACTAAGATCGTTGATGCCTGTGAGCGGCCGAAGATGAAGCAGTAGCGGAGATTGACCCCGGTAGATTGCTCACCGTTCAGGCAAAATCGCCGTACGGTGAGCTGCCGGTCCTTGTAAGTCCTGGTCGATTCCGTGCCTGTTTACCGGACCCATCGACCTGCGACATTGTTGCATCTGCAAAGCCCGCTTCGCCCCGTACCGCCATGGATGCTGCCTCCCCCCAATTTAGGCAACTGAAATCAGCCCTGAAGTCTTCCTGGATGGCCGGCGACTTCGGCGAAGTCGCAAAATACACCGCCAAGGAAGGCGAGGCTTGCGTCAACCGCACAAAAATCAGTCGAGGTTCTCGCGTTTTGGATGTCGCTTGCGGCACGGGTAACACGGCAATTCCGGCGGCCCGGCTGGGTGCGGAGGTCACAGGGGTGGACATCGCCCCAAACCTGCTGGAGCAGGCTGCTCGGCGGGCGAAAGCAGAAAATTTGAGTGTCCGTTTTCAGGAAGGGGACGCCGAGCAATTACCTTTCGCCGATTCCGAGTTCGACTACGTTGTAACCATGTACGGAGCAATGTTCGCACCGCGTCCTGAGCGGGTTGCCGCGGAGTTGACCCGGGTCTGCAAGTCCGGAGGCACCATCGTCATGGCTAACTGGACTCCGGAAGGCTTTGTCGGCAAAAGTTTTGGCGTTACCGCGACGTTCGTTCCACCCCCGCCGGACATTCCTGCCCCAATCCTGTGGGGCCGGGAGGATGTGGTTCGTGAGCGCTTCGGGAACGCAGTTTCACACATTCAATCGACCAGACAAAAAGCTTTGTTCGAATACCCATTTCCGCCCGAGGAGATGGTGGAATTCTTTCGCCAATACTTTGGCCCTACCAAAGTCGCTTTCAGTCGACTCGATCCCCAGGGGCAGTCACAGCTGGCGAAGGCCCTCGAGTCTCTCTGGCGGGAATACGACCAATCGCTCGACGGAAACACGAAGGTGGAAGCTGAGTATCTGGAAGTTTTTGCCACTCGCTCCTAGCAACTTTCCCCGAAGGTCCGAAGTGGGGTTCTATCTGGAGGCGCTGCCCTCAGAGTTCCTGCTTCGAGAGTTCATGCTAGTAATTCTTTCCAAGCCTCTGGCAAATCCTACAGGGGCGATTCTTCCACAGGGATAATGTTTTCAGTGCATTACAGTTGGCACTCGGGATGCAAGGTCTTCTACCAGACGAAGTGGCGCGCAACGGGGCGCACTGAGAAAACTTCGGCCAGAGGTGAATTTCAGGCGCCCCTTGCAGAAAACTCCCCCTAGGCCCTCCCCCAGCTTAGGCCAAAACCAACTTCTCCCCGATTGCTAATCCGGCATTCCTCAGCAGTTTCGCTACAACTGGTTCCTTCAGCCGGGAAGCGTCGTACTCTACCCGCACCACCTGCTCTTTCTCGTTAAAGCCCACGCGCCGAATGCCGTACACTTCTCGCATGTTGTCGATTGCTCGCATTATCTGCTCATCTGGACGATTTACGTACCGGTAGGAAACATCCATCTGGGTCATTCGCTAGAGCCTCTCCTGTAAGTTGTTCAATTTAAGATACACCAAGGCTTATCCAAGTGAGGGCTCGGCTCGCATCGTGTGCACTGATTGAAGAATCTATGGAATAAGCACGGAAGCTCTGAATGGAAGCCGAAATCAAACAGGCCATTGACCCGGTTTGCGGAATGACGGTCGATCCCGACTCTGCGAAAGCCAGGGTGGACTATCTGGGGAAGACTTACTACTTCTGCTGCGCATCCTGTGCGAAGAAGTTCGATGCTGCGCCCGAGCAATTCCTGAAGCCCAACCCGCCGCGGCTCGTCATGCCAAGTATTAGAGGCAAAACCAGCCCTCCGCCGACGCCCAGCGGGCTTGTCGGAATTGGCGGCACCCAGCTGGGTACTTCTGAGATTGTCCAGGACCCTGTCTGCGGCATGGGAGTGAATCCCGCGACAGCGAAATACCGGACGGTCCGGGAAGGGAACGAGTACTTCTTCTGCAGTGGCCGATGCCAGGAGAAGTTCCTGGCGAATCCGGCCGAGTACCTGACAGAAACCAGCCCTACTCGGAAGCCCGCACCGGTGAGTGCGGCCTACGTCTGCCCGATGTGTCCCGAGGTCGAGGAAAGCAAACCCATTCCATGTCCGAGCTGTGGCATGGCGCTCGAGCTCAAAAATCCGCTGCCACGTACCAAGACGGAATACACCTGTCCCATGCACCCGGAAATCGTGCGTCAGGAACCCGGCAGTTGCCCGATCTGCGGCATGGCACTAGAACCTCGCACCCTGACTGCCGTTGAAGAAGAAAACCCGGAACTTCAGGACATGGTGCGCCGCTTCTGGGTGAGTGTGGCGTTCACCCTCCCCCTACTGGCGATTGCTATGGTCGACATGCTTCCCGGAATGCCAGTCCAGCATCTCTTGCCTTCCGGGTGGCTGCCCTGGATCGAACTCCTGCTGGCCACGCCGGTCGTGCTTTGGGGTGGGCTCCCTTTCTTTGAGCGCGGCTTGGCTTCCGTCGTGAACCGCTCGGCGAACATGTTCACCCTGATCGCGATGGGTACCGGAGTGGCATACGTCTACAGCCTGGTGGCCACGGTGGTGCCGGGGATTTTTCCAGCCTCCTTCCGCGATATGAGTGGGAGCCCACAAGTCTACTTCGAGGCTGCAGCGGCCATTGTCGCGCTGGTTCTGCTTGGGCAGGTAATGGAACTGCGGGCACGCAGCCGGACCGGGGCGGCTATTCGGTCGTTGCTGGATCTAGCACCCAAAACCACGCGCGCGCTGAGAGGCGGCCACGAAGTCGACATACCTCTCGATCAGGTTCAAGTCGGCGACCGCCTGCGCGTGCGACCGGGCGAGAAAGTTCCAGTGGACGGCATCGTGCTTGAAGGTCACAGCTCGATCGACGAGTCCATGGTTACGGGCGAATCCATTCCGGTAGAAAGAAGCGCCGGCGACCGTGTGATCGGTGCAACTCTGAACGCAAGCGGGTCATTCATCATGCGCGCTGAGCGCGTGGGCAGCGAGACATTGCTTTCGCAGATTGTTCGCATGGTCAGCGAAGCCCAACGCAGTCGGGCGCCCATCCAACGCCTCGCCGACAAGGTTGCAGGATGGTTTGTCCCAGCCGTGATTGTGATTGCGATCGTGACATTCCTTGCATGGGGCACCATCGGACCGCAGCCTCGCTTTGCACATGCCATCGTCAACGCAGTGGCCGTCCTGATCATCGCCTGCCCCTGCGCTCTAGGTCTGGCTACACCGATGGCAGTTATGGTGGGCACTGGCCGCGGCGCGCACGCCGGAGTTTTGATCAGAAACGCTGAAGCCCTGGAAACGCTTGAGAAGGTCGACACTCTGCTCCTCGACAAAACCGGCACACTCACCGAAGGGAAGCCGCGAGTCACGGGCATTACTCCAGCAGCAGCTTTCAATGCAGACCAACTCTTATATCTTGCCGCGGCCCTGGAGCGCGCGAGTGAGCATCCCCTCGCCCATGCAATTGTGGACGCGGCCGAAGAGCGACGGTTGCAGCTGGCGGACGTAGATGAATTCCATTCTCTTGGAGGGAAGGGAATTACCGGCAAAGTCGGTGGCCACGAGATCGCGCTAGGAACGCGAGCCTGGATGAGAGAAAGCGGGGTCGAGGACAGGGAGCTGCCGGTTGGCGACAGCGGGGACGGAACAGCCGTCTATGTGGCAATCGACCATCAATATGCCGGAGTGATTTATGTTGCCGACCCGGTAAAGGCCTTGGCGGCGGACGCGGTCAGGGCACTCAAGAGCGCGGGGCTAAGAGTGGTCATGCTCACAGGCGACAATCGCTCGGTTTCTGAGATCATCTCGAAGCGACTCGGTATCCAAGAATTCAAGGCCGAAGTTCTTCCGGGAGAAAAAGCGGCGGTTGTACGCGAGCTGCAGCAGGAAGGCCGCCGGGTGGCCATGGCCGGAGATGGCATCAATGATGCCCCCGCTCTCGCCCAAGCCAACGTCGGCATTGCAATGAGCACGGGAGCGGATGTGGCGATTGAAAGCGCGGGAATCACCCTGCTGAAGGGCGACCTGGCCGGCATTGTTCGCGCTCGAAAGCTGAGTCGTGCGGTGATGAAGAACATCCGGCAGAACTTGTTCTTCGCTTTCCTCTATAACTCGCTCGGAGTTCCTATTGCAGCCGGCGTGCTCTACCCATTCTTCGGACTGTTGCTCAGTCCCATCCTGGCGGCCGCCGCGATGAGCTTCAGCTCGGTTTCGGTGATCACAAACTCCCTGCGCCTCCGCAAAGTAAAGCTGTAGAAAGGGACGTTCCTAAGTAGTTGCTTCCCCGAGAAATACCGCATCGATATTCTGAGCACAGATGTTTCCCGGCACGCACGTACTTACAGAAATTGTGATGCGCACGGTGGTGGTTTACGGTGTCGTGTTGCTTGGGGTACGCCTGAGTGGCAAGCGCGAGGTTGGCCAGATGACACCGTTCGACCTTACGCTGCTTTTGTTGATCAGTAACTCCGTCCAGAATGCAATGACTGGACCCGACAACTCCCTGATGGGCGGAGTTGCAGCGGCACTGACCCTGCTCGTGCTGAACTACGTGGTAGCCGACCTATCCGGCACGAATCGCCGCTTTCGAAAACTGATCCAGGGCCAGCCCAGTCTTTTGATTCACGATGGACAAATTATTGCCGCGCATATGGCCAAGGAACACGTCAGCATGGACGAACTGGAGCGCGCGCTTCGCGAGCATGGAATCAACAGTTACAAAGATGTCGCGTTGGGAGTCCTCGAAGTGGATGGTTCCATCAGCTGTCTCAAGTACGATGAACTCAGCCCTGCATCGCACAATCATCTGGTCCGGCGGAAATACATCCAGAAACACGAGTAGCTACTTGGTAAGCACCACCGCTACCTCATCATAAGGCAAGACGGTCACGGTAATTGACTTGCGCGCGGCGAATTCCTCCTGCGTCACCGGGAAACCCACCAATACGGTCCCGGAAATCTTTCCGCCGGGATTGATGCGCGTTTCTGGCGTGAGAATCTGCAAAACGTGTGGCTTCAAGTCTGGCAGCACGCTCAGATAGCGCTCGGCATCGACAGCCGGCACCGCCTCATCGGCCTGTTTCTGGCCCGCGACATCGGAACTGACCTGAATGCTTTTGATCCATGTGGGTTTCTGCTCGTTGTTCTGTAGCGAGATGTTCACCGCGATCATCAGCAACTTCTGATTCGGCATAGGTGCTGCAAACACTCCGTCGATGCTGCCGCTTGATTGAGCCCGGGCCCGATGGGTAAGGGAGTACACCGCAGCAATCGCGATCACAACTCCAAGGCAAATCGCAACGATTCCGGCCGGCGGCAGGCTCTTGCGCGCCGTGCCGTACTCCTCGCCGATATTGAAGTCGTTATGAGATTCGGGAGCAGGCGCCGGGGGTAGGGGAGAACTGGGTGGGGTCGGCGGATTCGACATTGCGCCCTCCTAGCATCGAGATTGTACTCGCGTGTCAGGGACGGGGCCAGTCGTGCTTCATGGCGCTTGCAAACTGGTCGGCGGGGAGCGTGTTCAGAACATCGTTTGCAGTAAGCCAGGCACGCCGCGCCTGCAAGACACCATACCGCATCTTTTCCATATGAGAGGTATGATGCGAATCAGTATTGATCACGATCTTTACGCCCGCCTGTTTTGCCTGCCTTAGATGCCGGTCGCATAAATCAAGACGATCGGGATACGCATTCAATTCCATCGCGACTTTATTGCGAGCTGCAGCCTGAAGCACCGCGTCCATGTCGAAGGCGTAAGCATCACGCCGGAGAAGAATTCGCCCGGTGGGATGACCTAGGAGTGACACATGGGGATTGTCTAGGGCCTTCAAGAGCCGCTTGGTCATGTCTTCTGGAGATAGATTAAAGTGCGAATGGATGCTCGCAATTACCAGGTCCATCCGCGCCAGGACCTCGTCTGAAAGGTCGAGAGTGCCATCTTCCAGGATATCGACCTCGACGCCGGCAAAGATGCGGATACCGTTTATTGCGTCATTCGCCGAGTGGATTCTCTCGATGTGCTTGATCGCCCTTTCATCGTCGAGGCCGTTGGCGAATGCAAGATTCTTTGAATGGTCGGTAATCGCCATGTACTTGTACCCGCGCTCTCGGGCGGCCGCGGCCATCTCCTCGATCGTGTTCCGGCCATCCGTCTCGACGGTGTGCATGTGCACATCGCCCTGTATGTCATCCTGAGATAGAAGCGCTGGCAGCGTGTGCTTTTCCGCGGCGTCGATCTCGCCTGTGTTCTCGCGAATCTCGGGAGGAATGTAATCCATCCTGAGCGCCGCGTAGATATCGTGTTCGCTCCTAGATGCAACGATCTCCTGATTGTCCAGGCGCGCCAAGCTGTACTCATTGAGGGTGTAGCCCATCTTGAGCGCACGTTGGCGGAGCGAGACGTTGTGCGCTTTTGAGCCCGTGAAGTATTGCATGGCTGCGCCAAATGACTCGGGGGCGAGTGTTCTCACGTCTACCTGCATCCCGCCGCGCAGGCGGAAGCTGATCTTGTTTTCACCGCGGGCGATGATCTCCATCAGCCCTGGAAGCTTGATGATGTGGTCAATCAGCTTCAGCCGCTCCGCATCATCGCAGCATGCGGGTCCAGTCACTAAGACGTCGAGATCCCCAACGGTTTCGCGTCCCCGCCGAAGAGATCCGGTAGGTGTGGCCTTTTCAACCCCGGGATACGCTCGTAGATGCTCGATGATTTTGTCGGACTGTATCTCGGCCGCCTCGAGCAGGAAGCGGCCGGCAATTCGCCGATAGTCCTCGATCGCTTTCAGCAGCTTTTGTTCGTGTTTCTCCCCCATGCGCGGCAGGACGCGTATCTTGCCCTCACGGGCGAGCTTCTCTACACCCTCAAGATCGCAGACCTGGTACGCACTCCAAATCAGCGCGATCGTCTTGGGGCCGAGCCCCTGCACTTTGAGGAGCTGGAGCATGGATGGGCGATACTTCTTCAGCAAATCGGCATGAAGCGTCAGCTTGCCCTCGCCAAGCATCTCCTTGAGGTTGAGGAGCATACCCTTGCCAATTCCTGGAATGGCAAGCACCTGCTTCTCGTTGGCCATCAAATCTGAGATCTGTTGTGGCCAACCCTCGATCGCTTCCCCTGCATTTCGGTAGGAGCGGATACGGAAAGAATCGCCGCCATCGACCTCAAGCAGATCAGCGGTTTCGTAAAGAATGCCAGCAATGGATTTATTGTCCACGGGTAGAGCTTAGCAAAAATGACCGGCTGCGGCCGCAGGGCGATGGCCGGCCGCTCGCAGCAAGCCGACCGCTCGCACTGCCTTATACTCCCCTTATGAGAGTTTTTCCTTCGCTTCTGCTTTCTGTCTTCTTGTCTCTCGTGCCTGCTGCCAGCGTTGCCGAAACTGCCGAAAATTTTCAGCCTCTTGAGCAATGGCAAATGGCGGTCCTCAACGGGGATGCGACGCGACTCGTATCGCTTTACAGCGTTGCGCCACCCGCGAAAATTGACACGGGAAAGGGCAACGTGGACGCCATGGCGGATGCGGCGTTCTGGACCGGACTGAAGATTCGCTCCATGGATATACACATCGTTCAGTTTGTCTCGCCCCAGCCAGGGATCCAGAAACTCCTGTTCCAGGCATCGGCCCTGACGCCTTCGCGGACGGTATATGTGACGTCTGCGCAGCTCTGGCAAATGCAAGGCGGCAGGTGGAGGATCATCGCTGCCGGACGTGACATCACCAAGCTCGAACAACCCCTATCGGTTGACGAGAGTATCTATCCAGCCCAAGCCAATGCCCGGGAAGAGATCCGGGAAGCAGAGAAGCGCGCCGCAAAGGGCAAGAAGCGAGTGCTGGTCGTATTTGGCGCAGATTGGTGTTATGACTGTCACGTGCTCGACAAAGCTTTTCACCGAAAAGACATCGCCGCCGCCTTGACACCAAACTACGAGGTCGTGCACGTGGATGTTGGCCGTGGTGAAAAGAATCAAGACCTGATGAACGAATACGGCGTGCCAATGAAACGTGGCATACCTGCCATCGCCATCCTCGATTCGGGCGGCAAGCTGCTTTACAGCCAGCGCAACGGCGAATGGGAGCGGGCAAGGGCCCTCGGACCGGAAGATCTGATTGCATTGCTCAGGAAATGGAAAAGGCAGGGCTGAGGGCCGGCAATTGCACCACCACGCCGCTCTCGAATGGCAGCAAGCAGAGAACTAGGACTCCAGGACCTCCGCGCTTCGCTGACTTCTTAGCGCCTGGAGAAACATCTCTTCGCTGAAAGATTCATGGTTGCGCAGAAGATCGAGGAGAGGATCTTCCATCTCGGAATCGAACGGCCCCACCGAGTCGTCCTCATCGTCGTCATCCCCTTGCAGTGCCTGGGGAGCGACCCGCAGTTGCGGGCGAACTCCCGGCCGGCTGGTCAGGAATTGGATGAACTCCTCGGTCTGCTGGCGCTGCGCGGCGGTTCGCATGGCGAACTCCACTCCCATGCCGCGAGAGGGGTGCATTACCCGGACAAGGCCTTGCGCGCGGAACTCCAGTTCGTCCGCTGCTAGGATCATCACGACTTGGGTGCGCTCCGGAAACGGCGATGCCGTCTCCACGTAACAAGCGCCAAGACTCAGATCCGTCAATAGACAATCGGCAACTGCTTCGGGAGCCAACGGGGTGCCCGGCTTTGAATTCTGTGCCAGCCACCAATGCAGCGCTCCGTGCACGCCGTCCGGCGTGTCAGAGAATCGCACTCCGGTTTCGCCGTTCGGATTCGCCCAAGCCACTTCTCCTAGCAATTCGAATTCTGACGGGGCATTGGGCAGCAGAAAACTCATCTTTACCCGCGCCGAAGGATAAAGCGGCTGCGCGGCCAGGACGTCCATTCCTGTCTCGCTCAGATCAAGCAGTATGCCTTCCATCTCCGCGGCACCTTCTTCTCCATTTGCCACGGTTATTTTCACGGCCACCTGAATGGGGACACGAAAGGCGGTTCTACGCTCGCGCTTGATGAGGGCGGTCGCTGCCCGAAGCGTGGTGATGGCCTGCATTTCATCCACCGGCTTGTAAAGGACGAAATTCGCGCCAGCTCCAAATACGTGGCGTACTTTGTTCTTATCACTGAGCAGCGCAACGGTGACTGCGCTCGTCTGAAATGGGGTGCTGGCCAGATTTTGCAGAATGAGTACGGCGCTCGGTGGATCGTCATAATCCACTAGCACCGCCTGAAATTTCTGTTCGGTGATCAGACAAATGGCGTCAGAATAGCCGCAGCATTCTGTGCGAAGGCCGAAATTGGACAAGACTGGGGTAAGAGTCTCAGCGGCCTGGTCGTCTTTCGTAACCAGCAATGCGCGGAATGACATGGCAAAAGCCCGAGTTTACGGCCAACGCGGAGCAACCGTGCGGACAACCGGCTTCGCGGACGAAGATTGACCGGGCGCCGTCGCGGCTTTCGCGGCGGGCGCGGTGGGTTCGTCCATCTCGCCCAGAATCGTGCTATCGTCCTCGTCGTTATCCGTCAACAAAGGTGCGACCTCGCGAAGCTTCTCTGCCGCCTGTTGCAGCATCTCGATCTGCTTGCCGAGTTGAGCGTACTTTGCCTGTTTACGGCGCAGAACCTCGTGGATGTCCTTCATAGAACCCCCAATGCAGAATGTATGGATTGCAACCGAGCGGGTCAACGAGTAACCGGGGCGCTTCGGTTACCCCAGTAATCCGGAAAAGGGCTTGTTTCCGGAACCTTGGCTGGGTGAGCGGGCGGATTCAAGGAACAGAGTGCGATGGCGTGGCCAAGGCTGACGCCGTTGGACTTCACCTTGACCCAAGGCGGGGAAACGACAAAAACCCGCGCCGCCATCGTTAGGGGCTTAGATGGCAAGTCCTGGTTCCAGGGCTAAGTTCTGCGGCTGGAACACCGGGGATTTACCACACGGAATAGACCTTAGAGGCCAAGTGTTCGTCATTGAGTTGAATTCCAAGCTGGTCTGCGGCTATCCTCAGCATTCACGCTGCGGTTATTCCCTACTTGAGCCCGAGGAGGAACGGTGGCTACCAGTTCCCGGCTGATCGATCACAGAGTCTTTGGCCATGATTGTCCTCGGAACCCATGGATTTGCTCCGGACGACACGGGGAGGGGCGACCCAAAAGCTCGAAGAAGAAGGGCCACGCCGACGGTCGAAAATTGACCGAGCGCAATCGTGTGTTGATGCTTGGAACCATTCGAGAACTCGCGCTATATCGCGCGGAGGTGCTTCATCAACACGGATTTCACGTGCAGATCGCCACCAACCGCAGCCAGGCACTCGATCTGATCGAGGCGGGGAACTATGACGTGGTGGTGCTTAGCTACACCCTGCCCGATGCCGTGGTGAAGGAGTTGGCTGATGAGATGCGCGAGCTTTGCCCGCAATGTCCGGTGATCGCAATTTCCGACGCTCAGCGTCCCGATCCCATCATCAAACCGGACCAAATGATCTTGGCTGACGAAGGCCCCGCCGCACTCTTGAGCGCCTTGCGCCACCTGCTTCGGCAGCACTGAACGCAAAATCCTCAGTGCAACCGATATAGCCCCGCGAGAATGGACCCAAACGCCGCATGCGACAAGAACACAGAGATCGGTGTCTGATAGCCGTAATTGAGTGCCATGAATCCAGGCGGCTCGAGCTGGCGCCGAGAGGTTGGGCCGTGACGTTCACTCGCCATGCGCGGGTGCAGCGTGGGCAAGAGCATCATCCCAATCGACAAAACGAATAACGCGTGGACCAGCCCGAGAATGAGCCCGAACCACCACTTTGTATTTCTCGTGGCCTCGAAAACCAAGACGTAGATGATCGAGAAGGCCCAGCCGTTGAACATGTGGGCGACAAATCCATACCACCGGGCTTTGTCACGATCATGAGTAATGGCTGCTCCAATCAGGTACGGCAGGTTCATGCGCGTAAGTCCCAGTCCTTGGCTGGTAGCTAGAGCCGCGGAAAGCACGACCGTCGCGACGAAACCGCTGAGTATCCAACTGCTCCAGTTCATAGCTAACTCGGGTCACCTTGAGCTGCTAGGGCTTGCCTGGCAGTTTCTGCACGATGGGCTAGCTGCTGCTCGCCTTTCACGCGCTGGTCGAGCGAGAGCGCTGCTCCAATCAGTCCAATATGTGTAAAGGCCTGCGGAAAATTGCCGAGTGCCTCGCCGGTGTCCGCGTCGATCTCTTCCCCATAAAGGCCCAGGTCGTTCTGGTATTGGAACAGCGCCTTCATCAGGCGCCGGCACTCATCGCTGTTTCCGCCGCCCAGGGCGAGATATTCAGCCTCCCAAAAGCTGCAAATCGCAAAAGCTCCCTCGGGCGGGCTCGTGCGGTAGCGGTAGAGCAGTTGGCCACGAGCGGTTAGGCACTTGCGAATCGCGCGGTAGGTGGATTGCATGCGCGGGGACTCGGCTTTCTCAAATCCGTACCAGGAGAGCAACAGCAGGCTGGCGTCAAGCTCGTCGCCGTCGAGCACACTCACATAGCTCTGAAGCCGGTCGTTCCATCCGCGTGTCGAAATTTGATGTCGAAGCGCGTCTCGATTGCGCCTGTAGTCATGGAGATTCGGGGGCGTTAGCTTGCCTTGCTCGGCAAGTGAAACCAACCGGTCAAGCGCCGTCCAGCACATCAAGCGCGAATGCGTGTGATCGCGGCGGCCCGTACGCGGTTCCCAAATGCCCTCGTCCGGTTTATTCCAGTGCTTGACCACATAGTTGCCGAGCCCGACCAGCGTCTTTTGCATTTCGCGGTCAAGCATCCCCCCATGAAATGCATAGAGCGATGCAGCGTCGATCACCTCTCCATAAACATCGAGTTGCAACTGGTCGCGAGCGGCATTCCCAAACCTCACGGGAGCGGAATTCCTGTAGCCACCTAGCACCGTCGACTGTCGCTCGCGCGGCGGAGGATTGCCAAAGACGGTGTAGAGGATGCGTAACTCGGGTTGGGTAAGCCGCGTGGCATGAAGCATCCAGTCAAGAAATTGTGCCGCCTCGTCGAGATACCCGAGTTCAAGCATGTTGCGGATCGTCAGGGATGCGTCGCGCAACCAGCAATATCGATAATCCCAGTTGAGGGAACCGCCCATCCGTTCTGGCAGGGAAGTGGTGGGGGCAGACACCACCGCTCCCGACAAGACGAAGGTGAGCAATTTTAAGGTGAGCGCGCTGCGCAGGACTTCATCACGAAATTCACCTTGGTAGCGCAGTTGCGCAGCCCAGTTTTTCCACCAATTTGCGCACACAGATATCCGGGCTGGCAGTTGATTCAGATCGGGTAAGACTGCGGGGGCATTCTCGGTGTAACTGAGCGAGAACAGAAGGCTTTCTCCCGCCCTCAATTTGTGCCGCAAAGCCGCTGAACCTCCGCTAGTCATCAAAGGCAGACTACTGCGCAACCAAAATACGCCTCGGCCGTAGCAAAAACGCACACCTAGATTGCCGCGTCGTTCGAGCCGGGGAGTGGCCTCGCCGTATTTCACTCGCGGCTCCATGACGACTTGGATTTCCGCTTCCCCGGATGTGCACGCTACTTGCCGAATAATCTCGTGATCCGGAACCAGAGATGTATTCTCCCGGACCGGCATAAGATCGGTCAGGGTCATGGTTCCGGAGGGCGCCTCAAAGCGCGTTTCGAGGATGTTGGTGTTCGGAAGGTAGGCCCGGCTGAGGAAGTCTCCGTTGGCAAGAGAGATACTCCAGCTGCCACCCCGTTCGCGATCCAGTAGCGCGGCGAACACCGAAGGGGAGTCGAATCTGGGCCAGCAGAGCCAGTCAATCGATCCGTGTTTGGAAATAAGGGCAGCCGAGCGGCAGTCGCCGATGATGCCGTAATCACCGATCGGAGGAAAACTGCCCTCCAGGGGCGCCTCGGTAAGGCTCTGATTCTCCTGGACACTCATCAGCTTGCCTGTAAGTTGATGCAAACAGAGGAGAAAGAGTTTGTTCCCGGGATTGAAATTGGACTAACAACCCTAATCCAAAAAATACAGTATCACCCTGATAGCGGGGGCTATGCGCAGTCAAGTACACATAACTTAGCCCCAACGCGAAGGAGACGGAAGGCAGGCGTTGGTTGTACCTCCCCTTTATCCGGCGCCTGCCACCTCCCTAAAGGGTCTCCTCCAAACACTAGTTTTTCCTTCACGAAATCAAGAATCCAAGACAACAGATCGACGACTGCGAAGTTGTGTGACTCTCTAGCGCACAACCAGAACTTCTCGGATATTGTCCCGAGAAAGGAAGAACTTAATGGAAGCAAAATCGCGGAAGAGATTTTCGATGTGGCGATTATTGAAGACTCTCTGAAGGGTGAGTGGCTTTACCGATGGCGCGCGAGGGTCCTTCTTGGTATTGATGGCATGCATTTCGAGAATGTCGGTCGCGGTCAGGTGGTAACGGTAATACGGGGCATCGGGCCCGGCTTCGCGGGTGTGAAAAAATGCCAGGAGCATGCCGCCCGGCTTCATCACCGACCATAGGCGTGCAATCACAGGTTTGACCAGACTCTCATCCATGTAATCTGCCAGGTTCCAGCAGAAAACTATGTCAAAGTGGCCGTTAGGATAGGCGAGATTCTCTTCTATGAATTTCTTGCTGTTCAGGACGGCGTTGCCTTGATCGTCCTTGGTGAGGAGTTCGGAATCGGTAGACGCTTCAAGCAGGTCCTGGCTATAAATCCGGTGACCTTTTTCAGTGAAAAAGCGGATATTGCTGGCTGAGGTCGCACCGATGTCCAGCACGCAAAGTGGGTCTTCCGACTTGAAGAGCCGGGTAAGCTCGGTCATCGCGCTTGAACGGCGCGTCAGCCGTTGGGGAATTTTAGCGGCCGGCGCGTCAGCCGGCGTGCTGCGAAAGAATCTCATGGATGTGGCGAAGTGATGGCGAGCTCTGTCGCCCCAGCAAGGAGTTGAAGGTGCCTCCCGGCCCGGAATGACCGCCAACGGTCAATATACCCGCATACCGCGCCAAAGGCCAACTTACTTCTTGTCTTCTCGCGCCCCCGAGGGTGCCGACGCTGAGGCGGGAGCCGCAACTGCCGCAGCCACTGGAGACGCCGGCGTCTTGGTTTCTGGCAGAATCTCGAGTCTGCCTTTAAAGTACGCGCCTTCTTCAATGGCAATTCTTTGCGTCTGAACGTCGCCATTCACCACCGCAGTCTTGCGGAGCTCGGTCCGTTCGCTGGCGTGTACGTTTCCGTCTAGCGTTCCCCCGACCGTGAGATTCTTCGCGGTGATATCAGCTTTCACGCGACCGTTCGGACCCACCGTTACGTTGTTTCCGGGAAGCTGAATGCTTCCGTCCAGCTGTCCATCCACGTAAATGTCCTCATTGCCGGAAAGTTCCCCCTTGATACTGAGCGACTTCCCGATGTTGGCGAGTCCACCCGGTGCTGTGCTCATCAGATGCCTCCCTGCAGGCCAAATCAAACGGATTGTAAACCATCGCGGCGTCGAAGTGCTCTGCGTCGGAACTCCAATGGGCTGACGACGATCTTCAACCCTCCCGCAAACCCTCTTGCGTACAACAGGGGCTCTGTATTATCCCTCTAAAGGTACGAAGCTGCTGGTGCAGGAAAAATGGCCACAGGGCCCCAATTCGCCGTTGTTTTGCGCGCCCTCACGGTAACCGCGCTGGTTTCCTCTCTCTTAGCAACCGCAAAGCCAAGTCCAGAAAATCTTTCTCCAGTCGAACTTGTCCGGCAAGCGGTCGACAACGAAATCGCCTCCAACCGCGAATCTGGCAGGCACTTCATGTTCAAGGACGTGAAGGAGAGCGCTCACCTCAGTCAGGTCAAACTCATTGTCGAGACGACAGAGGCGACAGCTGGCTTGCTCATCGCCCGCGACGGCCATCCGCTTTCCCCTGAAGAGCGCAAGCAAGAAGAAGCGCGGCTTCAAAACTACGTTCGGAACCCTCAAGAGTTGAACAAAAAGCGTAAGCAGGAAAAAGAAGACGCCGATCACACAATGCGAATTCTCAAGGCCCTTCCGGACGCATTTCTGTATGAGCCCGACACTACCGAGACCGGAACTGCCTCACTGGGACGCCTTGGTCACCAACTCGTCCGGCTGAGATTTCGTCCCAATCCCGCTTATGACCCGCCTTCGCGTGTCGAGCAGGTTCTTACAGGTATGAAGGGGTATTTGCTGGTAGATGTTCCCGAAAAGCGCATTGCCCAGATCAACGCCATCCTGGATAAAGACGTGGGATTTGGCTGGGGAATTCTTGGGCACCTCGATCGCGGAGGGCGCTTTCTGGTACAGCAGGCTGATGTTGGCGATCGCCAATGGGAAATCACCCGTATGGAGCTTGCAATGACCGGCAAGATCTTGCTGGTAAAGAAACTCAGTATCCAATCGAGCGACACGTTCTCCGACTTCCGTCCGGTGCCTTCGGACCTGACATTTGCCCAAGGAGTGGAGATGCTGATGAAGGCGGCGGATCGGGCACGGGCTGCCGAGGCACGGCCCGTTGATCAGGCTCCAGCAAAAAAGGAGCCCCAAGAGGCCAAAGCCGAGGTCAAACGGCCACCCCTTCCTTAGGCGGTTGCGGCACTCGGCTTGATGATTTCCCTGCGAACCGTAAGTCTATCGATCAGATCTTTCTTGATTTCGTACCCTAAACCGACTTGATTGCTGACCGCAATCGTGCCGGTTGAACCGACCTCAATTTCTGGGTCAATGATGTCTTCAGCCCAGTAGCGCTTCGACGCCGAAACGTCTCCCGGCAAGCTGAAATTCGGTAGGGTAGAAAGCGCGATGTTGTGGGCGCGGCCGATTCCGGTTTCCAGCATTCCCCCACACCACACCGGGATCCCATTCTTCTGGCAAAGGTTGTGGATGGCGATGGCCTCGCTAAATCCGCCGACCCGTCCCACCTTAATATTGATAATGCGGCAGGCACCCAGTTCCATTGCCATCTCCGCAGCGCGCGCATTGTGAATGGATTCATCTAGGCAGATAGAGCTTTTCAACTCCCGCTGCAGCTTTGCGTGATACCGGATGTCGTCTTCCCACAATGGCTGCTCGATCATCAAAAGATTGAAGTCGTCGAACTTGCGAAGATGATCCAGATCGTTTGGCCGGTACGCCGAGTTCGCATCGCAGCTGAGAACAATGCTCGGCCAGCGGGTGCGGATTTTTTCGAGCACGTCTAGGTCCCATCCAGGTTTGACCTTCACTTTGATTCGCTGGTAGCCGGCGTTCAGTTCGGTTTGAATTTTTTCCAGCAGCTGCTGGTGGGAATCCTGAATGCCGATAGAGACCCCGCTCGCAATCTCCCGCCTCATCCCCGCGAGCAACCGCCACAGGGGCAGCTGCTTCTGTTTTGCTTCCGCATCCCACAAGGCATTTTCCAGCGCTGCCTTCGCCATGTTGTGCCCGCGAACTCGTGCCATGACCTTTCCGCATTGGCCCGCGCCTTCAAACTTTGCTCCCAGGAGAGCGGGCGCCAAGAATTCACGGATCGTTGTCCAAGCGGTTTCAATCCACTCGTAACTAAAAAAGGGTCCTTCCCCCGCAACGCATTCTCCCCAGCCCTCCACTCCTTCCGAATCCGCCGTGACCAGAAAAATGCGGCGATGCGTCACCCGTCCGAAGCTGGTCTCGAAAAACTGCTTCAGCGGTATCTGAAGCTCGCGCATGGTGATGGCGTCGACTTTCATGCTTCCGCTTTCTTGGAGCTCCGCCACAATTCTTCAAGCTCATCCATGCTCGCGTCCTTCGGACCACGGCCCGAAGCCCGCAGCTGCTCCTCCATCCATTGAAACCGCCGTTTGAACTTGCGGTTCGTCTTCTTCAGCGCCGACTCCGGATCCAGGGAAAGATATCGCGCAATGTTCACCAGCACAAAGAACATGTCCCCGACTTCTTGTTCAATTCTCTGTTTGAGGCCCTCGGGGATTTGCCGTTTGCCGGAACCTGCGATCCCTGAGCTCAAGGGCACAGAAAGTGAGGGAAGCTGCTGCAACTCGGCTTTCAGTTCTTCTGCTTCCTCCTCCAGCTTTTCAAACAGTCCTCCCATTTCCGGCCAATCAAATCCCACATGCGCGGCACGGGAACTCAGCTTGTGCGCTTCGAGCAACGCCGGCATTGCTGGTGAGACTCCAGACAGGACGGACGCAGGCTGCTCCGCTTGCCCCTTTTTAGGGTCCGCGGCCAGCCTTTTCTTTTTTTCCTCAGCCTTTATCGCTTCCCAGTTCCGGAGAACCTCGGCGGAGGTTTCGGCCGAAACGTTTCCGAACACATGCGGATGCCGGTCCACCAATTTGGACGAGAGTCGCGTCAACACCTCATTGATCGAGAACCGCTGTTCTTCGCTGGCCATCTGTGAATAGAAAAGCACTTGCAAGAGTAAATCGCCTAGTTCGCCCTGGAGTTCGTCCCAATCGCGATGGTCGATGGCTTCGAGTACTTCGTAGGTTTCTTCGAGGGTATAGGGCTTGATGGAATCGAAGGTCTGCTCCCTGTCCCAAGGACAGCCGCCCGGCCCACGAAGCCGTGCCATGATGGATACGGCGCGTTCAAAAAGTTCACCTGTGATGGCCATGCTCTCTAGGTTAGCAACTTCGGGAGTTGTTGCCGAGCATACTTGGCTCGAGCATTTGTCCTTGTGCTGCATTCCGACGCTTGGCCACGCGTCCCGTGGGTAGGGCTTTGCCAAGCTATGTTCCCTTTAGAAACAGCGCCCCCAGCGGTGGCAGGGTCAGCGAGAGGGAGTAGGGTCTGCCATGCACTGCAATCTCCTCCGCCATCATTCCGCCGGCATTCCCCACTCCGCTCCCCGCATATTCCTTGGCGTCGCTGTTCAGCAGTTCGCGCCAATATCCCCCGGAGGGCACACCGATGCGATATGTTTCCCGCGGTACCGGGGTGAAGTTGCAAACGATCAAAATGGTATCTTCCGGACGCTTTGCTTTGCGCAGAAGAGAAACAATGCTAGCTCCGGTGTCGTTGCAATCGACCCACTCAAATCCGGCGGGGTCATTTTCCAACTCATAGAGCGCCCGTTCCTCGCAATAGAGGCGATTCAGCTGCGCAACCCAGTTCTGCACTCCCGAGTGTAGGGGGTATTGCGTGATGTGCCACTCCAGGCTGCTATCGTGTCCCCACTCGCGCACCTGCCCAAATTCATTGCCCATGAACAACAGTTTTTTCCCCGGCTGGGCGAACATGTATCCATAAAGCAAGCGCAGATTGGCGAACTTCTGCCATTCGTCCCCCGGCATTTTCCCAAAGATCGAACCCTTCCCGTGCACAACCTCATCGTGCGACAGCGGCAGCACAAAGTTTTCGCTGAAGCCATACAACATGCGGAACGTAAGAAGGTTGTGGTGATACTGCCGGTGAATCGGATCATGGGAAAGATACGACAAGGTGTCGTGCATCCAGCCCATGTCCCACTTCATGCCGAAGCCCAGGCCGCCCACGTAGATAGGTTTGGAGACCATCGGCCATGCGGTCGATTCTTCCGCATAGGTCTGTACGTCCGGGTGCTCCTTGTATGCCTCTTGATTCAATTGCCGCAGGAACTCGATGGCTTCTAGGTTCTCCCGGCCACCGTATTTATTCGGAATCCACTCATGCTCCCGCCGCGAGTAGTCCAGATACAACATCGAGGCCACGGCATCCACCCGCAACCCGTCGGCATGATATTTGTCCAGCCAGAACATAGCGCTCGAGAGCAGAAAACTCCGCACCTCGTTGCGGCCATAGTTGTAGATGTATGTGTTCCAATCGGGATGGAACCCCAATCGCCAATCGGCGTGCTCAAACAAATGCGTGCCGTCAAAGTAGGCGAGCCCATGCGCATCGGAAGGGAAGTGCGAGGGAACCCAATCAAGAATCACGCCGATGCCCTGCTGGTGCAGATAGTCCACAAAGCCCATGAAGTCCTGCGGGGTGCCGTAGCGAGAGGTTGGGGCAAAGTATCCCGTCGTCTGATATCCCCAGGAGGCAAAATAAGGATGCTCCATAATGGGCAGCAACTCGACGTGGGTAAAGCCCATCCTTTTCACGTACTCTGCTAGTTTTGGCGCAATCTCACCGTACCTCAGCCAGCGGTTGTGCTCCTCTGGGACCCGCATCCATGATCCCAGGTGGAGTTCATAAATGGAGATCGGCGCATGTAGGGATTGCCGTCCGCCGCGAGACCTCATCCACTCGTCATCGCCCCAGTTGTAATCCAGGTCCCAAACAATCGACGCGGTGCGAGGCGGCTTCTCGTGATAAACCCCGAACGGGTCCGCTTTGTCTCCCACATGCCCGTGATGATGCGAAACGATTCGATACTTGTACAGAGCGCCTTTTCCGACCCGAGGAATGAAACCTTCCCAAATTCCCGACGAGCCGCGCGGCTGCAGGTCGTGTGATTTGGGGTTCCAATCGTTAAAATTCCCAATTACGTTTACCGACCGCGCATTCGGCGCCCACACGCTGAAGATGGTCCCGGGTTCTCCTTCGTGAGTGGCCGGGTGCGCGCCGAGCTGGTTGTACGCACGATAATTGCGGCCCTCGTTAAACAGATACAGGTCCTGTTTCGAGAGCAGGCTCACATCGTGGCGGGCCGCATCAGAAATTACGGAGTGCGAGTTTTTCATGGTTGAGTGAAATTCGATTCAGCACTCAGAATCAGGATCGATCTTTGGAGTTGCATAACCTCGAGCCACTGAGTGCAAGCGGACGGCTGAGTGCTGGAGCGCTCACATGCTAGACTGCTAAAAATCCCATTGTAATCAGGATTCAGCCGCCGATGTCTGTTTTGCGTGTCGTTCTTCTTTGGCACCAACATCAACCTTTCTACAAAGACCTGGTCACAGGAGAGTACCGTCTCCCATGGGTGCGTTTGCACGCTCTCAAAGACTACTACGGAATGGTGAAGCTGCTGGACGAGTTCCCCGACATCCATCAAACCTTCAATCTGGTTCCGTCGCTGATCACGCAAATCCAGGACTACGAAAGCGGCACGGCGCATGATCCATTCTTCACGGTTGCCTCCAAGCCGGTTCGCGATCTGAGCCCAGAGGAACGCCGATTCGCGCTGCAGTATTTATTCCAGGCGAATCCTGTTCGCTTGATTGGCCGCTACCCGCGATATCTTGAGCTTTGGGAGCGCTTTCAAAGCGCCGGTTCGAATCCGGATCGGGCCGACAAGTTCTTTCAACGTCAGGACTACACCGACCTGCAGGTGCTTTCCCAACTGGCGTGGTTTGACGAATTCTTTCTGCAGGAGCCCGAAATCGCTGAACTGGTGCGCAAGGGGCGCAACTATTCCCTGGAAGATCAGAGATTCATCGTCCGTCATGAGACAGCGCTTATCCAGCGCGTGCTACCAGCACACGCCAAGGCCGCGAAAGAGGGAAGAATCGAGATTGCAACTTCTCCTTTCTATCACCCGATTCTGCCGCTCCTGTGCGACACCAATCAGGGCGCGGTCTCTACCCCTGGATTGCCGCTCCCGCAAAACCGTTTTCGGCACCCCGAAGATGCTCGTGAGCAGCTCGAGCGCGGCCTCGATCTGCACCAAAAGGTCTTCGGTGTGCGCCCGAAAGGCGTCTGGCCGTCAGAAGGCAGTGTTTCTGAAGAAGTGCTGGGCATCGCGAGTGGGCTGGGCGTCAACTGGATGGCCACCGATGAGGGCGTCCTGGCCCGTACTCTCGGGATGTCGTTTATGCGCGACGGGCAGGGTCGGGTGCCCGACGTTTCAGCCGGCAAGCTCTACAACATCCATTCCTTCGAGAGCGGCCAGACCCGCATGCACCTGCTCTTCCGCGATCATGCGATCTCCGATCTAATTGGCTTCGTTTACTCGGGCATGCCGGCCCGAGAGGCTGCCTCTCACCTCATCCAAAACATTAAAGATTCTGCACAACCCATTCTTCGTACAGGTAGCGATGCGGTTATATCGATCATCCTGGATGGCGAAAATGCGTGGGAATACTACCCAGAATCGGGCAGGGAGTTCCTGCGCCGTTTCTATGACATGTTGCAGGACGACAAGTCGATCGAAGCGGCCACCGTTTCTGAGGCCATCGCCCGGCACAAGAATTTCAACCATCTCCACTCCCTCACCCCCGGCTCCTGGATTCACGCCAACTTCAACGTCTGGATCGGCGCGCCCGAAGATAACCGTTCCTGGGACTACCTCTACCACGCGCGGAATTTCTACGCACAGGCCTCATCCGCATGTTCAGAGGAGCAGCGCAAGCTTGCAAAAGAAGAGCTCTCCATTGCCGAGGGCAGCGATTGGAACTGGTGGTACGGGCCAGAGCACCACTCCGCCAACGATCGTGACTTTGACGAGCTCTACCGCAAGCACCTATCCAATGTCTACCAGGCTCTCGGTGCCACGCCGCCCGATTACCTAGCGCAGCCCATTATCAGTGGCACGGTGCAGCCGTTGTTCACGCCCCAGACCCATTACATCCGACCCAGAGTCTCTGGCGACATGATCAGCTACTTCGAGTGGATGGGAGCCGCTCACTATACCGCCGACCGCCGTCAAGGTGCCATGCACGGCAAGGTTTTCTTAATGGATTCGATTTACGCCGGAATCGACGAGAGCAACGTTTACGGGCGTGTGGACTTCACCGGCGGGGTTCCCGAAGGCGAATTCGAGATCGTCATCAATCTGGAATCTTGGGCGGATCACGCCCTGCGTCCTCGACGCTCGCTTCGGCTTGTCCTGGAAGCTAGGGATCGGAGCTTATCCGCTCCCCGCATCTCCGACAAAGACGATCTTTTGTCCAACCACGGGGTTCGCGCCGTGCTCTCCAAGAATTTCGAATTCAAGCTGCCGCTGGCGCTGCTGTATGCGGCGCCGCTCGAATCGGCTTCGCCTGCCGATCCAGCCGCGACCAGGGTTCGTCTCCGCTTCAGCATCTGGCAGAATCGCTTACCGGCTGACGCATTGCCGGTTGACGGCTGGCTTGACTTGCCGCTCCTGCCTGAGCCGGAATTGATTGCCATGGCGCACTAGGCCTGGGCCGCCCGCACTGCTGCCAGCAGTTCAGCGATTGGGGCCCGGTCATACTGGTCCTCACCACGGTAGATGTATCGAACCACTCCCGCTTTGTCGAGTACCAGTGTCGCGGGGTGTGCAATCCGAAAAGCGTCGTGACTAAAGGCGTGATATAACCCGTAGGCTTTGGTGATAGCCCGATCCTCATCAACCAGGAAGGGAAACGAGACGGGGTTCTGCTCCAGGTACTTCACCGGGTTCCACACGCCCTCGCGCTTTTCGGCGGCAATGTATACCAGGCCCGCGGCAAGGCTCTCAAGTTCTTGCTTGTACGGCTCCAACTGAGCCATTCGCTTGCGGCAGTTAGGTCACCAGGTCCCACGCAGGAACTCAATCACCAAGGGTCCCCGCCCGATCAGTTCCGGCAGCGAAAACTTGCCTTGGGGATTCGCCGAGGAAAGGGTGAATTCCGGCGCTTTCGATCCAATCTCAATTGTGTCGGTCTTTCTTTGCACGGCCCGTTCCCCTCAAATGATCAGTTTTTTCAAGGGCCTAAATCCGATCGGCCAATCGCCACTAGGCGAACCATCAGAAGTCACTAATCAGTCTTCTCTTCCAACAACTCATTCTCGTGGCTTGCCTTCGACAGCTTCCTTAAGGATAGATGCTCGCGGTGGGCAGCCGTAAGCCCCACCGGGATGCACGACATGAATGTGACCAGCCATAAGAGAATGCCACAGCTTAACGCCAGTTCCGGAGGGATCCCGTACACCACTTGCAACGCGCTGATCACCGCCAGCTGGCTGCCTCCGCCAACCGCGGGCAGCTGAACCACAGACCCGACCATACTGAAACCCATCAGGAGCAAAACGTGAGGCAGGTCCAGACTCGACAAATAAGGCCGGTCGCCAACTTTCTTCACTCGTTTGTTCTGCCGATACAGCCACAGATCGCCTTTGTACTCCTTCAGCCAATACCCCTTTGGCTGGAGGGCGGCCTGCAGGTTGGCGATGGTTTCATTCGTCAGGGGTTGACCGGCCATCTCGGGCAGGTCAGACACGCTCGCGGTCTCTACATCGACAGAAGGCGGGCCTTGTTCTGTCTGCTCCTGCTCCGGAGGATAGGAGTGTGCAACTTCCCGATATGCGAGCGCGATCATGAACCACATGAGCAAGGAAATTGCGACCAGCTTCAGCAAAGCAGTGCCGCCAGCGATGGTATTCAGACCTTCGCCGAACGCCCGGACCTTCTGATCCACCACATGCGCCAAGCCCTTTGAAAAACGCGCTGTGAGGTTGTGGAAGAACCCGGCGACCTGATGCTGCCGTTTCCTGATCAGCACTGCCAGGACGGCTGCAAACGCCACCAGGGCGCACAGTACGACGGCAGCAATCTTGAACTTGTGAAGATAGGGATTCGCACGGATGACGCTGGAAAAGAACACATCGATGGTCATCAGGACGGTAAACGCACCAATATCGAAAATGCGTTCGACCGTCCAGACTGCGATCTGCGAGGCAACTGAGAGATTCTCACGGCGAGCGATCAGGTACGGTCGAATGAACTCGCCGGGGCGTCCGAGCAGCGCCAGCCCGGTGAAACCGATGAACGTGGGAGCCACTAGTCGCGAGGTCTTGGTCTTGCACATCGGCTCAAGAAAAACCTTCCATCGCCACGCACGAAGGAAATAGGTGACATGGATCAGCGCAACCGCGGCTACGATGTGCACGGCGGAGACGCGGCTGGCGCTGCGAAATCGCGCCCAGTCAAAACTGCGCCAGTGTTGGACCTGGAAATAGACCAGCAGTCCAAGAATCACCACCACGACTGCGGTCGTCAGAATCTGCTTCTTGTTCATGAACGGTGGTTGAGGCGCCTTATATTAAACGGAGTGCGTGAACTGTGCTTTCCGGTCTAGCGCGATGCAGTCTCCGGTCCTTTGGAAATTGAAGGTGTACCTGAACTGCTTTGACCTTGTGTTCTTCGTGAAGTGCTGGCCGAGGCCCCGGCCCGCACGGCTTTCTTCTGCGCAGCATGCTTGTTCGCCGGAACCGTCTGTTTCCTCGCAAGCGCCGGATTCTTGGCAATCTTCTGGCGATTGAAGTCGCGAATGATTCTGGAAATATAGGCCTGAGTTTCGTTGTAAGGAGGAACGCCGTGATACTGGTCTACACGCTTCGGTCCTGCGTTGTAGGCGGCTAAAGCCTTGTTCACGTCGAAGTTGTACTTCTCGAGCAGATCGCGAAGGTACTTGGTCCCCCCGTCCACGTTTGAATTCGGATTGAAGGGATTGGTGACGCCGAGTTCCGACGCGGTTCGGGGCATCAACTGCATCAGGCCGAGTGCACCCTTGCTGGAGACGGCATTCTGGTGAAATCCGCTCTCCGCCTTGATCACGCTCCGGATGAAGTCTGGATCAATTCGGTGCCGTTCCCCGGCACTGCTGACGATTTGGTCCAATCCCTCAGCCGTGAGGCCTCCTTGGGACTGAGGGTTCAACGAAGGTCTGGCTTGCGTCTCGCGCGGCGCGGGCACCGGAGCCGGGGAGGTGTCTCTCTCGAAGTGGTCGATCTGATTGCTGGGAATCTCGATATAAGCGTTATTCGTGTTGCCTAGGTAGAGTCGCGTCACCGCACCGAGAACCTCTTTCCGCTCGTGGCGGATCGAGTTGCCATTGCGGAGCACTGCAAGATCGGCAGCAAGGGACGTGCCGCATGCAGCCAGAACCAACGACGCAAGTGCAGGGAACATTCGCACAGTGAATCCGCTCTATTTTTGGGGGGTGCCCAATAGAGCTTGCTCGATCGCCGCTGCCACGCCACATTCGTCACTGGTGAGCGTGACCGGCCACCCCCGTGCCTTCAACTCCTCGCACGCATTTCCCATGATAAATGGACGACCAGCGAAGGCAAGCATTTCAACATCATTGAAGTTATCACCGATGGCCATGACCTGCTCGCGGGGAATACCCCGGTATGCCGCCCATCGCTTTACCGCGTGGCCCTTAGAGCATCCGCGGCTCAGCACATCCACGATGGTCAGGTCGCGCAGGGGATACTCGGTGCGCAGTACATTGACTTGGGTCCGTAAAGGGCTGCTCGCAAGCGCTTCCAGAGCTTGACTCATCCGCATCGCCGAGCCGCAGAACATGGCCTGTACGGGATCGGTTGTCAGCGCTTTTTCTAGCGGAACCACGAAATCAATGTACTCGATGTTCTTCTCCAGCCACCTCTGGATGCTCTCCGTCAGTTCGTCCATGCGCTCCAGAACGAGCGCGCCTTTGGTCTCCTTGTCGAACGTGACCACCGTGTTGCCGCGAAATTCACGCATCGTGGAGCAAAGCTGTCGGCAGACTTGAACCGGCAGAAGATCCCGGTGAAAGTCTTCTCCTCCGGAGGACCGGGTCACAGCACCATTCGAACTGATCAGCCACAGGTCGAATCCAAGCTGGACAGCCATGGGGAGAGCGAATGCATGCCGCCGGCCGGTGACCAAGATTACTTCCGCGCCAGAGGCATGGGCGTGCCGCAGGGCATTGATATCTCTGGGCGACACTTGGAATTGTGAGTTCAGCAGGGTGCCGTCGATATCGACAGCCAAGAGGCGGATCGGGGGCGTCACCAACCAGATTCTAGCAGGATGCGGTAGAGGCAGAACGTTGGCGGACCTCCCCGCTACCCCGGTCGATTCGAATCACTGAGCCATAGCCAAGCACGCCCTGGTCGCTGCTTTTCGTAACTGCTGTTTCGCCTTTCTTCTGCTATAGTTCGCTACATCGCATGGGCTATTCCTCTCTAATTCTGTATCCTTGGAACTTTATCCTCCAGGGTATCGCCATCGTCCACTTCATTCGGCGCCGGCCTGACACCTATTGGCTCTGGATCATCCTGATCGGTGGCGGCCTGGGCGCGATTGTGTACATCGCGGTCGAGGTCATTCCAGACTTTGGCATCTTGCGGCAGTCGTTCAAAGCCTTCCCCCGCCGACGTCGTATTCACGAACTTGAAGCCGTCGTTCTCGACAATCCCGCTCCTGGCAACTATGAGGAATTGGCCGACCTGTACTTGGAAGAGAAGAAATATGCGCGCGCACGCGAGTGTTTCGATAAGGCTATTTCTGCGCGCACCGATTCGCTCGATCCGTTTTACCGTCGCGGCTTGGCTGAAATCGAACTTGGGGATTTTCCCGCAGCAGTCGGCGATCTTGAAAAGGTGGTGGCCAAGGAGCCCCAGTACGATTTCTACCGCGCCGCCGGACTTCTAGCCCACGCATATGCGAAGACCGGTGAATTGAAAAAGGCTGACTCGCTGTTCCGGAAAACGGTTGAGATTTCGACGTTGTCGGAAACCTATCTGAATTATGCTGATTTCCTGCATTCGCAGGGGCGCACCGCCGAAGCCCGCGAGTGGACAGAGCGGGTACTGGCGAAGAAGCCAACCCTTCCAAGTTATCTCAAGCGTCGGGAGCGCCCATGGTTCCGTCGAGCCAAAGGGCTGCTGAAGCAATTGCCGGCCTCGTAATCAGGTTTTCGACCGGGAACCTTGCAGGACTTTGCGACTTCATATGAGTACAACGAACATCGCAGCTTACGAATTCCTGAACCGTATGCTTCAGGCCTGGGAGCGGGGAGATTCCTCTGAAGCCGAGAAGTACCTGCAGGAGGCGCTCGAACTGGACCCCGAGAACATGAACGCCCTGCGTCACGCTGCCGGGTTCTACCATTTCGTGCTTCGAGACACCACGAAGGCCAATCACTATGCCACCCTCTGTCGCGCCCAAGCGGCCAGGGTAGCTGCGCAAATGGATGAAATCCTGGCGCAAGGGACCGAGAAACCCAACGCACTCGCCGTCCGCCATATAGGCGGTATCATCGGTCCGTATTGACCGGGCGCTGCCCCGACTGGCGTCCCAGCTCGCCAATAGCTGCTAACCTCTTACCACGGTCTTTGATACAGTTCTCTTAATCGCGCTCCATGGACCAGAGCCTCAGTCTTATTCTGATCAACCTGTTGGTGAAGCTCGGCCTCGCCGCCGCGGTCGCCGCCGGGTTGGTTCGTTCGGTGGAATTCAAGTCTCTGCTTTTTCGTGAGCACCGTTCCTGGCGCAACAAGCTGTACCTGATTCTGTGGCTGGTAGTCTCCGCCTGGATCGGCAAGGCCCTGGCGCTAGGGGTGTGGATCTGGCTTAAGCTCACGCCGGCAAACCCGCTCATCGGAGATCTGTCGGTGGAAACGACGATTCTCCTGGGTGCGCTCGCCGGCCGTTCCACTGGAGCTATCGGCGGAGCGCTTCTCGCGGTTCCCGGAATTTTCATCGGGGCTTGGTTGATGGTTCCTCTGAACGCAGTTGTCGGCGCCCTGGCCGGACAGCTTCGTCACTTTATTCCCCACGACGAAGAGATCTGGAGTTTTTCGCCGTTCAACTATCTGAGCATTTTGCGCTGGATGCGCCGCAGCGACGAGCGGCCAAGCTTTTCCGATTGGCAGATGGTCTTTTTTCTCGCCATCCTGCTCCTCCGCTTTCTCCATATTGAAGCCGGGGGATTCATTCCCGGCTATCCCAACATGTCGGGCTATCCCGGGTGGGTCAGCGTGCTGGCGTACGCGACCTCGGTGACGGTGATCGTGATCGAACTGAAAATATGGAACGGGGTGCGTCTCCAGATCAAGCTGGAAGAACAGGAACGCCTGCTGCTTCGGGCGCGTATGACCGCTCTCCAGAATCAGATCAACCCACACTTTCTTTTCAACACTCTGAATTCCGTCTCATCGCTGGTCCGCATCGCACCCGATACAGCTCGTGAGCTCATCATCAAATTGGCCAGCATTCTTCGCCGTTTGCTGCATAGCAGTGACGCCTTCGTGCCCCTCCACGACGAAGTCGATTTCATCGACAACTATCTCGACATCGAGGTGGTTCGCTTCGGGCGTGACAAACTCAGAGTGGTGAAGGAACTCGATCCGTCCTCTCTCGATGTCATGGTCCCGAGCATGTTGCTGCAGCCGCTGGTCGAGAACTCGATCAAGCACGGCCTTTCCTCCAAAATCGACGGTGGCAGCATCTACCTGCGCAGCCAGCTTTCCGATTCCCACGTCACCATTGAAGTGGAAGACGATGGCGTAGGAATGGGGTCCGCTCAGCTGCTGGAGCGTCCTATGGCAATCGGCCAGGGCGGCATCGGCATGGCGAATGTCGCCGAACGGCTGAAGGTTCTCTACGGAGAGGATGCACGAATGACGGTGGACAGCCGCGACGGAAAAGGTACCTTGGTTCGTTTGCGTTTGCCGGTCCTACCAGAAGACAGTACCCATCCGGCAGCGCTCTACGAGGAACGCTCTAGCACCCGCCGGTAAAAATTCTCATACTGGGGAATGATGCTGTTGGCAGAGAAGTGATCGGCGGCCCACTTGCGGCACGCCTTTCCCATGGCGCGAAGTCGCGACTCGTCACCGAGAATCTCACTGGCAAAGTTTGCCATGGCGTCCACGTCGCCGACCTCGCCAAGGAATCCGGTGATACCGTGCTCGATTACCTCGGGTACTCCGCCCACCCGGGTTGCTACGGGAACGACCTCGGAGGCCATCGCTTCGAGCGCCGCCAGGCCGAATGATTCAAGTTGGCTGGGCAGTAGAAGCACATCGGCAATCGCAAGGGTCTCGGAAACCTGCTCCTGTTTACCCAGAAATATCACGTCGTCGTGAATGCGTTTTTGCAGCACCAGCCGCTCCGCCGGCGATCGTTCCGGACCATCACCCATCAGCAAGAGTTTTGAGGGAACCTTCCGCCGCACGCGATCGAAGATCTCAATCACATCGTGGACGCGTTTTACGGGACGAAAATTGGAGACATGGACCAAAATTCTTTCGCCATGGGGTGCATACTCCGCCCGGTGCTCGGTTAAGTCCTTTTCCAGTTGTCGGCAATATAGCTCAGTGTTCACGAAGTTGTAGATGACCTGGATGTTGTTCTTCAACCCGAACTCGCGCAGAGTTCGCTCCCGCAAGTACTGCGAGATAGCCGTAACTCCGTCGCTTTGTTCAATCGAGAATCGAGTTACCGGCAGATAGGAGGGATCCTGTCCGACAAGCGTGATATCAGTTCCATGGAGGGTAGTGACAAAGGGAAGCCGCCGGTGTTTCGGTCCCCAGGCAAGCATTTGCCGAGCCAGGAGCGCGCTCACGGAATGAGGAATGGCGTAGTGAACGTGCAGCAGGTCCAGCTCATATATTTCTGAGACTTCTGCCATGCGGGTCGCTAGTGCCAGATCGTAGGGCGGATATTCAAACAGTGGATATCGTGAAACCTCTACTTCGTGATAGTGAATGTTCGGTGCCGGCCGGTTAAGCCGGATGGGTTGGGCATAAGAAATAAAATGGATTTCATGGCCGCGTTGCGCGAGCTCGAGCCCCAGTTCGGTGGCGACCACACCGCTCCCGCCGTAAGTGGGATAACAGGTGATTCCAATTCTCAAGCTGCCCTCCCGTGCAGATTCGATACTCCGGGGTGGTCGGAAGATTCATTTCAGGCTGTGATCTAATCCTGTTCCCCGCCAAGCCAAATAAGACGTCGATTACAATCGCCGTAGTCTTCCGTTCGGCCCGGCCGCAGTTCAGACGCATAAAACCCGGATGGTTCATCGGTAGAAACTTGAGAATGGTAACACTTACGAAAGAGGAAACCAGATAGCTTGTGGCTTTGAGGGTGGTCTAGGGCTGGCTGCCCTGGGTGGCTGCCTTTGCGAAGCCTTGGTCAATGTTGTCGAGGTATTCTTGCAGACGTTTTTGGATCTGCTCTTCGAGCGCAGTGAACTCGATTCCCATTCCCACGGCCGGGTCACTGGTGCGCACTCGTCCTTTGGTGATGAACTTGTCGCTGTCGATCCAGAACGTGATGTTCACAACCGTATCGACGGCGAGCGGGACCAGAGTCTCTACATAGCATCCACGGCCGCCAATGTCGGTCGCAGAGCACTGCATGTGCGCGCGCTGGGTGTCCGCAAAGCTGATCACAATCGGGAACTGAACCCGGTGCCGCATGAAGCGGCGCTTGTCTGACCGACGGGTCAGTTGCGGATCGGTTTTTCCTTGGCGCGTAACTTCGTCCCACGGAACGTTCTGTTTCGGAAGAATCTTCACACCGGCATCGAAGCCCCGTGGCAGGGCAGAGCCCTTGATCCACTTAATTTCAAACCGAGCTTTCTTGTCCCCGTACTGTACGCCAAGGATTTCGCCCGTCTTCAGCGGGTGCTGGAGTCGGCTGAGGAGCGCACCTTCGCTGCTCAGGTTGGAAGCGATAGCATTCTGGAAGAAAGGCTTGCCATCCGCGTCCATACCCCAAACGCGTACGGGAAGCTCTGCTGAAACTCGAGTTTCGCCCTTCGGTTCCATGTTAGGCGGATCATATCGTGCGAAGTACAGGCAGCGTTACTGTCCAAGGTGAGTGTACTTCTGGGGACAAGCGCCGGCGACGGTGAGAGCGTCGGAGCTCACGCCCGGGCATATGCCCCTCCGCGCACCCACGGCCGACATCACGGGAGGCCCTACAACTCCCGGTAGGAAATGAGCTGGACCTGTTCACGCTGAAGCACTTCCTTGCTGGCATGTGAAGTCAGAATCTCTAGCTCGATTTCCCTCGAGCGCCGGAGCCTTGTATTTACCTGATCAAGTTCGCGGTCGTTATATCCGGGGTGGCTCACGAATTCCCAAGTACCCTCGGGCAGGCTTTCGATGAGCTGACGAAACGCGTTTTGGTCTAATCCTCCGGTAATGGCAACCCCAATACATCCATCCGGCGCCACGATCCCTGCCTCATCGAGTGCGTGCCGGAAGTTGCGTCGAAAACTACTCATCAACCGCAACTGGAACTGCCGCGTCCAACGGGAGAGCTTTGCAAACACCAGGGGTTCGAATGGGTTTCGGACGGCTCTCACGCCCCAGGTTTTGGCTGCGCGCAGCAATCCGCGCAGCACTACAGGAAACATGTGCGTGTGCTTGTGCGAATCGAGATGCGAGACGGCAACGCCCGCAGCTTGCAGTTTCCTGATCTGCGCACCGATCTCGGCCGCAATCTGATTCTCATCCAGCCTTCCCGATGCCGCTTTCGCAGCAAAGCTCATAAGCTTGTCCTGGAAGCGCGAGGAGCCGGCTATCAGCAGGCTTTGAATCTCCGGAGGATTGGCCATCGGTTGCCCGTCGACCAAAACAACATGACAACCAACACCGAGGCTGGGCAAGGCCTTGGCGACCGATGTGGCTTCTTCAAACCGCTTGCCACAGGCCATGAGGGTGGTAGAGGTGACGATTCCGCGCTCGTGACCTTCCCTAATTCCGCGGTTGACTCCTTCGGTCAATCCGAAATCGTCAGCGTTAACGATGAGTCGCCGCACGTTGCGAGTGTAGCAGGAGTGTTTAGCGAGACTTGGTCAGGTTTGGCGCCAACGCGCGTTTTCCGGCGGCGACCACCTTCAAAATGGCATCGCAATCATAGACGGCGCCACCCCATGGCCCCCCGCTTACGTCTTGTAAGGCCGCCCACAGACGTGTGTCGTTGGGCAGGGAAGGGTCAGGGGCAAGGTCTGGTCGCGGATCTCTTTTGATCAGAATCCGCGAGCCTTCGTCGGCAGACATTATGACGCCCGCTTCTCCAACCAGATTCACCGTGCCCTCGAGCTTCTGGCGATCAATGACGATCTCGATCATGTCGTCATCGCGCAACTTGCCGATGGGGCCACCCGCGAGCGCCTCGGGTGAGATATGCCCAATACACGCACCGGTTGACACGCCGCTGAACCTAGCGTCGGTGATGAGCGTCACGTGCTTGCCAAACGGAAGGTAACGGAGGGCGCCGGTGAGCTGGAATGTTTCTTCCATTCCGGATCCCATCGGTCCGCGACTGGCGAGCACGATGACATCGCCGGCGGAAATCTTTCCCGACTTAATTGCCTGAATGGCGCTCGCCTCGCTGGTGAACACTTTTGCACGCCCGGTCATGCGGTAAACCCCGTCAGGGGACACAACCGAAGCATCGATCGCCGTGCTCTTGATCACCGATCCCTCGGGGGCGATATTTCCGTGCGGGAAGCAGACCGTCGAGGTCACTCCACGTAGCTTGGCTGCATCCGGACTAAGAATGACATCATTGGGATCGACACCTTCCTGCCGCTGCAGGCCGGAGCGCAACAGTCGACGGCGCTCCGAGTCTTCCCATGCATCGAGGCGGTCCCCCAGTGTGCCATCAACCGTCAGCGCCGATAAGTTCAGCAAACCCTCGCGGCGTAGATGCAGCATAACTTCCGGCACCGCACCAGCTTGGAAGACCTGAACCGTCGGATGGTTACGCGGACCGTTGGGCAGAACATCCACGAGTCGAGGCACTCTGCGATTGACATGAGCCCAATCAGATGCCGTGGGCCTTCGTAAGCCGGCAGCGTGGGCAATGGCGGGCAAATGAAGGATCAGGTTGGTCGAGCCACCGAAAGCGGCATGCAGAACCATGGCATTTTCGATCGCGGCATCAGTGAGAATTTGTCCAAGTTTGATGTCGCGCTTATGAAGGTCCATTACCGCCAACGCCGACCGCCGGGCCATATCGATCCATATGGGATGCCCAGATGGTGCCAGGGCTGAGTGCCCCACCGAGAGCCCGAACGCTTCACCGACCACCTGCGATGTTGCCGCCGTCCCGAGAAACTGGCAGCCTCCTCCTGGGGTCGCACATGCGCGGCATCCGATCTCGGCCGCCTCCGAAAGCGTGATCAAGCCGTGCGCGAACCGCACGCCGATGGTCTGTGAACGTCCCGCATCCTCGCCGTTTTCCGGGAGCAACGTGACCCCGCCTGGAACTAGCACGCACGGCAACTCGCGGCTGCCCGCGAGAGCCATCATCATCGCGGGCAAGCCTTTGTCGCAGGTGGCAACTCCTAGAACTCCGCTCCGAGTGGGCAGTGAGCGGATTAGGCGGCGGAATACCGTGGCGGCGTCGTTCCGGAACGGCAGGCTGTCGAACATTGCGGTCGTACCCTGCGATCTGCCATCGCAGGGATCACTACAGGCTGCGGCAAAGGGAATGGCCCCTGCTGCCTTGAACACCTGGGCAGCGGCCTCGAGCAGTAAACCAATTTCCCAATGGCCGGTGTGATATCCCAAGGCAATCGGCGTACCGTCCCGATCGCGGATTCCCCCATGGGTCGAGAGCATGAGAAATTCCTTGCCACCTAACTCCGACGCCTTCCACCCCATGCCGGCATTCTGGCTCCATCCAAAAAGATTTCCAGAGGGTTCATTCTGCAGTTGTTCGGGTGTAAGCGGTAGCCTACCCGCAGGGCCTTTTGCCCGGCTTTGAATCTCGAAGAGGTGCGCATTGTCGGAGTCGAAGGGATTCCGTTCCATGGTTGGCACAAGCATAGCAGCCGTCGTGGGTTAGAATCAGAGGAGCCTTTTATTCCGGGCGGTTAGCTCAGCTGGTTAGAGCGCCTGCCTTACAAATTTGCATCCTGCTTTGGCAGGCTTTGCATCCTTTGCGAAATAATTGAAAACAGAGCCACTTCGCCAAGCGAGCGCAAACCGCGCCAATCACCGCAAACCCTGCAAAGGCGGAATTACTTCAAACTTTGTGGATGGATTTGTGGATAGGATTT
>Ga0157378_10000126_pt1 | contig 74527 bp, 73 predicted proteins | sample M65metaG_FD_115309 | JGI IMG/M metagenome (GOLD analysis project Ga0157378, IMG submission 115309) | Miscanthus rhizosphere microbial communities from Kellogg Biological Station, Michigan, USA - M6-5 metaG | ecosystem: Host-associated > Plants > Roots > Rhizosphere > Soil | place: USA: Michigan... | reverse complement strand
TTGCGACATGTCGTCAAAGGCGCGAAGCGGTTTGCCCCGCGTGGTGTCGAACGTCGGCTCCTCGGATCCAGAAAATGACATCTTCGGCAATGTTTGTGGCATGGTCGGCTACTCGCTCCAGATTTCTGGCAATGGAAAGTGCATCCAGCGCTTGTGCGGCACTGTCCGAACGTGTCTGCATGCATTTTGAAAGATTGGCAAACGCCTCTTTGTTCATGCGGTCGACTTCATCGTCCGCCTCAAGAACGCGCCTGGCTAGGTCGGCATCGCCCTCGATGAACGATTGCAGTGCATCCCGCACCATCTTCCGCACCTTCCCGGCCATCGCCGGAATGTCAACGGGCAGGTCTTTGGCGTCATACTCGATCATGTGAATGACCCGTTGCGCGATGTTCACGGCCTGGTCGCCTACCCGTTCCAGGTCCGCATTGATCTTGATGACTGCGAGAATGAAACGGAGATCGATCGCCATTGGCTGCTGCATGGCCAACAGATCGACGGCAAACTCGTCGACTTCCCGCTCTGCTCGATTGATGGCTGACTCGTTGTTCAGCACGCGCTGGCACATGGCGATGTCCCGTTGCGAGTAGGCCTGGACAGCAAGGTCCACCGCCTGCTCCGCCATTCCGGCCATCGCCAGGATGCGGTGCTTCAATTCTTCGAGTTCCTGATGGAAGCGAGTGCGCGTCATCCAAACCTGCCCGTAATATAGTCCTCAGTCCGCTTATCCGAAGGATTGGTAAATATTTTTTCCGTCTTGTCGAATTCCACCAAGTTGCCCATCAGAAAGAAACCAGTGTATTCAGCCACGCGCGACGCCTGCTGCATATTATGCGTCACAATCACAATGGTTAGCTTCTGTTTCAACTCAAAAATCAGGTCTTCGATCTTGGCGGTTGAAATCGGGTCGAGCGCGGAGGCCGGCTCATCCATGAGCATAACCTCAGGGTTCACGGCAAGGGCCCTGGCAATGCACAACCTTTGCTGCTGTCCTCCTGAGAGGCTGGCTCCCGATTTCTTCTTCAGCACGTCCTTCACTTCTTCCCACAGGGCCGCCTGTTGCAACGAGCGTTCCACGACCTCATCCAGGGTCTTGCGATTTCGCGTCCCGTTCAGCTTCAATCCAGCGGCCACGTTGTCGTAAATCGACATCGTGGGAAAGGGATTCGGCTTCTGGAAGACCATGCCTACCTTTCGTCGGACTTCCACTGCGGGGACCCCGTAGATGTCCATGCCTCCAATCGTGACCTCTCCGTCCGCCTTGGCTTCGGGAATCGTCTCGTGCATACGGTTCAGGCAACGAACGAATGTAGATTTTCCACATCCCGAGGGACCGATCACGGCCGTCGCGTGGTTCTGTTCTACGCTCATATTGATGCCATGCAAGGCTTCGGCCTTGCCAAACCAGGCTTTCAGGTTTCTTACTTCGACCGCGTTGGGCATAGCTACCGCGCTCCTCCCAGCATGCGCCGCAGGAATACAAACCGTACTAGCGTCGTAGTTCCGACGATCAGGGCGACCAGCACTAAAGCGCCCGCCCACGCCTGCCGGTGCCACTCATCGTAGGGAGACAAGGCGTAGGTGTAGATCTGTAGGGGCATGGCCGCAATGGGTTCGTTCGGCCTTAGATTCCAGAATTGATTGCCAAAAGCCGTAAACAACAGGGGCGCCGTTTCCCCCGCCACGCGCGCGAACGCCAACATCACTCCGGTTACGATCCCCGCTCTTGCGGTTGGGAGAATGATCGACAAAGTGGTGCGCCATTGGGGAATGCCGAGCCCGAAAGCGGCTTCGCGAACCGCTTGCGGTACCAGCAAGAGCATCTCTTCGGTTGCGCGGCACACCGTCGGGATCATCATGATCGCCAAGGCCACGCCACCGGCAAAGGCAGAGAAGTGTTTCTGCTGTACGACCACCAAGCCCCAGGCAACCATCCCGATCACAATCGAGGGCACTCCATTCAGAACATCGGCGGTAAACCGAATCAGGTGCCGCAGCCGTCCACGGCCGAATTCCGCCAGGTACACACCTGCGCCGATGCCGACCGGCACCCCCATACAACTGGCAATCACCAGGATTATCATCGACCCAAGGATCCCATTGGCCATTCCGCCGCCGGCTTCTCCCACCGGCTTTTGTATCTGGGTAAAGAATTCCCAGTTCACCGAGCCGGCGCCTCTTAAGATCAGATAGGCAAAAATCGCGATCAGCGCGGTGATCACAACCACGGAGAGACCCGCAGCCAGGCCGGTAAAAAACTTGTCGGTTATCTGCCGTCGCAATTGAACGTACCGGCTAGGCATGGGACCTCGTCGGACTTCCGCGAGTTACGGTCCAAACCATCAATCCAGCCAGGATATTGACGACAATGGTCACGATAAATAGCGCCAGGCCGACTTCCATGAGAGCACTGCGGTATAGGTCATCCGGCGCTTCGGCAAATTCATTGGCGATCACGCTTGCCATTGTGTATCCGGGCGCGAGCAAAGATTTCACAATCTGCGGGTTGTTGCCAATCACCATGGTTACGGCGATTGTCTCCCCCAAAGCACGTCCCAGGCCCAGGATGATCGCTCCTACAATTCCAGCTCGGGCATTGCGCAACACCGCTACGCGAATCATCTCCCATCTTGTCGCCCCTAACGCCAGCGCCGCTTCCCGCTGATGCTGCGGAACAACCGATAGGACTTCGCGCGTGATTGAGGAAATGATCGGGATGATCATGATCGCCAGCACCGTACCCGCCGTGAGCATTCCCACGCCGTAGGGAGGTCCATCAAACAATCCCGTCCAGCCCAGATACTTCATGCACCAAGGCTGGATGTAGACCCTGAAAAGAGGCACCAGGATGAACATCGCCCAGAGTCCATAGATGACGCTAGGAATCGCCGCCAGCAATTCCGTCGCATAGCCAATGGGTTTGCGCAGAGGCTGGGGGCACATTTCAGTCACGAACACCGCCACCGCGATCGCCAGTGGGACGGCGATGACCAGCGCAATCACTGAAGAAACCAGGGTTCCGTAAATGAAAGGAACGGCGCCATACTGACCGGAGACCGGGTCCCACGCGCTGGTTACGAAGAAGTGCAGGCCGAATGCACGCCATGCCATGGCCGACCGTTGCAGCAACTCGATGACGATCAGCCCCACGACGGCCAGAACCGAGAGGGCTGCCAGCAGCATTACGGCCCGGAAGCCGTTATCCAGGTTAAATACCGAGCGTTGCCAGGCCGGCGCCTTGCGGGCGGTAGTCACAAGCGAGATCTCGGGTGTTTCCGATGTTCCCATCTTCATGTCCGGAGGGTCGAAACCTCTCGCCGTTTCCGGTCCTGAAATTCGCCTTTCAGGCACTGCTCCCATTCCATTCCTGCCTCGTCCGCCTTGCACACCATCCCTGTGCTGGCCAGAATGCCTAGTTTCACGGTATCAACAGCCTGTTAAAGGATGATGAAAAGGCCTGATGTGCACCCCGGGGGCAGGGCGAGCACATCAGGCAGAGAGAACTTAGCGAATGCTCTTGAGGGCTGCCTTTTCCATTTCCTTGACGGCATCCGGAAGAGGCGCGTAGCTGAGCTGCGTGGTCATCGACTGCCCTTCGTTTAGCATCCACTGAAGGAAATCGGTGACGATTTTGCCCTTGTTTTGATCTTTCCACTGGGTTGGGATCAACAGGTACGTAAAGGTGGAGATCGGATAGGCGTCTTTGCCCGCTGCATTCGTGATCGAGACCCTGAAATCACTCGGCCCGGGCATCTTCGCGCCTGCGGCCGCAGCAGTGGTTGACTCCAAGCTGGCTTTGACGAAGTTACCCGCGGAATTCTTTATCGGGCCATAGGTGATCTTGTTCTGCAGGGCATAGATCAGCTCGACGTATCCAATGGCACCCTCCATGCCGCGAATCATGCCAGCCACACCTTCGTTCCCCTTGGCTCCCATTCCTACTGGCCAGCTGACCGACGTGTTACTGCCCACCCGGCCTTTCCAGTCCGGGCTGACCTTCGAGAGATAGTCGGTAAATACGAACGTGGTGCCGCTGCCATCGGATCGGTGCACGACAATGATGGGTCGGTCAGGAAGGCTTACGCCAGGGTTCGCCGCTGCGATCAACTTGTCATTCCATTTTCCGATCGTACCGAGATAGATCCCTGACAGAATCTCGCCCGTAAACTTGATCTCGGTTTTCACCTCGGGGACGTTGTAGGCAGGCACAACCGAACCCAGTACCGTGGGCAGCTGCAGGAAGGGCATTGGCATTTGCTTTACCTTCGTATCATCGAGAGGCATGTCGCTTGCGCCGAAGTCCACGGTGCCTGCTTTGAGCTGCGCGATACCACCGCCACTACCAATCGATTGATAGTTAATCTCCACGTCCGGATGCATCTGGTGGTACGTACTAAACCACTTGGAATAAATCGGGTTAGGGAAGGTGGCTCCCGCTGCGTTCAACTTCGTCTGTGCCGCGGAGGGAAGCACTTCGGCGAGCAACGCTAGAAAGAGAAGTATCCTCTTCAAGTTGTCATCTCCTGAGCTAGATGGATTCGCAACTTTAGATTTAAGCGGCGGAGCGGTTAAAGGACGATGAATACGTGATTAACTGTTAGGAAAATCGACGCTGGCGAAGGTTGGAAACCAGCGTATGCCCCTTCGACGGGCTTGCCGCCTTCAGAAAGGGTTAGACTGACAAGTTCGGCTAAAAGGGACAAGTTTTCATGCGATTGATGATGAATCATCCGTATCGGATTGTGGCCGCTAGTCTTATCATCTTAGGGCTGATGCCATACACGGCATCACAAAGCCCACCCTCGAAACCTTCAACGGCTTCGCCAGCAGCCCCAGCAGGTGTCCAGCCCACCGACATCATCGAGTTCTTGAGCCGCACGATTTCCTGGTACCGTCAGCTTGCGGTGGAACAGCAGCTTGCAACCGAGCCGGCGGATCTAACTTTCATTCAGGAAAATCGCAGAGTCGCGGCTCAGGTGGTGCAACTGGCCTTCGAGTACGCACGCGCGCAGGCGCAGCTTCTGCAAAAACAAGCAACCAGGGTCCAGGGACAAACTCAGGCCCCGGTTTCTGATCAGTACCAGCGCATGGCTCAGGCAGCAGCCAAAACGGATTCGGACCTTGAAGATACTCAGAAGGAACTAAAGGACACACAACAGAAACTGGCGAAGTCTACGCGCGCAAACCGCCCGCTTCTCGAGTCGCAAGTCGCCGAGCTTCAAAGCGAGGTCAGTTTGATTCAGGCGCGTCGCGATGCCCTCAATGGCATGCTGGAATTTGTTGCCACCAGTAACAGTAGTACCGGCAGTGCCGGATTGCGGGCGCAGATTGAGGAGTTGGCACGCTCCGTGCCTGCCTCTCTCAGCCGTCCCCAGGGATCCACTCAGACGGAAGCGGTTCCTGAGTCGGCTGCCCCCAACAACACAATTGCCAAGAAAGCCCAGCCATCAGGAATGTGGGGCTTGTCCGCCGATCTCATCCGACTGTCCGGAAAGCGGCACTCTTTGGGGGACGACGCCTATGCCACCAATGACCTCGCCAAAGATATCAAGACTTTTCGCCAGCCTATCGTGGAAAATCTCCGCGCCTTAATCCACCAGGGCGATCAGTTATTCAACGCCGCCGACACGGCCAGCGCTGCCGAACTCGCGCAACAGCGGCAACAGATCGATGCCCTTACGGCACAATTCAAGCAAACTTCCGGACTCCTGCTGCCATTGAGCAAGATCGGTGTGCTTCTCGACGTCTATGAACGCAGCCTGAACAATTGGAGTGAGGCCGTACGCGACCAATCGCATGAAGAACTTCGCCAGCTGCTTCTTCGACTTGGCGTCTTAGGCGTACTCATTGGAGTCGTCTTCGGTATCGGCGAAATTTGGCGCCGCACCACCTTCCGCTATGTGCACGACGCGCGCCGTCGCTATCAGTTCCTGCTGCTGCGGCGGGTGGTGATGTGGGTGGCGATTGTTTTGATCGTCGTGTTCACCTTCGCAACCCAATTGGGTTCGGCCGTCACCTTCGCGGGCTTGATCACAGCCGGCGTCGCGGTCGCGTTGCAGAACGTCATCGTGTCGATCGTTGCCTACTTCTTTTTGATCGGGAAGTATGGAATTCGTGTCGGCGACCGCGTGCAAATCGCTGGCGTCACAGGAGAAGTGGTGGAGATCGGATTGGTGCGCATCCATGTGATGGAACTCGCCGGCCCCGGGGATTCGCAGCCTACCGGGCGCATCGTCGCTCTCTCGAACTCGATTGTTTTCCAGCCCACGGCAGGTCTGTTTAAACAGATACCGGGCACGAATTTCCTGTGGCACGAACTGAAGCTCACCCTCTCTGCCGAAGCCGACTACCACTCGGCCAAGGAACGCATTACGAGTTCAGTCGACGAAGCTCTCGGCGAATTTCGGGATAGCCTAGAGGCCCAGCGCCGTTCAATGGAGCGAAACTTGACCACCATCTCCCCTGCCGAATTGAAGCCGAAAATTCGTCTGCACTACATAGCCTCGGGGCTTGCAGCGGAGATTCGCTACCCGGTTGCGCTTGACAAGGCCGGCGAAATGGACGACCAGCTTATGCACGGAGTCATGGCGGCCCTTGCCCGCGAGCCTCGCGTGAAGCTGGTCAGCGCCGAAATGCCGACGGCCAAGGCGGGAGATTAGTTCGCCGCGAAGAGGTGGCGGGATCTTAGGATGACGCCCAAAGCCGGGCTGTCGTCCCCTCCACCCGGAGATGGTGTCGTTAGAGATCGACGGCTTATTTCAGCAACTCCACCGACTGGTGGGCATACTCGAGTACCCGGTTCGGCAGAACGCCAAGGTAGATGGTCAATGCAAGACTCAGAGTGAGAGCGAATCCTAGCCCAGCCGGAACCGGTGCCACTGGCACTTCCTCGCGAGGCTCGCGCATGTACATGACGACGATGATCCGCAGGTAGTAATAGGCCGCAACCGCGCTGTTCAGAACCCCAATAATCACCAATCCGACAAGGTCGGACTGCAACGCTGCACTAAATACGTAGAACTTCGCAAAGAACCCGCCGAACATCGGAATTCCAATCAGCGAGAGCAGGAACATGGTAAACACCGCTGCGAGCAGGGGAGACCGCTTGCCCAGGCCCGCGTAATCTTCAATGGTGACGTACCGTTCTCCGTGGCTCGCGAAATGCCCGACAACCGCGAAGGCTCCTACATTCATGACCGCGTAAGACGCCGCGTAAAACATCGCAGCCGGAATGCCGTTCTCTGGCAGACTCGCAAACGCTACCAGCAAATATCCTGCGTGCGCGATCGAAGAATAGGCTAAGAGGCGCTTCACGTTATCTTGCACCAGCGCGGCGATGTTGCCGATGGTCATGGACAGTGCCGCTGCGGCCCAGATCAGCCAAATGCGCCCCGGAGCATGCGTCTGGAACATGATGCGAAGAAGGACGGCAAAAACGGCTGCTTTCGGGGCGGTCGACATGAACGCTACGACCGGCGAAGGCGCGCCTTCATACACGTCCGGGGTCCAAACGTGGAATGGTGCAGCAGCTACTTTGAACCCTAGGCCGACAAACATGAATGCGACCCCAAGGTACGCCAGCAAAGGCCCGTGGCCGCCGTTCGCATACCGCGCCATCGAGTCGGCAATGGCGGAAATGCTGGTGGATCCGGTGGCGCCAAACATCAGTGCCACGCCATAGAGGAAGAACGACGTCGCAAACGAGCCCAACAGAAAATATTTTAGCGACGATTCCGCGCTGATGGCCGAGCGTCTCCGGAAGCCCGCGAGAATGTAGGTTGCGATCGATGAGATCTCGAGCGCGATGAAGGTGAGCACGAGCTCGACTGCCGACGACATCAAGGCCATGCCGACGGCTCCAAACAGCAGCAAACCGTAGTACTCGCCGGCGCGAATCTGCTGCACCTCCATGTACTCGTAGGAAGCGAGAATTACCAGAATCGTGACCAGGGCAACCACGAAGTGGAAGAAGATGCTGAAGGCATCAATCTTGACCATGTTCCAGAACGCAAGGCCGGGGAAGCCGGTTTGAGCCAGGTAATGGCCCTGATACACGGTCGCCAACAAGGCAAGAATGCTGCCGATCAGGGCGATTCCGCCAAGTGTGCGCTGGCTGCGACGCTCGTCCATAACCGGATCGAGCATCATGATCAAGAGCCCAAAAAGGGAAAGGACAATTTCCGGAAGAATACTGACGTAGTCGGGTCCGTGTGGGATCGCGTTCATTGTTTGAAAAGCGAGTGTCACTGGCCAACCGCCTTGCTAGCGAGTTGGGTTGGACGGGCAGCCTCGCCCGCCGTGCTTACATTTTTCTCTGGGCTTGGCGAGAGAACGTTGTGTACCGCCGGATCGATGCCATTGAGCCATAGCATCGGAGCTATGCCCATCGCGAGCGCCATGACGACCGTGGGCCACAACGCAGTCTTCTCCCGAAGATTTAGATCGGGAAGCCGGTTGTTCTCTTCATGAGTCAATTGGCCGAAGAAGACCCGCTGATACATCCACAACAGATAGCAGGCGCTCCAGATCACACCGGTGGCACCGACGATTCCCCACCAAGTCCTTGCCTGGAAGGCGCCACTCAGGGCAAGGAATTCGCCAATGAACCCGTTGAGCAGCGGCAAACCGACCGAAGCCAAAAGTACGACCAGGAAGAACCTGGCATAGGCCGGCATGGGACTCGCCAGCCCGCCAAACTGGGAGATTTCGTATGTGTGACGCCGTTCGTAGAGGATTCCGGCCAGCATGAACAAGCCTCCGGTCGAGATCCCGTGCGCCAGCATGATGAACATTGCGCCGTTTAATCCTGCCTGCGTAAAGCTGAAAATGCCTAGAACCACAAACCCCAAGTGGCTGATGGAAGAGTAGGCGATCAGCTTCTTCATATTCGGCTGCACCATCGCCACCAGCGCGCCGTAAACGATTCCAATCAGCGCCAAATCCGCAATCCATCCGGCGTTGGCTCGCGCTTGGTCGGGGAACAGACCGAGGTTGAAGCGGAGCATTCCGTAAGTACCCATCTTCAGCAGTACGCCGGCCAGGAGTACCGATCCCGCGGTCGGGGCTTCCACGTGCGCGTCAGGGAGCCAGGTATGAAAAGGAAAGAGCGGGACCTTAACCGCGAAAGCTACGAAGAATCCCAGGAAGAGCAACAGCGGAGTATAGCCCGTGTAGTCGGGCACTGATCCATTGTGCAAGGCGTTTTGCAGCACGACGAAATCGAAGCTCCCAACCTTGGCGTACAACCACAGGATCCCTGCCAGCATGAATACCGATGCAATCATGGTGTACAGGAAAAATTTGACGGCAGCATATACGCGTCGCCCGTGCCCGTAGATTCCAATCAGCAGCGCCATTGGAATCAAGGTGGCTTCCCAGAAGAAATAGAAAAGGAAGAGATCGAGAGCCACGAACACGCCGATCAAGGCGGTTTCGAGAATCAGCAGCAGGAGGAAGAATTCCTTCACCCGTTCCTGGATGGATGTCCAGGAAATCAGCACGCACAGAGGCGTGAGGAACGTGGTCAGCACCACCAGCCATATGGAGATTCCGTCCAGGCCCACGTGGTAGTGGATATTGGGGCGGCTGATCCAGGGAACGTCTTGAAGGAATTGAAACCCTACGCGATCACGGTGAAAGTGCGCCGGCAAGTGCAGGGAAGCGATGAAGGCGAACAAAGACACCAGCAATGCGAACCAACGAATCTCGCGATCACGGCGGAGAGCCAGCAGCAGCAACCCGCCAATTGCGGGAATGAACGTCACCAGTGTCAAAATGTGTTGATCGAGCCAGTTCATCTCGTGCCCACCCAAATCATGTATGCCAGAACGCACGCCGCACCGATCGCGATCCAGCCGGCATAGGATCGCAGGTTGCCGGACTCCATGTGGCGAACCTCGTCGGATAACTCGCGTGCTCCGGCCGCACCCCCGTTCAGTGTGCCATCGATGAGTGTCTGATCGACTCCTCGCCAGAACACGAACGTCGAAATACCGACCAGCGGCTTGACGAAGAGGGTCGCATACATCTCGTCAACCCAATACTTGTTTGCGACTGCCGTATAAAGCGCGTGCAGGGCATCGGCGATGCGATCTGGAAGGCCGGGCTTAGCGGAGTAGAGGAGATAGGCCAAGCCGAGGCCGAGCAATCCCGCAGCCACCGAGATCCCGGTCATGAGCCTCTCGTTGCCGTGTTCCTCTGCCGGAGCCGCAGGCAGAGTAGCGGGCTCGGCGGTGCCGGTAGAAGGCTCTGCAGCAAGAGCTCCTACGGTTCCAGTGGCGGGCTCAAGGAAGTGCTCGAACCGGTTTGCTCCGATCCACCCGCCGGCGATGGAGAGAAGGGCAAGCACCACCAGCGGTCCCAGCATCACCCACGAACTCTCATGAATTCCCCCGGAACCATGTCCGTGCCCATGCGGGGCGGGGGCTTGTGCGGGTAAAATCTCTTCTCGGCCGAGATGGGTTCCATGACCCGCATGTTCTTCATGGCCGTGCGGGGCCCCGGCTGCACCGCGATACTCTCCTGCGAATGTCAAGAACATCAAGCGGAACATGTAGAAGGAAGTCAAGAAAGCGGTGAAGACGCCAACGAACCAATACGCCCAGTTAGCCTGGTAAGCCCGCCACAAAATTTCGTCTTTGCTGAAGAAGCCCGACAGCCCTGGGATCCCAGCGATTGCGCAAGTTGCAATCAGCATGGTGATCCACGTCCAGGGGATCTTCTTCCACAGCCCTCCCATTTTGCGCATGTCCTGCTCGCCACCGATAGCATGGATCACCGACCCAGCAGCGAGGAATAGGAGGCCCTTGAAGAACGCGTGGGTCATCAAGTGAAAAATGCCTGCCGAGAATGCTCCCACGCCGCAGGCCAGGAACATGTAGCCTAGCTGCGAAACCGTGGAATAAGCGAGGACCTTCTTGATATCGGTCTGCGCGATACCAATCGTGGCCGCGAAGAATGCAGTCAGGATTCCGATGATCGCAACGACTATCATGGCGCTGGGTGCGTGCTCGAAGATGATGTGCGACCGGGCCACCATGTACACGCCCGCGGTGACCATCGTCGCCGCATGAATCAGTGCGGAAACCGGTGTCGGGCCCTCCATCGCGTCCGGCAACCAGACGTAGAGAGGAATCTGCGCGGACTTGCCGCAAGCGCCAAGCATCAGCAGGAGCGCAATCGCAGTTAGGAAGCCGGCACCAGAAGTCTCTGCGGGAAGCGCTTGGGTTGCGTTGAATACCTTGCCGAAATCCAATGTTCCGAAGTGCTGGATCATCAAAAACAGAGCGATCAGGAATCCGAAGTCGCCGATCCGGTTGACGATGAACGCCTTCTTTCCCGCAGATGCTGCTGAATCTCGCGTGAAATAGAAGCCGATCAGCAAGTAGGACGCAAGCCCCACTCCCTCCCAGCCGACAAACATCACGAGATAGTTACTGCCCAGCACCAGGGTGAGCATGAAGAACATGAACAGGTTCAGGTAGGAAAAGAAGCGATAGAAGCCACCTTCCTCCCACATGTACCCGACCGAGTAAATATGGATAAGGAAGCCGACGCCCGTGACAACCAGCAGCATCACCAGCGAAAGCTGGTCGAGCGCGAAAGCGTAGTCAGCCTGAAAGCTTCCCGACCTCAACCAGGTCGTAACCGTCACCACATACGGCAACGACAACCTCGGCAGGGAAGAGAACCTTGACGCTACCCACAATGCCCACACAAAGGCTGCACCCGCGAACGTTAGCCCCACGGATGCGACCATGCTTCGCGAAAAACGCTTCCCGAAAAGGCCGTTGATAGCGGCACCGGTCAGCGGTAACAGCGGAAGGATCCAAAGGTGAAGATTCTCGGTCATAGTTTGAGCAGGTTCACCTGGTCTATGTTCAAAGTTTCACGTGTGCGGAATACCGCAATGATGATGGCCAGGCCGACGGCAGCTTCTGCGGCCGCGACGACCATGACGAAGAAGACAAACACCTGTCCGCTCAGGTTGTGCCACTGGGCTGCAAAGGCGACAAACGATAGATTCACGCCATTGAGCATGAGCTCAATCGACATAAAAATAGTAATGATGTTGCGCTTGATCAAAAATCCCGTCACCCCGCAGGCGAACAGGATCGCGCTTAGCACCAGATAATAAGAAAGGGGAACCAATTTAACCCTCCCTCTTCGATTCCTGCACAGCCTCAGGCCGCGCAGCCAGTACGACCGCGCCCATGATCGCGATCAGTACTAAGATCGACGTGACCTCAAATGGCAGCAGAAACTCATGGAACAGCAATTGCGCCAAATCTCGCGGAGCTCCAGGTAGGGCTCCAATCGCAACCTCTCGGTTCCCGGAATACCGCAACACCGCCCAGCAGACGAGAATCGCGCCGGTCAGCAACCCTGGGATTCCGAGCAACCAGGCTACGATACTTCCCGTTGTGTGCTCTTCCTCTCCGGCGTTCAGCAACATGATGACGAAAACGAACAGCACCATAATGGCGCCAGCGTAAACGATCACCTGAACCGCCGCGACGAATTCCGCCCCCAGCAGCAAGTACTCCACCGCGAGTGAAGCCATTACCACCACCAGCGAAAGCGCGCTGTTGATGGGGTGCCTTTGCACCAGCAGGTTCACCGCACCTGCCACGCAGATCAGGCCAAAGACCGAAAATAGAACGAGATGCAACATGATGATTGTTTGCCGTGTCAGTTCTCAATTCCCAGCTCTTTCCTGTAATTCGATTGCGACCTGACAGGGAACTTGGAACCGAAAACTCAAAACTTACTTCTTCAACACCACTACCAATGCCGTAATCACCAAATTCGCTATGGCGATCGGCAACAAGAACTTCCATCCAAATGCCATTAACTGGTCGTATCGGAAACGTGGCAACGTGCCGCGCACCCATATATAGATAAAGAGAAATACGAAGATGCGCAGCCCGAACCAGAAGAGCGGCAGAATTGCCTGCAGCAAATCTGGCCCAAACAGGGGGCCGCTCCAGCCGCCAAGAAACAGCAGCGATGCGAGACAGGCGACCGTGATCATGTTCGCATATTCCGCCATGAAGAACATGGCAAACTTCATGGCGCTGTACTCGGTGTGATAGCCGGCTACGAGTTCCGTCTCAGCTTCGGGCAAATCAAACGGAATACGGTTCGTTTCCGCATAGGCGGCCGTCAGATAAATCAAGAATCCGACAACCTGCACGCCGCGAAAGACGAACCAGTTGGGAATAAATCCCCAGAAGGTTCCCGCTTGGGCCTCCACGATTCCGCGCAAACTGAACGTTCCTGCCAGAATCAGCACTCCCACGAGTGACAATCCGAGCGCGATCTCATAGCTGACCATCTGCGCGCTGGCTCGTAATCCGCCAAGTAGGGAATACTTGCTGTTCGAAGACCAACCGGAAAGCGCCACGCCGTAAACACCGAGCGAGGTAATCCCTAACACCACCAGCAACCCAATATTGAGGTCTGTGATTTGGAAAAAAACTTCCTGGTTTCCGATTCTCAGGCTGTTCCCAAAAGGAATCACGGCGATCGACGTGATGGCAAAAATGACGGCGATCATGGGTGCCGCAATATAGAGCGGCTTATAGACGTGCGGTGGCGTGAGGTCCTCTTTAAAAAGGAACTTGATTCCATCGGCGGCTGGTTGCAGCAAGCCGAAGGGGCCTACGCGAGTCGGTCCCCAGCGGTTCTGCATGCGTCCGACGACCTTGCGCTCCAGCCAAACGGTGTAGGCGACCGCAGTTAAGAGCACGAAGATCACCAGCAAAATCTTGATGACCGAAGCGACGATGAAGAAAGTTAGGTTGCTCAACTCAGTTCTCAGTTGTCCGTTGTCAGTGGGCAGCTCTCGTGCACATTTGCCGCCAGTAAAACTTCCGGAGACGCCGGGTGGATCGCCCGGCTTACTGGCCACTCACTTTTCAGTCCGCCGGCACTTCCGTCGGTTCAGGATTTTTATTTTCGATAACAGAATTCAAGGCTGCCGAATACCGTCCCAGCGTACCCGACGTGAACAGGTTGTTGTTTGCGGGCACGATGAATTTAGGGTCTTGCATCACTCCTGGTCCCATCTCTTCAACCGCAGTGTGCTGATCGTTGCCCGCTACTAAGTCGATTCGCGAAACATTGTATCCGGACACCAGTCGCTGAATCTCATCCAGCGTAGCCATGGGATCGAAAGGATTCATCTTTGGCTCGAGGCCATGCGCCTCAAGCCAAACGCTGTGCTGATCGGCCTCGCCCGACTGGGCGCCACGCGACTGCCCCATGTCGGCGCGAACGCCGTGTCCAAACGGCACCAGCTTATGAACATCAAATCCCATCGCGTCCGCGATGCGGACAATCATCTCGAAGTCAGGCTTGGTCGTCGTTACCTCGCCCGCCTTCTTGACGATCTGAATGTCTCCGCAGGTGTTGGTGAATGTTCCGGATTTCTCGTACGCATTCGCCGCGGGTAGCACAACATCGGCGAGCGCCGCGGTTTCTGTCAGGAACATATCCTGCACCACAACAAAGGTGTTCCTGAGAGCCGAAGGCGCTAGACCCAGTCGGCCGACCGGATTTGCGCCCACAACGTAGAGTCCCTTGAGCGCTCCCGACTTCGCGGCATCGATCATGCCTGGAATCGTCATACCCGGCTGCGCCGGAACCGTGCCCCACTCCTTGAACTTGCTCGCGTCAACAACCGGGAAGTACCCAGGTAGCAGGTCGGGATAAAGCCCCATGTCCGCTGCGCCACGAGAGTTGGCATAGTCCGCCAGGCAAATGAGCTTTGCTCCCGGAATGCTGGCAGTGAACTTCGCCAGCGCTTGCACGCCGGCCCCGCTTATGTCAGAGCCAAACACAATGACAAGGCCAGGCTGGGCGCGCAGCTTGTCGCCGAGCGGGCCCAAGCCCGAGGACACAAATTCGTTGTATTTGCCGGGCGCGACTCGAACGACCTCCGCCGCCTGACGCCGCAGCTTGATGTCGCTGTCATTTACGATGTACAACCGCGCCTTATTCAACCGGACGTTGTTGCGAATTTGCCAGGCGAGCAGGGGATGTTGATTGGTGGGGTCATTTCCGATCAGCAGGACGGCTGGGGCAGCTGCGACATCACGCATGCTGGCGGTTAGTTTGGACTTGCCGTGCATGGCAGAAGCGAAACCCGGCAGGTCCGCAGTCCGGTGGTGGTCAATATTATTTGTCCCTAACACGACGCGCGCGAACTTCTGCAGCAAATAGTTTTCTTCATTCGTGGTACGCGTCGAGCCGATCACGCCAATTGTTCTGCCACCCTCGCGATCGGAAATCTCCTTGAACTTCTTACCCACCAGTTCAAACGCTTCTTCCCAGGTTGCGGGAACTAGCCGCCCGCCCTTCTTCACGAGCGGTTGCATCAACCGGTCTTCGTGCTTGGCAAAGTCGAACCCGTAGCGTCCTTTAATGCAGAGGAAGTCGCCGTTCATGCCGCTCTTGTCACGATTGTCTCCGCGAACGATTTCCATTCCAGTATCGGAGCGGCGCACACCCAAGGTCGTCTTGCAGCCATCGCCACAGTGCGTGCAGGTTGTACCAACGTGCTTCATCTCCCACGGGCGAGTCTTGTAACGGTATGCACCCGAGGTCAGGGCGCCGACCGGACATATGTCGATGCACATGCCGCATTCCTCGCACTCCAGGTGGTCTTCGAAGTTGGGAACAATGGTCGAGCTTGACCCGCGGTTTTCAATCCCCAATGCCGATACGTCCATGCCTTCGCCGCATACCCGCACACAGCGGTAGCACAGAATGCACCGCGGCCTATCGAAGTAAACCACCGGAGACCACTGCTGCTCGTCGCGATGGTTCTTGATGTCGATGAACTTCGACTCGGCAGCGCCGTAGGAGAATGTCATGTCCTGCAGCTCGCACTCCCCACCGGCATCGCACACTGGGCAATCGAGCGGATGATTTCCGAGCAGCAACTCGACCATGCTCTTGCGAGCCTGCCGGATCTCGTCGCTGTCGGTGGTTACAACCATGCCTTCGGTAATCCCAGTCGTGCATGCCGTCTGCAACTTCGGCATTTTCTCAATCCGCACCAAACACATGCGGCAGGCGCCCTGCAGCGACAGGTTGGGGTAGTAACAGAACGACGGCACCTCAATGCCGACGGTCTTGCAGGCCTCGATCAACAATGTGCCTGCCGGCGCCGAGACGGCCTTGCCGTCCACGGTTATGTTTACGAGTTTGGGAGCCTCAGCCATCTAGAACCTTGTCTTGAATCCTGAACTGACTTCCTCCGAGTTTCCGCTACGCACCCTCTCAGAAGATAACTTTCAGAGAAGATTGCCGCAGAGCTGCGCTAAGCGAACACCGGGAGTCTTTCCACCGAGCCAGCCTTCTCGAACGGGCAAGGCCGCCCTTCCAGGTGATCCTCAAATTCCGCCCGAAACTTCTTCACAATCGAAATCGTCGGCAACGCCGCGGCATCACCCAGGGGGCAGAACGTACGTCCCAGCATGTTCTCGGACAAGTACTGAATGTTATCGATGTCCTTTTTAATCCCGCCGCCGGCGTGGAACCGAGTCAAGGTCTTCTTTAGCCAGTCGGTACCCTCGCGGCATGGGATGCACCATCCGCAGCTTTCGTGCTGATAAAACTTCATGATGCGCAGCGCGAACTTTACCATGCAGGTGCTGTCATCGACGACAACCAGTCCCCCCGAGCCCAGCATGCTGCCGATCTTCATCAGCGAATCGAAGTCCATGGGGACATCAATTTCGTTTTCCGTTAGTAGGGGACAACTGGAACCGCCCGGAACGACCGCCTTCAGCTTCCGCCCGTTGGGAATTCCGCCACCAACGTCATAAATCATCTTCTTCAGGTTGTAGCCCATGGGTAATTCATACACGCCAGGCTTGTTCAAATGTCCGCTCAGGCAAAAAAGTCGTGTGCCGCCATTCTTGGGCGTGCCCAGGTTGGCGAACCATTCCGCTCCCCCGAGAATGATGTGGGGGACGCTGGCGAGGGTTTCGGCGTTATTGATGACGGTCGGCCCGCCCCACAGTCCGACCACAGCAGGGAAGGGAGGACGAATTCTCGGCACGCCGCGCTTGCCTTCAAGCGATTCCATAAGCGCGGATTCTTCGCCGACTTCGTACGCGCCTGCGCCGCCGTGCCAGTAAACTTCGAAATCTCGCCCGCTGCCAAATATATTTTTTCCGAGGAACCCCTTCGCGTAGGCATCCGCGATTGCTTTCTGCATGATCTCTGAAAGGTAGCGGTACTCGCCGCGGATGTAGATGTAGCCGGACGCTGCGCCCACTGCGAGCCCAGCAATCATCACTCCTTCAATCACCGCATGCGGATCATGCTCGAAAATGAGCCGGTCCTTGCAGGTCCCCGGTTCGCTCTCGTCGCCGTTGCACAAAATGTATTTTGGTTTTGCAGAGGTCTTAGGGACGAAGGACCATTTCAATCCGGTGTTAAATCCCGCACCGCCGCGTCCGCGCAGTCCCGAGTTCTTGACCTCATTGACGATCGCGTCCGGCTGCATTCCAAGCGCCTTCTGGACGGCCTTGTAGCCGTCGAGCTCGAGATAGCGGTCAATATTGGTCGCGCCTTGTCCAAAGCGCTTCGAAACGATACGCACCTCGTCGGGATGGGAAACTAAGTCAGCCATGTAGTTGAATCATTCACTCATTGAGCGCTTGGGTCATTGAACTTTGCTATCGGCTGGCCCCGGCAAACCCAATTCGAGCCAGGATTCCACGGTCCGAGGCCTCAATGATTCCAATTACTGTGTACTCTTCTTCTTGTATTCGTCGAGAACCTTGTCCAGCGCTCCGGGCGTAAGGTTCTCGTGAAAGTCGTAATTCACCTGGATTGCCGGTGCCCAGCTGCAAGCGCCGATGCATTCCACCTCTTCGAGCGAGAACAGGCCATCCGGCGTCGTTCCTTTGTGCCCGGTACCAAGCTTCTTCTTGCAGTGTTCCAACAGTTCTTCGCCGCCCCGCAACAGACAAGCAATATTCGTGCAAACTTGCACGTTAAACTTTCCCCGCGGTTTCGTGGTCAGCATCGAGTAGTAGCTGATCACATTGCGAACATCGAGCTCGGTTAGTTCCAGCCGCCCAGCGATTTCTGCGATCACCTCATCGGACAGAAAGCCGACCTCATCCTGCGCGAAAAGCAAAGTGGGCACTAGCACGGAACGCTTCGTCGGATAATGCGTGAGCATCTGCGCAAACCGGGTCTCGAATTGATCAGAAAATTTCACTTGTTCTTCCGCTACAAATCTTTTTCAGAACCTTGCGGTCAGACTTCCCCTGGAGGGCGACCGGTAACTATCTGTCAATTTCTCCCAGCACAATGTCAATGCTTCCGATTGCCGCCACGACGTCTGCGATCAAACGTCCTTCACACATCGTCGGCAGGGTCTGCATATTCGCCAGGCAAGCCGAGCGCATATGCACGCGATACGGCTTCGACGATCCGTCGCTCACGACGTAGTACCCCATCTCGCCGCGAGGCGACTCGACCGCCTGATAGACCTCGCCTTCGGGAACCTCGAAACCTTCAGTGATGATCTTGAAGTGGTAGATGAGCGACTCCATCTCCGTCTTCATCTTCTCGCGATCCGGCAATACCACTTTCGGCGCGTTTGCCTTCACCGGGCCGGAGGGCATTCCCTCTAGAGCCTGCTTTACGATTCCGATCGATTCGCGCAATTCCTGTACTCGGCACATGTACCGATCGAATACGTCGCCTTCTTTGCCGAGCGGTACTTTGAACTTGAAGTTCTCGTACCCCGAGTACGGCATGTCGCGCCGCAGATCGATGTCGACGCCGCTGCCGCGCAGGGTCGGCCCGCTCGCCCCCAGTGCAATCGCGTCTTCCGCGGAAATCCTTGCCACGCCCTGAGTGCGCATCTTCCAGATCGGATTGCCGGTCAGCAGTCCTTCGTACTGATCCACGCGGGAGGGGAACTTGTCGGCAAATTTCCGCAGACGGTCAAAAAAACCGAGCGGCGGTTCCAGCGCGACTCCACCAATTCGGAAGTAGGAAGTCATCATGCGCTGTCCACTGATGGCTTCAAACAGCCGCAAAATGTCCTCGCGCTCGCGGAAGCAGTAGAGGAACACGGTCATCGCGCCAATGTCCATGGCGTGCGTGCCCAGCCACACCAGGTGCGAGTTGATGCGTATCAACTCGTTCATCATCACGCGAAGCCATTGCGCGCGCGGCGGAATCTCCAGACCAAGCAGTTTCTCCACCGCCAGCACGTAGCAGAGATTGTTGGTCATCGGGCACAGATAATCGATGCGGTCGGTGAGCGGCACCACCTGCTGGTAGAACTTCGCCTCGCAGGTCTTCTCGATGCCGGTATGCAGGAAGCCGATGTCCGGCATCATGCGGATGACGGTCTCGCCGTCGATCTCCAGCAGCACGCGAAGCACGCCGTGGGTCGACGGGTGCTGCGGCCCCATGTTCAGGATCATGGTCTTGTCCTGACCGGGCTCAAGGACTGGAGTTGGAGTTAAATGCGCCATCAGATTTCGCGATTAAGTGACTGGGAAATTGGGATTCCCAATTCTTACCTGTATCCCTCCACCGGGTAATCTTTCCTCAGCGGATGACCCTCCCAGTTCTCCGGCATCAGCAAGCGCCGTAGATAAGGATGGCCATTGAATCGAATGCCAAACAGATCGAAAACTTCGCGCTCGAAATAGTTGGCACCCGGCCAGACAGACGTCACCGACTCCAGCGCTGGCGCATCTCCATACAGCTTCACCTTCAGCCGCACGCGCTCTCTCTTCGGGATCGACAGCATCTGATAGACCACGTTGAACCGCGGCTCGGACGGATACCAGTCGACGCAGGTGATATCAGAAAGGTAGTTGAAGGGACAATTCGGATCGTCCCTAAGCAATGCGCAAGCTTCGCGGATCGCAGACCGCTCGACGTAGATGGTCATCTCGTCGCGATCGAACTTCACCCCTTCCACTGCCTTGGGGTTCCAAGCAAGCAACCGCGCAAGGGCCGGGTGTCCTTTCAGTTGCTCGATGTCGGTGACCGCGGGAGCAAGTGCCACTAGGATTGTCCCCCCAGGCTGGCCCGTCGGGATTCAACCCTGTTCTTCGCGTCTGTGATGGACAGGCCCCAATCCAACACACCCTTTTTCCATATATAGAAGAAGCCCACGAGCACGATCGCGAGGTAGACGAACATCTCGGAGAGGGCGAAAAGGCCTTGTCCCATGGCTTTCAGGTCTTTGAGAATTACCGCCCACGGGTACAGGAACACGGCTTCGACGTCGAACAAAATGAATAGCATCGCCACCAGGTAGAACTTCACCGAGAAGCGCGCGCGCGCGTCGCCCACTGGCGTCATGCCGCATTCGTAAGGAGAGAGTTTCGCCCGCGTCGGCCGCCGATAACCAATAATCCAGGAAAGCAGAACCATCCCGGTCGCCAAAGCACCAGCAATCAGGAAATGAATCAGCAACGGCAGGTATCGAACGAAATAGTTGTCGGGCATTCAGGAACTAGTGTGAAAATCCACGAATCACTAAACGTTCTAGATTAGAGTTCAAGCGAAGTAGTGTCAAGCGAAGGAGAGGTGTGAACTCCTGTTCCAGTGCTCGATTTTCATGATCGTTCTTTCGCCCGAATTGGCGGAGAATTCCCATCGCTTTAGTGCAAGGATCTCGACGCGCCATTCAGGCAGACAATTTGTGCTCCGGCTTCGGAGTAGTTCGAAAGCAGGGCCCCCTTACAGGATTTCAGCGTCGAAAGCTCGGCAGAGCCGTGCCGGGGACAGCCCTCGGGGCGGGCCTCCTCGGGAGCACTCACCCAACACCACCTACCGCAGCGCATACAAATTCCCATCCATGCTTCCGAAATACACCCTTTCCTTATCCACGACGGGAGAGGAAACGATGGCGCCGATGCTCATGAACTTGTACAGCGCAAGATACATGTCTTCGAAGTCTCCGAATACCGGAGCATAGAGAACATCCTGATTCAAGCTTCCATCGTCGTTCAGAATTTTGAACGGATCTTTCTTTGCCGCGTCGGTTTGGTATTCCCAGGCAAGCTTTCCGGTCTTCACGTTGACCGCGTAGAACCGGCCGTTATGCGATCCGAAATAGGCTAGATCGCCCGCCAGTGCCGGTGACGAAAAAGCATAGGCCTTCACATCGAAGTTCCAGCGCAGCCGCCCGTTCTTTGCATCCAGTGCCATAAACCGCGAGCTATCCGATGTGCCCACGTACACGATGCCGTCGCGCACCGCAGGAGTCCCGATCACCCACGACTTGCTGGTCGGGTAATCCCATTTCTTCTTGCCGGTTCCCGCCTCCACGGCGTACACGTGAGCATCTCGGCAACCGACATACACCGTACCCTCGACCACCGCGGGAGAGGACTGAAATCCCACCTGGTTGTGAATCGTCGGATCTTCCCCCGTGCCTAAGGACCATTTCTCCAGTCCAGTTTCGGCATCGATGGCGTAGAAGTGGCTGTCCCAGCTTCCGATGTAGACAACTCCATTTACCACCGCCGGCGAAGCATGCACGACGTCCTTGGTCGCGAACTTCCACAGCAGGGTTCCCGTCTTTGCGTCGGCCGCATATATGTTTCCATCTCCACTCCCGAAATATACCTTCCCGTTCGCGACCGTGGGAGAAGAGGTAAACAGGTCCCACGCATCCGGCATGGTCTGCGCCGCTGAAGGATATCCGTGCAGATTCTTGGCTTCGAACTTGCGTTCATACTCGGTCGGTAGAGCCCACTTGATGTTGCCCGACTTGGCATCCAGCGCCCCCAGTGCTCCCGAGGATGAGACAAAATACACGGTTCCGTCGACCACAGCCGCAGACGATGCGATTGGCATCCGCGACTTGTACTTCCACTTTTCTCTTCCAGTCTCCTGATCGATCGCGTACAGATACCCATCCATGCTGCCGATGTAGACGACGCCGTCGGCAATAGCCGGGGAGGCGACGATTGCACCGCCCGTGTGGAAAGACCACTGCACGCCTCCAAGCTGCGCCGGACCTGAAGATTCGTACACGCCCGTGTGGGTCGCGTTGCCATGAAACATGTTCTGAGGAAGTAAGGGTTGAGAGCAGAGGAGGAGAAACGAAATGGCTAAGATCCGCATGTTGTGCCCCGATCGCGCGAAGAATTCCATCCAGAGTTGTACCACCGGCGAAAACCGAATCCACGGAAATCATTGCACCGGTTACCAGCTCATGGGTTCCGGTTGTGAAATGAGGGATTCATGCTTTGGATGAAGGAAAAACAGGGAATGCGGTCCAGTTCGAAGTCGTCATTGGCTCGCGTGGGAACTGAGGTCCGATCACATCGACAGGAAACTCTTTCCTTTTCTTTCCCGCCCCAGAGCCAGCACTGCAATCAACAACGCGATGTTTACCGTCTCAAATCCTGCCAGTGCCCAGGAATATCCAAACTTCGATCGTAGAAAATACTCAATGTTATTGACCGGGGCGGCGATCAAAATCCCCAACTGATACGCCAATCCTGGCAACAATCCCCGCGTCTGGTCAGGCGACAACTCGTTCAAGTGCGCCGGAATCACGCCCCATGCACCCTGTACGCCAATCTGCATCACGAAGGCCGCGATCGCAATCACCACCAGGGGTCCGGAAAACGTCCACGCCGGAATCGTCAACAGAGACAATACGAGGGCCCCAATCATGCTGCGCCTTCGTCCCGCCATGTCCGATAGATGTCCAAAGATGATCGAACCGAGCACCGCACCCAGGTTGTACAAGATCGCAATGTAGGCAACGGTCTTCGCGCCCGCCCCATGCGTTGACTTGAGAAAATCTGGATACAGGTCCTGGGTTCCGTGCGAGAGAAACATCATCAGCGTCATCAGCAGTACGAGATAAAGCGCCAACCCCCAATGCTTACGAACTACTTTAAGGATTGCACCTGTCGTAGGCGCCCGCTTTTGCTTCCATGCTTCCGACTCCGGTACCCTTGCGCGGATGTACAGCGCGAGCAACGCCGGTACGCCCCCCGCCCAGAACATCGCCCGCCAACCCCACGCAGGCTCGATAAACCGAGCCGCCAACGCCGCCAGCAGGTAGCCAATCGAATATCCGCTTTGGAGAATGCCCGAGAGAATCCCTCTCCACCGGCCCGGCGCGGCTTCCATGGTGAGCGACGCACCGACCCCCCACTCGCCGCCCATCCCGATTCCATAGATTGTGCGCAAGATCAAAAACATTGTGTAGTTCGTCGCGAAACCGCATAACAGCCCGACCACGGAAAAAAAGATGACGTTCGCCATCAGGGGACGCCGCCGACCATACCGGTCCGCCAGCAGTCCAAAAATGATTGCACCCACCGGCCGCATCGCCAGCGTCGCCGTAATGCTGAAGACGATCTGCTCTTTGCTGACCTGGAACTCTGCCGCGAGCTTGTCCACCAGGAAAACGACCACAAAAAAGTCGAACGCATCCAGCGTCCAACCAAGGAATCCGGCGGTTAACGCGTGCCAATGTTTTGAGGGTTTGGTTGCGATCGTTGCTAGCTCAGCGTCCATGCCGCGAGCTAGGAGAACATGTCAAAGGAAGGAATGCAATGGTGTGGGTTGATCGCTGGCGCACTCTAGCGCAGTCTTCCTACCTTATCGACAGGCCAGTACCCAAACACCGCCTTGCCGTAGATGTAGCTCGCTTCCACTGGTCCGAAGTCGCGGCTATCGCGGGAAAGGTTGCGATGATCGCCTAAGACGAAGAATGAACCTGGAGGAACCACCACCTCGGAATAGGACAATCGGTCCTCATACGCCGCGGGCACGTAATCTTCTTCCAGCATCTTGTCGTTCACAAAGACGCGACCTTCCACGATGCGAATGTGATCTCCAGCCACGCCCACCACCCGCTTGATGAAGCTTTTCTGCGGGTCCCTGGGATAGCGGAATACGACAATATCGCCCCTTTGGATCGGCTCGATGCGATAGACGAACTTATTGATGAAGATCCGCTCCTGGTCATCCAACGAGGGCATCATCGAAGTGCCCTCGACCTTGACCGGTTGGTAAAGGAAAACGATGAAAAATGCGGCAATGGCGAGTGCGATTCCCAGGTCGCGCATCCAGGTTGCGAACACCCCGCTGACCCGCGCGCGGGCATTGGTAGGAGCAAGAATAGTGTCCGGGGGTTGTGTTGTCAGTTGGGGAGCATCGGGGGCTGCGGACATTTCGTTTTCAATTCTACCCAATTGCACGCCGACAGGGTAGCTCGTAAACACCGTCCGGGCCTGCTGTTTTTTGAACTGCAATTAGAAGTTCGCGCCCGGCTGGGCGGTGGTGTGATCCGGGCGCGAAAGGGGCGTCTAGAGCGGTTTCCCGATCTCCCAGTGATGTCCAAATGGGTCGAGCACGCGCCCGACTCGCCATCCATACTCCTTGTCTCCCACAGGAACGACTTCTTTGGCTCCGGCTGAAATCGCGGTCTGAAAGAGCGCGTCGGGATTCTCCACCACGAGCACCATACGCGCGGTGGAACCGTTTAGCGACTCGGGACTGAAATTCTGGTGCTCCGGAGACTCATCCGCCACCCAGAATTCTGACTCGCCCACTCCGAGTTGCGCGACCACCTGCCCGTCCGGGCTCTCGATACGGAACAACTCCCGGGCTGAAAAAGCAGATTTGTAGAAGTCGATAGCTTGTTTTCCGCGCCTCACCGACAGCATCGGCGCCAGCTTGGGTTTCGCGTCACGCATGAGGAACTCCTGAAAGGTGATGGGGCCAGTTTACGCCGAGAAAGCTTTGCCAATCTGGCAGCGGTTGGCTCATGCCCAGCGCGGTTTTGGGCTCCGCTCGATCCAGGGGACCAAGAGATTCCATTGTGCCCGGCATCCGGTGTTCGGGGGCTGGCATCCCACCAGAAAACGACGTCAGAGGAGGAGAGCATGCGCCGGTTTGGCTTCCTGCTAGTGATCGCCGCAATGGCAATGGGTAGTTCCAGCCTGGTCTTTGCACAGATACCTACAAGCGGGAACGTCTTTTTCGGCTATTCGTATGCTCACGGCGAAATCGCCGGGCGCCAGCCGGGCATGAGTGGTTGGGACGGACAGCTGGAAGGAAAGTTCATCAAATGGTTTGGCATCGTCGCCGACATCGGCGCGCAATATGGGAGTGTGGTGAACCCGCAATTGTGCTCGATTCCTTGTCCCAATCCCTCGCACCGCTTTACCGGCAGCCGATACACGGTAATGTTTGGTCCCAGATTATCGTTACCAATCAGTAAATACACGCCCTTTGTCCACGTGCTGCTTGGGGCGGCGCATACGAGCGACAGTGCGTCACTCTCTGATACCTCGTTTTCCGATGCGATCGGCGGTGGTCTCGACTACAGGATCATCCCGGCACTGGCGGCTCGGTTTCAATTGGACGAACTCCAAACCAGGTTCTATGGCGGACATCAGAATCATGCCCGTTTGGGACTGGGGTTGGTGATACGGTTCTGAAGCGGGATCTTCGCCGTCCCTCGAGGGTTGCAAAGGGCAAGCGCCGAAGGTCCGGGTCTTTGGCTGGTTGGGCAGGTTCCGCAAACCAGGGAAGAACCCCCTCATCAGTTTTTTTGTATTGCCGCATCGATTGTTTGAATTGCAACATCCAATCCGGCAAGCGATACTATTTAGGCAATGATCAAGACCTGTACCCAGAAGATGGCGTGTTGTTGTTGCGCCTGTTGTGTGCCTTCTGGGGATGGTCAATGAGCTAAATCGCACTAATTGAATAGTTAAGCTCATACCCACCGCCAGAAGCTGGCAGGTGGGTTTTGTGTTTTTAGGAGTAAGGAGCAACCAGCAACAAACTAGCGGGCTCACGGCTTGAGGCTAGCCGCCAAGGACAGAAGACCTCGATCGGCGAACATCTTATGAAAGCTTCAAATTCCAGCTGGAAAGAAAAACTGAGCGGGCAGATGCCGGAAGCGCTGGCCCGTGAAATCGATAATTTCGAAACGGAGATCACTCTGCGCAAGCAGGGCAAGCTCGATGAGAAGTTGTTCGCCGAGACTCGCTTGCGCCGTGGAGCTTACGGACAACGCTACGACAACGGTCAACGCAGTGATGGACACAAGGTACAGAAGCTGAATTTTCCGTCGGGCGATCTGACCAAAGGCCCGAATACCTACTGGGACGCTCCCGGGATGCAGCGCATCAAGATTCCGGCCGGCGGTCTCAACGCCAATCAGCTCGAGACCATGGCAGAGCTCGCCGAAGAATACTCCGACGGCATCGCCCATATCACTACCCGGCAAGACTTCCAGCTTCACTATGTCCACATCGACGACACCCCCAGCGTAATGCGGCGGCTGGCAGCGGTGGGAATCACGACCCGCGAGGCTTGCGGCAACTCCGTGCGGAATGTGACGGCATGTCCCTATGCCGGCGTTTGCCAGGATGAAAGCTTCGATGTAACCCCGTATGCGAAGGCACTGATGCGGTTCATGCTGGGGCACCCCGACTGCCAGAGTTTTGGGCGTAAGTTCAAGCCTGCATTCAGCGGGTGCGCGCAGCACGCATGTGGATTGACCAGCTTGCACGATCTCGGGCTCATTGCGAAGAAGCAGGTCAACGAGCGGACGGGCAGGGAAGAGGTCGGCTTCGAGATGTACGTGGGCGGCGGACTCGGTGCGGTGCCGTATCAGGCGAAGCTGTTTGAATCGTTTGTTCCGGCAGGGGAACTACTACCGCGAGCGCAGGCGATTGCTCGCGTGTTTGCCCGGTTGGGCGAGAAGAAAAATCGCAGCCGCGCGAGACTCAAGTTTCTGGTTCAGGATCTTGGGATCGAGAAGTTCCGCCAGTTGGTGCTCGAGGAGCGGAAAGTCTTAGCCTACGATCCGCGGTGGACCGAGTACATCGCCGAAGAGCTGAAGACCGCAGAGTCACCGCTGAACCCGGGTGGGGAATTGCCGGAGTTGGTGACCATTGCAAGTGGGGCGGCGGGTTCCGATGCCTTCAGCCAGTGGCTGCGGTCCAACATTCGTCCGCAACGGCAGACCGGCTACGTGACGGTGACCGTCGCACTTCCCCTCGGCGACATTACGGCGGATCAGCTGCGATCCCTGGCCGACATCGTGCGTGGTTTCACTCGGGAGACGGTACGCACCACGGTGGAGCAAAACTTTGTTATCCGCTGGGTCAGCAAACGGGATTTGCCGGAGCTTTACCGCGCACTGGGCGAGGTTAAGCTGGCGGCTGCCGGAGCCGGCGCCTTGGTGGATATTGTTTCCTGCCCGGGCACCGATACTTGCAAGCTGGGTATCTCATCCTCACGCGGCCTGGCGGGAGAACTGCGCAAGCGGGTCAGCGAAGCCAGCTATCAATCCGATGAAGCCGTGCGCAATCTCCACATCAAGGTGAGCGGCTGCTTCAATAGCTGCGGGCAGCATCATGTTGCTGACATCGGCTTCTATGGGGTGAGCCGTAAGATTGCTGGTTACGCGGTGCCGCACTTCCAGGTCGTACTCGGCGGGGAGTGGGAGCACAATGCCGGATCCTATGGGACGCCGATTCTGGCAGTACCATCGAAGAACATTCCCCACGTAGTCAAGCGCTTGACAGACAGCTATGTGGCGGCGCGTGAACCTGGCGAGGGATTCAAGTCTTACATAAAACGAACCGGAAAAGCCCAACTCAAGACGATGCTAGAGGATCTCGCAAAACCTCCAGCTGGGGATCGATCGTACTTCAGCGATTGGGGTGATCCCCGGGCGTACACGCTCGGCGACATGGGTGAGGGCGAATGCGCGGGCGAAGTGGTGTCCGCGACCGACTTCGGCTTGGCCGCGGCTGAGAGGGAGCTTTTCGACGCTCAGCTAGCGGACGAGAAAGGCCAGGTCGAGGCGGCCGGGACGGGCGCTTACCGGGCCATGCTGAATGCGGCACGGGCGCTGGTGCTCGCGGAGAATCCGCATATTCAGGACGATCCCGACCAGATTGTGGACGAATTCCGAACGCGCTATTACGACACGCAAAAATTCTTCGATCCGTTTGCGGGAGGGAAGTTCGCGAACTACTTGTTTGACGCCCACGCCAAGGCCGGCCAGAGGTACAGCGAAGAGGCGAGCCGGTATTTAATCGAGGAGGCGCAATTGTTCATTGACGCCGCGCATAGCTGCAACAGCAAGCTGAGCATGGCGGCAGTTGGGGCCTAGGAAGGTGCGTGCCAGCACGAAGATTCCATGCAGCTCGGAATGATGGTTTGAGGGAGTCGAAGGTTTTGCTAAACACAAAAGGCGTTCTGGATTACGAAAAGGAGAGGGTCGCAATCGAGCTTCAGCACATCAATGTGAAGTTGTTCGTGAACGATCCGGACAAGGTTGATCTGGAAGAGGTGATTCCTGTCTTTCACCAGTGGATCCAACAGCAGATCTTTGACGAACTGCTGCTCGATGTCGCCAACTACAGCCACGTGCCTGAAGGGCCTGGAGTCGTGTTGATCGGCCATGAAGCCGACTATGCTTTGGATAATGCGGACGGCAGGCTCGGGGTACGCTACAACCGGAAAGCTCCTCTCACAGGAAACAATCGGGATCGGCTGTTGCAGGCGACTCGTTCCGCGGTGAAGGCTTTCCTGCGGCTCCAGCAAGACTTCAAGCTTTCCTTTAACAAGCGAGAGATTGAGATCGTCGTGAATGACCGCTTGCTTGCCCCGAATACCCAAGAGACCGCTACCGGGGCCCAGCCCGAGCTAGAGCAATTTCTGGCTGAGCTCCTTGAAGGGGCGGCCTATTCAGTGAAATATCGAGCAGAACCCCGCCGGCTGTTCGGCGCGACCATAGTTGCAGAAAGAGAGTTCTCACTCGAAGAACTCTCGGCCAATTTGAGCCAAGCCGGGTAGCCATGTCTCAGCTCGACGTGGTCCGATCGGGGTTCACAGCCCCAATTTCAATCCATCCAGAGGCGCCTTCACGACCTTCTGCAGCCCCTCTCGACGGAACAGCTCTGGCTGCGGCCCTATGCTTATGGCAATAGCATCGGTCATCTATTGCTGCACCTTACGGGAAACCTGAACTACTATGTAGGAGCGCGGATGCAAGGGTCGGGCTACGTGCGCCACCGGGATGAGGAGTTCACCGGGCCCGACAAGCCGAAACAGCAACTGCTGGCGGAATTTGACGCAGCCCTTGCGATGGTCGTGGCAACGATCGGCATGCTGTCGGAGGCGGACTGGTCGGCGTCCTACTCAGCGGTTGGAACGGAGATGGCGGACCGGTTCAGCATGGTCCTCAAATTGCGCCGTGCAGGCCGACCATCACTTGGGCCAGATCATCTATTTGCAGAGGGAATTGCTCGGCAGAGGAGGCCCAATAGGGGCACTGGGATCGTAGGCAGGCAGGTAAGCCTGGCGGGGATGCAATGTCTGATAAGAGATATTATGTTAACTATAACGCGTGCCTGAATAATACTGGCCTTCTGACGGGGCTTCCCCCTACATCTTGTAATTTCCTAGGTCCTCGTCGCCCAGGCCTTCAAGCCATTTCCGGATGTCTTCGTTGGTGGCTGGGTCCGCGGCAGTTTGGGCTTTCTTCGAAGTCTTGAGGACTTCTTCGTCCACATAGATTGGGCAATCGACGCGCAAGGCGAGCGCCAAGGCATCGGAGGGCCGAGAATCCACGCTGATAATCCGGCCGTCGCGCTCCATCCAGATGACGGCGTAAAAAGTGTCGTCCTTTAGTTCGGTGACCACGACCTTATGGACATGCGCATCGAGCCCGGAGAGGACGTTCTTAATCAGATCGTGGGTCATGGGCCGAGGAGTGCTGACCTTCTCGATCTCCATTTGAATGGCGCTGGCTTCAAACACGCCCACCCAGATGGGCAGGACGGTGTCGCTGTTCGCGTCTTTGAGGATCACGATGGGAGTGTTGTTGACGGGGTCAACCAGCAGGCCACGAATTCTCATTTCGACTTCCATTGGGACTCCTCACATCGGGTGATCTGGCGTTCGGTCATCGGCGTAGCTTCAAAGAATGCCCACCTCGGATGACCCCCACTTCCGACTCGGTCAACTCTCCCACTAGGCTGTTGGGGAACGCGGTGGTGACGCGCACCGGAGCGTAGCTGCCAAGTTCAAGTTCGCGACCTGCGGTAAAGTTCAAGGTTTTGTTCTGGGTTGTGCGACCTACCCACTGGCCGCGCGCTTCGTTCTTCGCCTCCACCATTACTTCCAGGTTCTCGCCGAGGTGTTTCTTATTCAGGTTTTGCTGAATGGCCCGCTGCCTTTCGAGCAAAATAGCCAAACGCCGAGACTTCTCCCCATCCGGAATGGCATCGTCCAAATGGATGGCGGGAGTGTTCGGCCGCGGTGAATACTTGAAAGCAAACACGCCGTCGTATTGGACTTCATCGAGCAGCGACAGGGTTTCCTCGAAATCGTACTCCGTCTCGCCGGGGAAGCCGACGATGATGTCGCAGGTGATAGAAATGTCACGCTTGGCGGATTTCATCCAAGAAATACGCTCAAGATACTGCGCCCGACTATAGAGACGCTGCATTGCCTCGAGCACACGCGTAGATCCGCTTTGCACAGGGAGATGGACGTGGTTGCACAGAGCGGGGTTCCCGTCGATAGCGTCAATGATGTCCTTGCCGAAATCCCGAGGATGTGAGGTGGTGAAGCGCACGCGGCGAATGCCGGGCACCCGGCCTACGGCGTCGAGCAGTTCGGCGAAGCTCTTCTTCCCTGCCGGATCGGAGTAGGAATTTACGTTCTGCCCCAGGAGCTGGATTTCGGTATAACCGAGTTCGGCCATGCGGCGAGCTTCCTCGACCACCGAATCCGACGTCCGGCTGCGTTCTTTGCCGCGGGTGAACGGAACCACGCAGTAGGAACAGAACTTGTCGCAGCCCTCGATGATCGTGATATATCCGCGATGTGGGTTGGTGCGTGCAGTAAACTCGGTTTCAAAACACTTATCGGTGGCACGGTCGTCGAGGCCAGTGACACGGTTCTCACCCGCATCGATCTGCACCAGCATCTGGGGGAGATTGCGGTAGGAAGCTGATCCGCACACCAGCGAGACGTACGGAGCTCGTTCAAAAATCTTGTGGCCTTCCTGCTGGGCTACGCAGCCGAGGACACCGAACTTCTTGCCTTGGGCTTGAAGTTTTTTGTAGTCGGCCAGGCGATGGAAGACCTTTTGTTCCGCTTTGTCCCGGATGGAGCAAGTGTTGTAAAGCACCAAGCCGGCTTCTTCGACGGTTTCCACCTGGCGGTAGCCTTCGGAGATGAGCGTACCCACGACTTTTTCCGAGTCGTGAGCGTTCATCTGGCAGCCGAAGGTTTCCAGGTAGAACGTCTTTTCCGGAGTGCCCATGGCTCAAGTATAGCGCGGCGTTTAAGCGCAATTCCAAGCCGGGAACTTCCTCCACCGCGCGCCTAACGACCCTACGCCCAATCGAGAGCATAGACACTCGACTCTGCGATCCACCCAGCCGATCATCTGGTCTCGACCGTCTTGCCTTCCTCCACGAACTGCTGCATCCAGCCGAGTACGCGCACCCAGCCCTCACCATGGCTCTTGCAGGCATCGATCTTGCCGGCGAATCCGGAGTGGCGGATTCGAACCAGAGTGCCGGTGCCCATGCGGTGAGGCGATTGACCGTGCAAGCCGTGAACGTCCTGAGCTGCCAGTTCCCAGCGCACGGTGGTCTCGTGCAGCCCTGAATAACTCGGATTCCATGTGTGGACGAGCAAGTGGGGCGGATCGACCTCGAGGTAAGTGCCGCTCACGGTGAACTCGGTTCCATCCGCTCCGACCCCGGTGGTATACCAAGTGCCGCCCTGACGCAGGTCGGCATGAGACTTGGTGACACGGTACAGGCCTTTCTGCCCCCACCACTGACTGGTTTGGGCGGGATCGGTGATGGCCTGGAAGACTCTCGCGGGTGGTGCGGCGACCAAGATCTCAACCTCGACCGCGTCATGATCGTGAGCTATTTGCGATGTCGCCATTCAATCCCTCATTTCCCAAGTCTCACCGGTTTCAACGTAAGACTTCAGCCAGTGCATGCCTGCCTCCCAGCCCTTGTGATGGCTTTCTGCCTGCTCGGGATGACCGGCAAAACCGGAGTGACGCACCCGCACGAGCGTGCCTGTGCCAACACGATGCGAACCGCCGCTGTGGAGTTCGCGAACATCCTTGCCTTCCAGTTCCCAGCGGACGATGGTATTGAAAGGGCCGACGAAGTCGGCCTGGCGCGTATGCACAAGCAGGCGCGGGGGATCAATCTCAAGGTACTCGCCTTGCATGTGGAATGTCTGGCCGGTGGGGCCGACGCCCTCGTGGGACCACTTGCCGCCGGGACGCAGGTCGGAAGTTGAGCCGGTGACGTGGAACACACCCTTCATGCCCCACCATTGGGCGCGTTGATTCACGTCGGCGATAGCTTCGAACACGCGGACCGGCGGAGCCGCAATGAAGATCTCAGCCAGGATCGCGTCTTGATCAGGAGTGATTTGCGCGGTTGCCATTTAGTGCCTCGATGCAATGGTTTCGCCCCGTTCGGCGTACGACTGCAGCCAAACCAGAGCCAGGTTCCACCCGTGGGTGTGATTCTTGGTTGCTTCCGTATCGCCAGCGAATCCCGTGTGCGTGAGCTTAAGCGAGGTTCCGCCGTTGTGGGATTCAAGTTCCCAGAGAACTTTCGTGACCTTCGGCAGCCAACTTGAGATCCACGTATAAGAGAGACGGCGCGGAGGATCCACTTCGAGATACTCGCCGTGAATTCTAATATCCCCGCTGGTGGCAGAGTGCCCGTTTGTCGACCACTTCCCTCCTGGGCGCACGTCCATCGAGAAGCTGCGCATGGAATAGCGTCCCGGATCTCCCCACCACTGGGCTGCCTGGGCAGGATTCGTGAGGGCTTCGAAGACACGCTCGCAGGGAGCGGCAATGAAGATCCCGCAAGTGACCGCGTCGTGATCCGCGCTGGTCTGTGAGATGGGGGTAACAGACGTTGCCATGAGACCTCCGGTCCTGGAATGAGCTCCTAGTTGCCAGCTCGACTCACTATTTGCCCTTAGGTTGCCACAGTGCAAAGCTCGCGCCTGTGGGATCGGTAATGACGCTGAATTCTCCGAAGTTCGGGACCGGCGTGACCTCTTTCATCACGGTAGCGCCGAGGGATGCCGCCTTCTTGGTGCTGGCGCGGACGTCGTCCACGAGAACGTACGACAGCCAGAACGATGGGGCCCCAGGAATTGGATTGGTCATCATTCCTCCACCTGTGCCTTCGCCGACGTCGATCATGGTGTAACCGCCGCCCGGCGAATCCATATCCTGGAGCTTCCAATTGAATAGCTTCCCATAAAAATCCTTGGCTTTCCTAACATCGGTCGTATTGAGTTCGACGTGACAGAACGGGTTTGGCATGGCTTTCTCCTTAAGCACTGAAATGATTTCGGTAAAGCTCGGGTTATGCAGTTTCATTCTCCCAGTCCACTTCCTGGTTGCGGGGGGGCGAGCATGCCCGCCCTCCTTCCAAATTCTTTAGCCTTTTCTTTGCAGATCGAAAGTTTCGACCATCTCCTTGCCGGGAAGCTGGAAGTGCCACTCCTCGGTGTGGTGGTTTGCATCGATAAAGTTGAACACCACGCGATACATGTGCGGATCATTTGGGTTCTTCAGGTTCGTGGCATCCAGGAAATCGAAGGTGACGGTCTTGCCGTCGGGCGAGGCGCTGGCTTTCATGCGTGGTTGATTCCCGGCGGCGCAGTAGTGGGTCAGCAGGAGGCGTTCCCCGTCCAGGTTGAACATGGTGATCATGTCCTCGGACTTGCCGTTCATGGTGCTGACGATCTCGCTCATGATGGCTGATCCACCGCCGGTGAGCCGGTAGGACACATTCACGGCACCTCCCATCTGGGTCTTCCCTTCCCAATTTCCGGCGAGGCCTTTGATCGAATCGAAGGACTTCTGTGAGCTGGACTGCGCATGGGCGGCCAGAGCGGTGAGAAGTACAACCAACGAAATTGCGATACCAGAGCGGTTCATTTTCATTTCTCCTTTTTCGATTCTTGTTGGTGCGCTTGTGCTGCGGTTTCTTTGGCATACTCCGCCTCTACGAACGCTTTCAGGTTATTGAGGCTTGCGGTCCAGAACTGGCGATATTGCTCCAGCCAAGTGTCCACTTCACGAAGAGGTTCGGGATTGAGTTGATATAAGCGGTGACGCCCTTCGCGGCGCTCCTCGACCAGATGAGCGCGGCGAAGAATGCTCAGGTGCTTGGAGATAGCCGGCCGTGACACGGTGAACGCGCGCGCAATATCCCCCGCCGGACGGGTGCCGGTGCGCAAAAGATCGAGCACCGCGCGGCGGGTGGGGTCGGCCAAAGCGCTGAAGGCGGCGCCGGGGTTGCCCTCACCCTTCGCACGCGGCGAGGGGTGGGCTACCCTGGATTTTGAATATGTAACCGATCGGTGACGCATAATGCGTAACCATACAGTTACATAAATTGCTTGTCAAGGCTTTTTTGATTTTTTCTTTAGCGGGTTTCGGACGTGCGAAATACCAGGTCCCACAGAGGGAGGAAGATATTGAACCGCGCGTTTGGGCGGGTGTGGTGGGACAAGTGGTATCTCCTTGCTTTGTCCAAGCCTGGCGGCAAACTCTGCCCCAGATGAATGCGCCAGTGCAGTTCCTCAGTCAGGATGAAGTAAATGGCAAAGGCAACCAGCACGCCCGGGGCAGAGCGGAAGCCGAGCAGTAGATCGGCAAGGATGACAGGAACTCCGTTGATCGCAAACAGCAGCGCTACCCAGATCGGGGCGCTGCCCAAATTCACGTTCTCGGCCTCATTGAAAGCGCCGACGCTCATGTGATGTTCGAGGTGCTTTCTGGCAAGCGATGTTCCAGGCAGGTGGAGGAGGTAGCGATGATAGGCGTACTCGAAGAAGTTAGCCCAAAGGAAGCCGCCGGCAAAGCTGACCAAGAGGTTCCGCGTATGGGCAGGAAATACGGTGTAGAGCAGTATTGCAGGGAGCACGCCGCATGCGATTGCTGTCAAGAAATTGTCGCGCTTGATCGCACGTCCGCGGACAATAGAAGCTTCTTGAAGAGCCGTAGCCGATGCTGGCGTCAGCGTAAGATAATCTCCTCCAGTCCTGCTACATAGGATGCCGGAAACCGAATCGCGGGTTATCGAATGTCGATATTGCCCCTCACTGTATGGGCGTGGTTGCGCGGTCATATAAATCAATAGCTTTGCAGCAGGGAGGTCACGTGGAGTTTGTAATGTTCGAGGATGTCCATGGAAAAGAGGTGTACGTGAACCCGAGCCGGGTGATTTGGGTGCGGGAGTATGGGGACCAGAACACTGAAATCAGCTGCGGCGCGGAGGACAAGTTCACCGTGCGGTTGTCCCCGCTGCAGGCGGTCGCCATGTTGGGAGTCGAGATCCGGTGAAGCTAGACTAACGCCTTCGCCTGTTTCGGCACGTTCTCGATTGCTAGGATCCAGCCTTTCCCGAGAACCATCGGTCGAACCACCGCAGGGTGCGCAGGGTGTAATCACGAGCATCGACGGGTTTGTTGAATAGGTGGCCTTCGCCGGGATAGACGACGAGCTCGACGGGAACCATCATGGTTAGAAGCGCGTGCTGCCACTCGACGGATTGCTCCATGGGAACTTCCCCATCGCTATCGCCGACCAGAATCAACGTCGGAGTTTTCACCTTCTTCGCAAAGTGCAGTGGATCGGATTTCTCGTATATGACTGGATCCTCATACACCGACATGCCGAAAAACGGAATCATCCATTCGTCGATATCGTTCAATCCGTAGTAGCTCTTCCAATCTGATAGGCCGGCGCCCGCAACGGCGGCAGCAAAGCGAGTGGTTTGGGTTTCGGCCCACATGGTCATATAGCCACCGTAGCTGTGACCGCGAATGCCTAGCTTGGTGGTATCAATGGGAAACTGCTTGATCATGGCATCTACGCCAGCCATGAGGTCGCGATAATCGCCTCCGCCGAAATCCTTGATGTTGCCCTGGGTGAAGGCTTCGCCCTGACCGTAGCTGCCGCGGGGGTTCGGGCAAAGCACAAACCAGCCGAGCAGAGAGGCGGCCCGCATGTCGCCCATGGCCGTGGTGCCCCAGTTGGGAAGGCATGCCCAGCTCGGTCCACCGTGAACGTTGATGACGAGTGGGTACTTCCGTGTCGGATCGTAGTTCTTGGGCAAAGTGAGCCACCCTTGAACCCGATGGCCGTCGCTTGTCCAATGAACGTTACGGGTTTCGCCACGCGGTGACTGCAGCCCGTCGTTCAGATGAGTGATTTGCTTCCACTCACCAGCTGGGCCGGCCCACACTTCGGGCGGTGATTTAGGAGACTGGCGGATGACGGCGCTCACTGAGCCATCCCGTGAAAACGAAGCGCTGGGAACCCAGACTTCAGTGGTTGTTCCGATCACTTCCCCCCCTGTCCAGCCATTCCAGCGAGCGCCGGGCTGAAGTCCCGCAGTGGTTAGGGTAGCCGCTGCCGAGTTGCCATCAACATTCGCAGCCATCCAAACGCGGTCGTTAGAGCGCCAAGATAGCGAGGAGGGGGAGGCATGGATTGCGGGGGTAAGATTTCTTGCAGTCCCCCCAGAGCTTGGCACAAGCATGACGTCGCCGCCGGTAAGGCCTTCGTCGCTCATCAGACCTTCGATGAGCACGACGCTCTTGCCGTCCGGAGAGACGTGCGGTTCAGCGATCTGCCATTTGGGTTTGTAGATCTCGCGCATGTTCCCGGTTGGGGCATCAATCCGGTAGAGACGGGCAATCCACCAATTGTTGTCGCCGGAGCCGTGCGCGGCAGTGCCGATCCAGCCGGATGCATCCGGAAGCCAGTCATATTCATAGACGTAGACATCGCCGGGAGAGACTTGGGTGAGTTTGTTCGTGGCGAGATCGATCGTGGTGAGGCGTTGCTCATAGATTTCCGAACCGACAACTCCGGCAAGAGGCGTCATGGGTTGAAGCGGGCCGGCAACTCTAGGCATTCCTTCGATGTAGAGCACCGAGATGGTCTTGCCGTCGGGTGAGTAGCGCGGCGTTTGCGCGTACCCATCAAAGCTCGCATGCTGGTTGAGGTCGGAGCCGTCCGCGGAAATCGACCAGAGTTGGGACGCCGGCTTGTCGCCGGGGAGATCATTGAGCCACGCGAGTTGATGGCTATCGATCGACCAAGTGACTTCGCGGATTTTGTTCTGGTTCGACGCCAGGCGGCGGGACGCGCCATCTGCAACCGACGCCATGAAGAGTTCTCCCCCAACGATGTAGGCAACCTGCGATCCGTCGGGTGCGATTACGGCCTGGTCGATGCTTTTGACCGACGGGATGGAGTCGATCGCGGCAGCTACCCGATCCTGAGAGTAAAGCGGCGAGCAGAGCAGCAGAACGGCTAGGCCCCAGACTTGTTTCATGGCGGGTGGAAGTATACACAAGGGCCATGCCCTGATTTTTTTCCGAGGCCATCGCCGACTTCGCTACCCGGAGGGGGTGCGGTTTTGAACCAGATCCAGAAATGCTTTGTGAATGCGGACATCATCGCTGAGCTCGGGATGGAAGGTCGCCGCCATGGTTTTGCCCTGGCGAACGGCCACCGGGTGTTGACTTTCGGTGGCTAGAATCTCGACCCCCGGGCCGACTCGTTCGATCTTTGGAGCACGGATGAAAACCATCTCGATCGGCGCGTTGCGGAAGAGACCTTCGCGAATAGAGCTGTCGATCTGGCGGCCGTAGGCGTTGCGGCGGATGCCGATGTCGATGGCGCCGAGGCCGAGCTGTTTTGGATTCTCGACTTCTTTCGCGAGCAGGATGGCGCCGGCACACGTGCCGAAGGTGGGTTTCAGGCGCACGAATTCTTTCAGCTTCTCGAAACCCGTTTCCCCAAGGAGTTTCAGGAAGGTACTCGATTCGCCACCGGGAATCACCAGGCCGTCAATCACATCGAGCTGTTCGGGTTTCTTGACCAGGACAATCTTTGCCCCGAGTTCTTCCAGGCGCTTGCGATGCGCGTCGAAATCGCCCTGCAGGGCGAGGACACCGATGGTTAATTCCATCCGTGGTGGTTGGTCATTGGTTTCTGGCAAGAGGACTCGTCCCGCGTCGTCGATGTGGGCAATTTCGGCCCCTCAACGGAAATGCGCTCTTGAGTCGGACCGATCCCAATTTGATTCTAACGGAAACAAGTGCCCCGGAATCGCGCCTTGCTTGGGAAGGCCGTGACGCGAAACCGGAGAGACCCCCATTTCGACGACAGTTACTTCGCCTTTGAAGTACCGTTTTTGCCCGTGGCTGCGGCTGCACCGAGAGAACGCAAATACGCAACTACGGCGCGAGCGTCCACCGCAGACAAGCGATAAGACGGCATGGGCGGGCTGGGTTCTTTTCCGTTGAGCTTGCCGGTCATCAGGAAGGTCACGACTTCTTCGTCTTTCCATCCGGGCAGGCCTGCGATTTCGGGCGCAGTGCTCGCCCATGGCATGGGATGGACGGGTTTGAAATCGATCGGTGCACCCGCCAGCTCCCTGCCTGGGATTGGGACGCCTTTCTCATCGCGCGGCGTATGGCAATCGCCACACATTCCGACACGCTGAACCAGATAACGTCCGCGCTCGAACGCTCGACTCTTGGCGGATTGGCTGAACGCAAGCTGCGCGCACAGCAGCACGACAGTGGCAAAAAGTAGTTTCATGGTATTCCCTGAGATGAGATGTGAGGGAATCCTAGATGGGTGAAGCGACAGGGGTCAACCGTCCTTGAGTAATAGTTTTCTGGAACCTAAGGACCTGCCACTCAGGGCGAAAAAAGAGGGCCCCGGAAACACTCCGGAGCCCGTGCGTAGAGGAGAACTTTAGCTTCTGTCGACCTTGAGCTGGTTATCCACCGAGAAGATTCCCGGTACGCTGTTCGCCTGCATGCCGGCGATGATCTTGTCGCCTTCGTTATCCACGTAGCCAAGCAAGGTGACGTGCCCGTTCTCCACGATGATGCGGATGGGCGCGTTCACCCCTAGGGCGTAACGCTGCATAGTGGGATAGCCATAGATGCTGCGGTAAAGCTGCGCCCGGAGGCGTGCATCGAAGAACGAGACCGGAAGCACCTTGATCTGGTTATCTACGCGCTCGACGCCTTCGACTCCCTTTGCCGCCTTGCCCGCTTGGTCCTTCACGATCGGCTGAGTGACCTCGCCGCTCAGCGTTACGGTTCCGTTAGGATCGACGGTGAATGCCATGTAGTCGAACACGTTGCCGTAGGGCAACATGTTTAATTCATGCTTTACTTGTTGTTCAATTCTTGCGGTTCCCTGCTGCTCCGAGGCCAATGCGTTCTCGGCACCAAAGGACGCCACCAACATCCCCAAACACAGAATGAGAGTTCTTGCTTTCATAGTTCAGCCCCTTCCTTTACTCCTTTTACTCACATCAATGGAAACACAAGTGGAAGGTGGAAGTTGCTCTGGTAGAAGGATTTGAGGCGGTTTTTAGTGTAAAAAAATGTCAAATTTGTCACCGCGGTAAGTAACGGAGCAGCGGTGATTTATGGCGGGTATGTTCTTTTGCCAAGCAGAAGGGCCTGCGTTTTGACAGCACGCGGACAACTTAAGAAACCCTGGCGAACTGACAAGATTCCCCGGCCGTAGAGAAAGGACTCAAACCTAACGGTACAAAGCGGTGGGCAATTATTTCTGAGCCAATCCCCGCACGAGCGCCTTGGCCACAGTGATGGGATGGGTGAGTAAAGTAGCGATCTGCCCGCGAATGCCATTTGGCTCGTGAAAGACGCCGAGTTGTCGGAGCACAGTCGCGCGATCGTAGTAAATCCTTTCGCCGGCTAGGCGATCCTTCTCATCAAAGGTATAAACACCACAAAGAGGAATCTCGACGCGTTCACCGGTCGCAGGAAGGCCCCGCCATGGACCGAGATGAGTCCCACGAATCATCACTTCGAGAACGATGACTTCGTCACTCGTGTGGCGCCGCAAAATCTCGATGTTCAGATCCGGCAGCGCTGACATGAGCTGAACGTAGAAGGTACGAACGCCATCTCTGCCGTTGTAGTGTTCGCCCCAGGCCTCATCATCATAATGTGCGGTGTCCCCGAATGTGCCGAGAACGCCGTTGAGGTCGTGAGCATTTTCGAAGCGCACGTGCTGCTCGACCGTGGCCATGCGGGCCAAACGACGATCATCGGGAATAGATCCCATAGCGCTCTTGGTAGAACCCATCCAAAGTTCTGGCGTGGAATAGTAGCACCATCACGGGTGGTTGGGTTGGCCGCTAGGCCGGGCGGAAAGAGCGGCTTAGTGAACGGTTGACTGCTGCCGCTTCAAGTCCTGAATATCGGGCATCTCCCAATCAAAGTGCGCGCGGGAATTGCGTTTGAAGTTAAGAAGTTCCGGCAACCCAACGTTGAGCGAAGGCAAAATCGTTTGGATTGCCCAAACGCATCGCAGCACTTGCTCGTCGACGATTTGCTCGCGCGCCTCCTGGGGAAGATGGCGCCGGTTCATTACCACGTTGAGGCTGTTATTCAAGTGATGCGACATGGCGCGGATGACGCGCCTTTCTGCCTCTTCGCGGATTTCGTTTGCCTGCCAGAACAAGGCGGCAACAACGCCAATCAAGACAACCACTAAATACCGCATCCATTCAACGCTCAGACTCGCGGCCAAAGCCGCGATGATTCCAGTCGAAAGCGCCATGACGAGAATCCTGCGATGGGGAGACATGATGTGAGATGCTATGGCGGAAAAGCAAAGCCAGTCAAGAATGAAAGGGGCATGCGGCATAAAAAGGGTTGGACTCGATGGCCTGGAAACAAATTTTCGGCCGGTTCTGCAGCCGCCATGAAAACGCGACTTGCTAAGCGTGTTGGCGAAAAAACCCGTCCAGGGGATCTGGACGGGGCACCTGCAAAATCGACCTCAAGCGACTGATTTCTTGGCCGGGGCCAATGCGCGCACGGCCTGAGTTGTCATGGCTTTGCCGCCAATGCCCCAATCCCCGCTGCGGGTTTCGTCGATCACGACGAAGGTAACCGGACGCATATGCTCGCCTTCGACCTCGATGAATGCGTCGGTGATCTTAGTGATCAGTTGCTGTTTTTGCTCGGGCGTAAAAACATTTTCTATCAACTTCACTTGAACGAAAGGCATCTTGGTTCCTCCGATTTTGATTTACGTCAGGGCTGCAAACCTGGCGTCCTCTTCCCTTATGGTCAGTTCTCGCCTTCTGGGGTGAGAATTGTCAGGGCGGGAGTTGTGACTGCGCCTAGCGATTTTTCCTCTGGCGGAGCCGGTTCTGCGGTCAGCAGTCTGTTTCCGTGCGCAGTCCCAAGGCGACGCACAGCGCCAGAGAGCGAGACGTCTTGCAAGAGTTGGTACTGTCCATAGCGATAGAAGCGGACAAAGGACCGTCCATCCTGACTGGGATCGGAACTGGCACTCATCAGGAATACAGCCGTGGAGTTTTCCCCTCTCAGGGTCACGACGGCATTGAATGGATTGAACAACAGGTGATACTCGCCCGGCGGAAGATTCTTCCCGGCAGCTGTGAAAGTGAATGGGACATTGACTTTGATTTCGTGAAGGTTTTGTGCGTTGGCCCCGATTCCCGCCAGAATCAGCCCCAACAACCCGAAACATCTCATGACCGCTCGCATGGTTTTTCTCCTTGTCGTGGTGCGACGGAGCGTCGTTCACACTTTTGCGTCTTTTCCGCAGCCAATGACTCCAATAAAGATCAGATAGTGACAATTGGCTGTGTCGCTCATGTTCGAATATGGAGCAACGGGTCACACGCTTCTTGTCCGCGAGTCCGGCTTTCTTGACCGCACAGCATCTCTGTCGTGATGATTTGATTGAGAGTCCCATTCAATTTGCGGAGAGTCCGAGAGGCTGACAAATGGATGTGCTTTCTGAGGTTCTGAAAGTGGTGAAACTGCGGGGAGCGTTGTTTTACAACGGCGAGTTTTCAGCGCCGTGGTGCGTGAACGCGTCGTCCCCACGGGCTCTGGCCAGGCACTTCGCGCCGCAAGCAGAGCACGTAGTCACTTTTCATCTGCTCACCGAAGGGCGCGCTTTTTGCCGTCTGGCAAGCGGGGAACAGATTTCGCTCGGCGCAGGAGACATTGTCATGGTCCCACACGGCGATCGGCATGTGATGGGAAACGGAGCAGGCGTTGCCGCGGTGAACGATTCGGAAGAATTAGGCGATGTCATCGCGCAAGGCATGAACCTGTGGCGGATGGGTGGAGGGGGCGAGGTCACGAAGTTTGTGTGCGGTTACATGGCATGCGACCTGGATCTGAGCAGGGCGTTTCTCAGCGGATTGCCCCCGCTGTTCAAAATCAGCATTCGCCACGATGCTGCTGGGCAATGGTTGGAAAACTCAATCCGGTTTTCGGTGAATGAAGCGGGGGCAGTGCGCCCGGGTGGAGAAGCGGTATTGGCGAGGTTGGCGGAAGTGCTGTTCGTGGAAACGTTGCGTGGGTATATTGCCAGTCTTCCCGCGGAACAGACCGGATGGCTGGCTGGGGCACGCGATGGCGAGGTCGGAAAGGCTTTGGCGCTGATGCATCGCAATCCAGAAAGGCCCTGGACGTTGGCGGTTTTGGCGCAAGAAGCGGGGATTTCACGTTCCGTGCTGGCTGAGCGATTCCGTCATTATCTCAATGAAACACCGATGGCATACCTGACGCATTGGCGGTTGCAGATGGGCGCGCAGATGCTCAGTGGCACGAATTATTCGGTCGCGCAGATTGCGGCTGAGGTTGGATATGAATCTGAGGCGGCTTTCAATCGGGCGTTCAAACGCGAGTTCACAGTTCCCCCGGCGCGGTTTCGGGCCAACGCGCGATCGCAGAAGGGCAAGACGGCAGCTGCCGGCAAAACATAAACTCCACTTCCTGAGTTGCGAGTCAAGATGCACCATGAGCCTGGTGGTGTTGGGTTTTCCCTTTGCGTACCTGAATCTCTTCTGTTCTGTCTACCACCCTCTGGTCTGCAACATCTGGGCCTCGTCCATCGTACTCACGGCCAGGCCTTTCATCGAACTGGGTACGTCTTCAGATACTTCAAGTAACACTTTAGGGTCGCGGTAGTGAGTGGTGGCGCGGACGATGGCGCGAGCGCGGCGCTCCGCGTCCTCAGGAGGAGCGAAGTGGGTGGAGTCCTGCATGAAGATCCCTGATCCGACGAACACGGCTTCGGCTCCGAGCTGCGTGACCAGAGAAGCGTCGGCCGGTGTGGCGATGCCACCGGCAGAGAAGTTTGGCACAGGTAGTTTCCCCTGGTTCGCGACCAGCTTCACCAGTTCATAAGGCGCCTGCAGATCTTTCGCTTTGGCGTAAAGCTCTTCTTCGCTAAGAACAGTGAGAATCTTCATGTCTTGCACGATCTGGCGAATGTGCTTGACGGCGTGTACGACGTCCCCGGTGCCGGCTTCACCCTTGGTTCGAATCATGGCTGCGCCTTCGGCAATGCGACGCAACGCTTCGCCCAAATTGCGGGCCCCGCAGACGAAGGGCACCTTGAAGGCGTGCTTGTCCACGTGGTGGGCTTCGTCGGCAGGAGTGAGCACCTCGGATTCGTCGATGTAGTCGACACCTAGCTCTTCGAGAATCTGCGCCTCGGCGAAGTGGCCGATGCGGCATTTCGCCATCACCGGGATGGAGACGGCGGCCATAATCTCGCGAATCTTCTTGGGCGATGCCATTCGCGCAACCCCGCCTTCGGCGCGTATTTGCGCGGGAACGCGCTCGAGTGCCATGACAGAGACGGCGCCGGACTTCTCGGCGATCTCCGCCTGGCGAGCGTCGGTGACGTCCATGATGACGCCCCCCTTAAGCATTTCGGCCAGGCCGGTCTTGAGGCGAAGGCTGGTGGAGCTACCGTTGTTCTGGGACATGGGTTAACTCTTTTCGTGATGCGGATGAGCGCCAGACGCGCTCAATTCTTGATCCTATTTTACAGGGTAAGGAACTCATTCACCATGAGGGACACGAAGTTTCACAGGAACAGGCAAAAAGCGGCCCTTTTGGGCCCGCAAGACGTGAAGGCATATCGAGCAACCCCACCGGATCCAGGCCAAGACCTAAGGGGGGGCACCCGACAGGGAATTTATTCTATGGAGACCGAAACTTCCTTGCCTGAGTACTGCAATTGCTTGTCGGGCGAAGGGACGGAGTGTACCCCCACCCCGTGTTTCTGCCCAACCACCGCAACGTTAAAAGTACGGTTCTCGGTCATGCCCGCAAACGAGCCTTTGCGCTCGCCAATGCTGAGTGTATGAGTCGAGTCTTCCCAGTGGATGGGAATCGTTGAGTACTTCCCTTTCTCGTAGTTGTAGGTGTCGCCTTCGTCTTCGTACAGAGTAAAGTCCCCGTTCGCCCCAGGATAGACGCGGAGCTCAATCGGAGAGCCGGGCAGCTGGCTGGCGTATTCCTCTTCCGGTCCCATGGGGACGATCGATCCGGCACGAACGTAAAGCGGCAAGCGCTCGAGCGGAGCGGGAACATCGGTGAACTTGCCACCTTCGGCGGCAGATCCAGTCCAGAAGTCGTACCACTGGGCTTGCGGGAAATAGACCCGGCGGGTGGTTGCGCCTGGTTCGGTCACGGGATTCACGAGGAAAGCCGGACCATACATGAACTGATTGCCGACGTTCTGGGCGTTGACATCGGTGCGGAAATCCATCACCAGAGGGCGCATGGGGGTGTAGCTGTCCGATGTGGTCTTCCAGGCGAGCGAATAAATGTAAGGCAATAGGCGATAGCGTAGATTGTCGAATTCCAGCAGAATCTTCCCGGCTTCCGGACCGTATGACCAGAGCTCGTTCTCATCTGGGTTGTAACGCGTGCCGTGAACCCGGAAGACGGGTGAAAAGGTGCCGAACTGGAACCATCGCACGAAGAGCTCGCGGAACTTCGGGTCGCTAAGGTCGCCGCCGGAGATGAATCCCCCGATGTCGGTGGTCCAGTACGGCAGGCCGGAGACCGAGAAGTTAAGGCCAGCCGGAATCTGACGTCTAAAGCTCAGCCAGCTCGAAAGCACGTCGCCAGACCAGGCAGTGACGGAATTGCGCTGTGCTCCGGAAAAAGCAGAGCGAGAAAGAATAAATACGCGCTTCTGATCGGAGGCGCCGCGCTGGCCTTCGTACACAGCCTGAGTCGTCATCAAGGGGAAGATGTTGGCATAGCGATCGCCGCTGCCGATGTGCAGCCGGTGGCCGAGCAGGATGTTCTGTTCCTGGCCTTCGGTTTCAGGTTCAGTGGTGTCGAGCCACCAGGCATCGACGCCGATCTTGAATAGGTGCTCGTTCATCAGGTTCCAGTAATACTTGCGGGCCTCAGGATTGGTCGGGTCGTACACGGCCATGCCAAGCTGGTGAAATGGAAGGTGCGGCTCCTTGGTTCGGTCGATGAAGAAGCCCCGCTTATCCATCTCAGCGTATTCTTTCGATCCCGGCTCGAAAAAAGGCCATACCGAAATCATCAGATGGAAGTTGAGGCTGTGGAGCTTGTCGACCATGGCTTTCGGGTCGGGATAGTTTTTATTGAAGATGTGTTCGCCTTTGCGGTTCCACCAGAACCAGTCCTGGACGATGCCGTCGGCGGGCAGGTGCAGGTCGCGGTATTTCTGAGCAATGCTGGTGAGTTCTTCCTGCGACTTGTAGCGGTTCTTGCACTGCCAGAATCCGTATGCCCAGCGTCCGAAAAGCGGAGCCGCGCCGGTGAGTTCGCGGTAACCGGCGATGATCTTGTCGAAATCGGGACCATAAATAAAGTAGTAGTCAATGCTGTCGGCCACTTCCGAACTGATATAGGTCACGTGGACAAAACGGTTGTTCACGCGGCTGCGGGAGGAATTGTTCAGGAAGATGCCGTAGCCTTTGGACGACAGCAGCATCGGAATGGCGATGTTGGTGTTCTCCTGGGAGAGGTCGACGGAATCACCGCGGTAGTTCCACACACCCGCTTGATGCTGTCCCAGCCCATAGAAGCCTTCGTGGCTTCCGTACATGCCGACGACCATTTCGCTCCGGTATGTCTTCTCGCCGTTCACGAGGGCGGGAGTCATGTAATTCGAGGCATTCGTAAAGAGCTGATCGTTGCCCGCAGAGAAAGTGATGGCCCCAGATTTCTGATCGACGGTGGCCTTCACGGCAGAGGTGGACAGCGTGGTTTTGCCGCCCTCAGTTTCGATGTTGAACTGCGTCGGGGCCCAGGAAGCCTTGGTTACAACGTACTCCGGCCGGGTCGGGAGAGTGCCGGTTGGAGAGTAGATCACGTGGATGATCGACTCCGAACACACCTGAAGCCTCAGCACCGCGCCAGATTGAAAGGTCGCGCGAATGCCATCGGACTGTTTGGCGACGTTCGTGATGGGGATTTCTTTCTGCCATTGAGCTTGGGCGGGAAGGGTGAAAATCGCGAACAACATCAGGGCAGATTGATGACGCATCAACAGTGAGCCTCCAACGGGACACAGGAGAATAGCACTTTCGACGTTCTACAGTCTTTAGCAAATCGTTTCGGTACAGCACCAACAATTTGATCTCAACCCCGAGATTCCCAGGAACGGTCAGGGAAATGGCAAAGAGTTTAGTTTCGTCTTAGGATTCGGAAATTATTCCCCGGAATAGGACAGTTCCACCACAGTGCAATCATCGCTGAGAGGATTGCCGGCACAGAACTGCGAGACGGCTTCGAAGATGTCCTTCATGGATCCCTTCTTAGCGGCTGCCTCTAGGCGTTCGTTGTCGAAAAATTCGCCTTCCTGGTTTTCCGCTTCGGTAACGCCGTCGGTCACGAGGACCAGGCGGTCACCGGCATGAAGGCTGTAGCGATCGCTTTCATACGTGACATCCGGCATCAGGCCGACCGGGAGGTTGCCGTGAGAGGGCCGAATGACCTCGTTTCCGCAAACGAATAGGGGTGGGATGTGGCCGCAATTGACATACTCAAGTTCGCCGTCGCGGCGCAGACGGGCGATGACAACGGTCGCGTACTTTTCCCCGATGTGCTTGCTGGTCAGATAGCGATTTGCCGAGGCCGCAATGTCTGGCAGCGGTGTATGGGCGACCAGCTGGGAATAGATCATCCCCTGAAGGGTTGAGGCGAGAAGGGCTGCCGACACGCCTTTTCCAGCGACGTCGGCCAAAACCACGGCCAGACCATCCTCTGTATTGACCGCGTCGAAAAAGTCACCGCCGATTTCCTTACAAGACAGGTTCTTGCCGTTCAACCTGGCAAAAGGCACTTCCGGAATCGTAACCGCCATGAGTCGCTGCTGAATGGTCGCGGCAATGGCGAGCTCCTGCTGGTAGCGTCGCGACTCTTCTTCTGCCTGAACCAGGCGAGCGTTCTCAATCAGCGAAGCGGCTTCGGTGGCGACCACGTGCAAGAGATCGCCGCTTACTTTCGAGATATCCTTCGAGGCAAAGCGGGAGTCAACATAGAGAGCACCGAGCGTTTCTCCCGTGGCGACGGCATCACCGCGGCTCTTGCTCTGTACCTGCAGCTTGCGAAGCGGGATGCAGATCACGGTACGCAAGTCGTAAGCTACGATGCTTTGCCGTCCGGTGAGATCCAGAGAGCGGCTGGTATCGCTTAGGAGAAATTCCGAGTTGGCGCGGAGTGATTCCTCGAGAATGGAATGGGAGATCGTCGTATCGTCGAGCAGAATCTCGCCGCGTGAATTACGGCCCGCTGCAAGACGCAGCTTCCCTTCCGCGGTTTTCAGGAAAACGTAGCCCCGTTCGGCCCCGGTCAATTTGAGCGTGACGTCAAGCAGCGTGAGCAGGATTTCGTCAAGAACTCCGGTCGTGTTCAGTTTGCGGGCGGCTTCTAGGAAGATGGTCAGTTTTTCCAGGTCGGAAACTTCGTTCGAAATCTGAATGCCAGAAATCTGGCTGAGAAAGTCTCGGGCCGTATTGGTGGTGACGTGCTGGGGATGAAAAACAGCGTAAATGGTGTCCCGGGCACCAAACTCCAGCCGGTCATTGCGTTCAAGAGCTTTGCGTTGAACGCGTTCGCCATTCACGAAAGTTCCGTGCTTGCTGCCCTGATCTTCGACGAAAAACTTGCCGTTTTCGGAAACGATCAGCGCGTGGTCGCGGGAGACTCGCGGATCGGCGATCGCCAGGTCCTTCTCCATCTTGCGGCCAATCGAGAACGGGGTGTGGTCGAGGTAGAGAGTGCGTTGCTCGTTGCCGTGGACGAAGATCAGGCTGGGGAAGACTCCAGAGCCGACGCCCGACACAGGGCCGCTCATGGGCACGCCGATAATGGTTTGTTGGGCAGAGGACATGGGCGAAGGACCTAGGGTACAAGCAATAATGCCAGCAAATTGCGCTTGGGGGAAGGGCTGGCAAGCAGTCTCTGCAAAAGAACTACATTTCCCCCCATGGGCAGAAAGGCCTTCCCACTTCCCGCCGAAGGGCGGGAAGTGGAAGGGGCCACATTCAGGGGTGATTTCTCAGACGGCTTTCCGCTCTTGGGCGGCGCTCTCCGAGGAGCGATCCGAGGCAGGACCCACAGTACAGGTGGTGCAGGCGCGCGTTATATCGCGGCGGCGCTGCCTTAGGCGGCTTTCAAAGTTCGACCAGCGAGCGCCGATTCCCATTGCGCTGTTCTGGATGGTGACCTCGTCCGAACCGGCTGGGATTACCCGTGAGTTCAGTTCCGCCCGCTCACTTGCGGAGAGCCGGCTGCCGAGCGAGCCTGGCTGGGCCGGCATCTCTTCCGGTGTCGGGGTGATGTCGCGATCGGAACCCTTACGATGCTGGACCGGTCCATCGTGCCAGGCTGCCTTGTAGCGCTTCTCGTAGTCCTTCCAGCGGGTCGAATCCTCAAGATCGTCCTCCCTGTAAGGGGGGAATGCCTCGATCTGCTTTTTCGTTGCGTCCATCTGGAAATCGTCTTCGTGTTTGGCTGAGGCACGAAGCCTGTCCGGGGGGACGATAAACTTCTTGCTGGAGAGCCATCCACCAGTGTCGATTACGACATATTGAATGTTCCCGGTCGCGTGATCGAAGATCACGTCGTCAATCTTGCCGAGTTTCTCGTCGTCGCGGCCATACACACTGGATCCACGAATGTCATCGGTTGTTTCCGCATCGGAAAAACGGTAGGCCCGTAGAGTTCCGTAGTGCGCCATTGAATCCTCCTACTTCTCTCGTCAGAATTGGCGTTCTAAGCAAACGGATTTATGATGCACGGCAATGGCGCGGAGGGCGCATGCACTTTCCACAGTGACAGATTGAATACATGCGTGGGGCACCCTAGGAAGATTGCTCTATAATCAAGGCCTGGCGTTCTTTCAACCTAAATGCATCTGTATCCCTTCCCTGCTCTTTTTGTCGGCGGCGAAATCGTTGAGCTGGTACGCGAAACCGGCGCCGTAGCCCAGGCCGTTCTACTCACCCTGCTTGCCTTCAGTCTTATTTCTTGGGCAATCATTCTTTCTCGCTGGAGCCTGTTGAAGCGGGCGCGTGTGCAGAGTGGCAGGTTTTTGCGAGCCTTTCGGCGGGCACAGCGACTGCAGGACATCAATGCCGTGGCGGAGCAGTTCCGCCCCAGTCCGCTGGTAGGAGTGTTCCAGTCCGGCTTTAGAGAATTCGAGCGGCAGGTTGGGACATCCGGTGGACTGCGGAATCCTCTAGCCGTACAGCGGGCGATGCAGATCGCGTCTTCGGAAGAGATGACCCGGTTTGAGCGAAATCTTCCCTGGTTGGCTATTACCGGTGCGGTTACCCCATTTGTTGGATTGTTCGGAACGGTCTGGGGCATCATTGATGCCTTTCATGGCTTGGGTACAAGCGGAGCAGCGACTCTGCGGGCAGTAGCGCCTGGTATTTCAGAAGCTTTGATCACGACCGCCGCGGGGTTGGTTGCGGCCATCCCTGCCGTCATCGCATACAACCTCATAGGCGGTTCCCTGCGTGACTTCGCGGCGCGGTGCGATGACTTTTCCCTTGAGATGCTCAACGCGGTCGAGCGCCAGCCTGCGGCCACGCGTATGGCCGACGAGGTGCGGCGGTAATGGCGTTCACCGCTGGAAACGGCCGTACCCAAATCGCACTGGCCGACATCAACATTACCCCGCTGGTGGATGTAGTCCTCGTGCTTCTGATCATCTTCATGGTGACGGCACCGGTGTTGCAATCCGGGATTGAAGTTGCCGTTCCCAAGACACGCACCGTAAAGGAGATCACCGAAGAGCGAGTTGTGATCAGCATCGACAAGCAACAACGAGTTTTTCTCGGCAACGATCCCATCAACATCAATGAAATTGCCACGAAGCTGCGGCAGAGATTTCGCGATCCCCAGCACCAATCGATCTTTTTGCGCGCTGATGAAGATGTGCCGTTTGGTGCGTTTGCGACCGTGATGGATGCGGTGAAGCAGTCCGGGATCACTAACGTCAGCATCGTCACCCAGCCGCTGGATACCAATGCAAAGCGGTGAGATTTTTTTTGAGCACGAACGCTGGGGACGGAACCTGGCGTGGTCGGCTGGATTGCACGTCGGGATCACGCTCGGAATTTTCTTGTACGCTTTGCTGATTCACGGACATTCGGGGTCAAACTGGGGCGCCGGTGGCGGCGGCAGCGCGATGGGGGTCACCCTGGTGAGCACGGTGCCCTTGCCGGCTAACCCGGTGCAAACGCAGAGCGTTCTGGCCACGGAGTCGAAAGGCGTGTCGCAATCGAAGCCACAGGAAAAAGTCGAGGAACCCGACGCAATTGCGATTGCGCAAAAGAACGCAAAGAAGAAGCCGGTACCTCAGACGAGCGCGACCCAAAGGAAGCCGCAGCCCAAGCCCGTCGAGGAGGCGAACAACGTTGTTCCTTATGGCGAGGGTGGACAAGTCAGTCAGCATTACTCCATGTTCAGCGCCTCAGGCGCGAGCGGAGGTCTGGCATTCACGGGCGGCGGCGGGGATTTCAATTCGCGGTTTGCCTGGTATGTCCGGGTGGTGACTCAAAAGGTGTCAGACAACTGGCTTAAGTACGAAGTCGATCCGCGGATTCACAACGCCAACCGCGTTTACATCACGTTCGACATTGACCGGAGCGGGCGGCCCTCGCATATCAAGATCGAGCAGTCCAGCAATGTGCCGTCGCTCGATAATTCCGCGGTTCGGGCGCTGCAAAGGATTGACACATTTGGGCCATTGCCCCCGGAATATTCTGGGAGTTCCGTTTCTGTCGAATACTACTTTGATTTCAATCGGTGAACTTGCGGGATTGTGGCCAGATCCAAATTACTTAGGGAGAGATGCTTGAACTCGCCTTCACGTCTTAATCGGAATTCAACCACTCAGGTCTTGCGTGCTGCTGCATGCTTTTTCGCGGCCATGCTGTTTTGTTTCGCTGGTTCCGCCAATGTTCTTGCCCAGGACTGGATTAAGACCGGCACTGGTCTGGGTGTCGAGCGCATTCGCATGGCCGTACCTGAGTTCAAGGCGGCCAATCAGGACCCGCGCAATACGGAACTCTTACGCACTTTCAACGAGACTCTCTGGAATGATCTAAGCAACGCCGGCATTTTCGAGATGGTCTCGAAGAGCTTCTATCCCCTGGGTCAGGTTGGAGCTCCCGGCGATGTCAAATTCGAAGCCTGGGGGCAGGCGCCAATTAACGCTGCCATGCTGGTGTTCGGGAGCCTGGGGGCGAGTGCGAACAACCTCACCGTTCAAGGCTGGCTGTACGACGTGAAGAACCCGAGTTCTCCGCAGGTTCTGGCCAAGCAGTATACCGACGCGGCGACCACGCAACAGGCCCGGATTGTCGCCCATAAGTTTGCCGATGAGATCATTTTCCGGCTTGGCGGCGGAATCAACGGAATCGCTGAAACCCAGATCTATTACGTCAGCTCGCGGGGCGGTCACAAAGAGATCTGGGTCATGGACTACGATGGGGCCAATCAGCACCCGGTGACGACACTGGGAAGTATTTCTCTTTCTCCCCACATCTCGCCCGACGGATCGAGATTAGCCTTCAGTTCGTTCAACGGTTCGGCCTGGGAGATCCGTATGTTCTCCTTCGATCTGAACCGCATGGTGTCTTTTCCACGGTATGGCGGAACCAATCTGACCCCCTCCTGGGCGCCGGACGGAACACGCCTGGCGTTTTCATCTTCGCGATCGGGAAAACCGGAAATCTATACCGTCGACCAGTCGGGCGGTAACCTGCATCGCGTCACGAATTCGGGTACGACCAACGTTTCGCCCACATGGAATCGCAAGACTGGAACGCAGATCGCTTGGGTGAGCCGGCGAGGCGACCTTCCCAAGATTTTTATGATGAACTCGGACGGCACCAATGAGCAGCAGCTCACAGAGCAGGGATATGCGGTTTCGCCGTCCTGGTCGCCCAACGGCCAGTTCCTGGTGTTCTCGTGGATGCGGCAGTACGGCCCGGGAGCGCCTGGGGCGCAGGACATCTACATCATGGATGTCGCCAACAAGCAGTGGGTACAGTTGACCCACGACGGCGGACATAACGATTTTCCTTCCTGGGCCCCGGATGGAAGGCACGTCGTGTTTGAGTCGAACCGCTCAGGATCGCGGCAGATTTGGTCGATGCTTGCCGATGGCTCCAATCAGAAGCAGTTGACCAATTCGGGTGCCAATTTCGAGCCCGATTGGAGTTGGAAGTAGAGTTAATACTTGTACTGCGGTCTGAGTTCTTGATAATTCTGAGGTGAGTGCCAGGAATTTAAATGGATTCCGGATTGAAGATTTCGGATCCCGCGGCAAGCTGCGAGATCTCAAATCTTCAATCTGCAATCAAAAGGGAGAGACAATGAAGCAACTGACGTCTAGATGGGTCGTTCTCACATTCGCGCTGGGTGCGATTCTGTTCCTGGGCGCGTGTCACAAGAAGACGACGCCTCCACCGCCACCACCGCCACCTCCGGCCCCCGCGCCGAGCGCGACGCTGACGGCAAGTCCGGAAGCCGTTGATAAAGGCCAATCGGCTACTTTGACGTGGCAGACCACGAATGCCACCGACATTAGTATTGATGGGGTTGGGGCCGTGCAGGCAAACGGATCGCAGCAAGTGACCCCGGCCGAGTCCACGACTTATACTTTGACCGCCAAAGGCACTGGGGGGACACAAACCGCAACCGCGCGGGTGACCGTGAATGCTCCTCCTCCGCCACCGCCGCCGCCGGCACCGTCCCTCACCGATGAGCAGCTCTTTGCCCAAAACGTGAAGGATGTGTATTTCGACTACGACAAGGCAGATGTTCGTGCGGACCAACAGGCCGTGGTTCAGGCGAATGCAGCCTTCCTTCAGCAGCACCCGAACATGAGTGTTACGCTCGAGGGTCACTGCGATGAACGCGGTTCGACCGAGTACAACCTGGCTTTGGGCGACAATCGGGCTAGCGCCGTCAAGAATGCATTAGTTGCGGCAGGCGTGCCTACAGACCGCATCAAGACGGTTAGCTTCGGCAAAGAGAAGCCATTCTGCACGGAGTCGAGTGAGTCCTGTTGGCAACAGAATCGCCGCGGGCATTTTGTCCTGAATAAATAGAGTGTCCTCACAGGTAAGCGTGTCGGGGCAGCTTTATCGCTGCCCCTTTTTCGTTGCATCTCCCGTCCATTGTTTCCTGGGATGGAATCACCCGCGGGCTGGCAACTCGGGTCAGCGGCTCTGCCATCCATGCCTAACTGGCAATGGCGACGCTCAGAATGCCACCATCCAAGCACCGAATCTTCAAGCGACTGACCATCCGCGCGCTGCTCAAGCCCTACTGGGCGACCTTGACGCTCGGTTTTATTGCGATCGTTGGCGAAAGCGCTGCCAACCTACTGCAACCATGGCCGCTTAAGCTTGTCTTAGACGACGTCCTGCGCTCGCGTCAAAGTCACGCTGACGCGATGCGGATGATTCATCGGCTGGTCGGGACGGATAAGATCGCGATCCTGGAATTTGCCTGTGTGGCCGTGCTGGGGATTGCAGTGCTCGACGCGGCGTGCACCTTTGGCGAAAAGTACCTGACCACCAGTGTTGCGCAATGGGTGAGTTACGACCTACGGTTGGCCATCTATGCGCACATACAGCGGCTATCGTTGGCATTTCACGATCAAAAGCGCACCGGCGATCTCATCACCCGGGTCACCGCTGACATCGACTCCATTCAGAGCTTCATCATGAACGGCCTGCTGGGCGTTCTGATCAATGTAATGACGCTCGCCGGCATGATCGCCATCATGTTCTGGCTAAACTGGAAGTTTACTCTCATCGCGCTGTCGGTTGTGCCAGCACTGTTTGTGATGGTCTATATCTACACGCGGAAGATCAAGAAAGCTTCGCGGGAGGTCCGTAAGAAGGAAGGAGAAATCACGTCAGTGGTCGAGGAGGTCCTTTCCTCCATTCGCGTGGTGAAGGCATTTGCGCGCGAAGATTTTGAAGTGCATCGCTTGGAAAAGGAGAGCCTGGAGGCAGTCGAGATCTCCCTGCGCGCTCGCAGCCTAAAGGCGAAGCTGACGCCGCTGGTTGACATCGTCGTGGCGGTGGGAACCGCGCTGGTGCTGTGGTTCGGCGCACGGCTGGTCATGGGAAACGCGCTCTCGGCAGGCGGCCTAGTCGTTTTTATCTTGTATTTGGGCAAGATGTACAAGCCCATGCAGGAAATCTCGAAGATGACCGACACCTACTCGAAGGCAGCGGTCGGGTATGAGCGAATTCAGGAGATCCTACAGACCGATATCGAGGTTCGCGATTTGCCGCGGGCGCGGGTGGCACCTAAATTCAAGGGAGAGATTGAGTTTGAGAAGGTCTCATTCTCGTATGCCGAAGGGCCGCCGGTGCTGAAAGACGTGAGCTTGAAGATGAACGCCGGTCAGGTGTCGGCGATCGTCGGACCTACGGGAGCGGGCAAGACCAGCATCATCAGCCTGATTCCGAGGTTCTATGATCCGGGCGAGGGTGTGATCAAGATCGATGGAGCGGACATTCGGCAATTTAAACAACGGTCGCTACGCCAGCAGATGAGTTTCGTGCTGCAAGAAACGATCCTGTTCCACACGCCAGTGTGGGAAAACATTGCCTATGGAAGACCGGGTTGTTCGCGGCAAGAGATCGTTCGGGCGGCGGAAATGGCCAATGCGGCCGAGTTCATCGACAAATTGCCTGAGGGATACGATACGGTTTTGGGGGAACGCGGGATGACGTTGTCAGGCGGGCAGCGCCAGCGCATTGCCATCGCGCGCGCGGTGATTCGTAACACGCCAATTCTGATCTTGGATGAGCCAACGTCCGGCTTGGATTCGGCTTCGGAGAAGTTGGTGTTCGAAGCCCTCGATCGGCTCATGGAAGACCGGACCGTGGTCGTGATTGCGCATCGCCTTTCCACCATCCAGCGGGCCGATATCATTTTTGTAGTAAAAGATGGCGAGGTAGTCGAGCGCGGCAAACACGCGGAGTTGATGAAGCTGAAGGGACTATACGCCGAACTGCACAACCTACAGTTCAAAGAAGAAGAGTTGACGAAAGTGTCATGAGTTCCTCGGTTCTTCGCAACCCCTAAACCCATCGCTTTGCCCCCGCACCAAGGTTCACAGAGGCGCAACGCCAGAGACGGTTCCTGACAGCTCCGCTATCCCATCCCTTCTTCAAAGCGAATTCAACTCATGAATGCGAGACAGCACGGCATCGGTGTAAGCGTTGATTTCAAGCTGCGAGTAGCCGGCGGCACGGAAGGCATCGCGGATCTGGTCGGGGGAGAGTTGACCGAGGAGCGAGCCGATCCACTTGGCATCGTCTCGCGGTATTTGCTTTCCGATCCAGCGAAGTCCGATCTGATGGAAATAGAAGCCCCATTCAAATTCGAAGAGTTCGACAAAAGGAGGACACTTGGGGAAGTTCAGATCGATGTGATCCTGGTGGAAGTGGGCGATCAGCTTGGTACGCTTGTAGACTGCCAGGTTTCCTTTCGACACCGCATCGGTATAGCTTTTCCCGGGAGTACCCATGGAAGTGCCAATGTCGCTGACCGCATAGAACTGCGGCCCGGGCTTCTTTTCCTGCTCAAAAATGGCATTGTTGTCGTCTTTCAGGTCCCAGTTTCCGATAAGAGCCATCATCACGCGTAGACCGTTGAACTCGCGCGTGCCGTAGAACGGATTCTTATGCCAGTTCCACCGACCGACCCGCTTCAGGTGCTGGGGATGGCGCTGAAGACGGACATTCAGAACCTCGCCCGCGGGAGTGAGATATTGTTGGCCGCGATGCAGCGTAGCCGGCATTTTCTCCACCCGCAGCATTGGGTAGAAATAGTTTTCGTTAGCCAGATACCCAACTGCCCACATCAGGCGCGAAGCGGCGGTTTCTGGGCGTGGTTCCAGGCCCATCTTCGCCCCCCACTTTTTGTCAGTTGCGTCGCGGACATCAAATTTTGGGCTAGTGCCGCCCCGGTCTTCCCTTTCGAATTCGACGGGAAGCTTGGGTTGGTTTTCATCGCCGCCTGGTCCCCAGAACAGGTTCTTCGCGCGGATGTTACCGGGATCGGACCATAAAATACGCCCTACCGCTGTCTGGGTTTGGCATTCTGCGGAGAGTACCGCAGCAAACAAAATGACTGGTATGAACCGCACTGCCCGAATTCGTTGCATTGCGCCTCCGGCCTGCTCTGGGCAGGTCAAAGCAAGGTTGCAGGTTTCTGTCGCCGGGTTGCATTGTGGGTCGCCTTCGACCCGGTTGCCGCACTGATCAATGGCAACCCAAGGTGGCGCGGGAAAGATGGTATGGCCAGCGAACGGACGCAGGCGCGCAGCTCTGCATCTAAGCAGCGGGGGATTGCAGGTAGATGAAACTCATCATCCAACCCGGTGATGGCGTGGACCGGCTGGTAAAGGGCATCCGTAAGGCCAAGAAGTCTGTCGAGATCATGATCTTTCGGCTGGATCGCGATGAGATCGAGCGGGCCTTGATTGACGCGGTGGAGCGCGGACTCTTCGTGCATGCGCTGATCGCGTTCACCAACCGTGGCGGTGAAGACAAGCTGCGGAAGCTCGAGATGCGTTTCTTGGCGAGCGGCGTGACCGTGGCCCGAACGGCGGGAGACTTGGTGCGCTATCACGGAAAAATGATGATCGTGGACCGCAAGGAACTCTATGTCCTCGGCTTCAACTTCACTCATCTCGATATAGATCGCAGCCGGAGTTTCGGTATTATCACGCGCAATCCCAAGTTGGTGGCAGAAGCCGTGCGACTGTTTGAGACGGACACGAAGCGTCAGGAGTATTCACCCAGTCATCACAATTTCGTGGTCAGCCCGGCGAATGCACGCCGAGAATTGGCCCGGTTCATCAAGGGCGCAGAGAAAGAACTTCTGATTTACGACCTGAACATCAGCGACAAACCGATGCTGCGCCTCCTCGAGGAGCGGAGACGGTTAGGAGTCGACATTCGGGTCCTGGGTTCCGTCAGCGGAAATCGCCTGCCGTCATACGAACTGAAGCGCATGCGGCTGCACACCCGAACCATCATTCGCGATCGCTCACAGGCCTTCATCGGAAGCCAGAGCCTGCGGCAGTTGGAGCTTGATGCCAGGCGGGAGATCGGAGTGATTTTTCGCGATGCAACGATCCTTAAGGATCTATGCCGGGTTTTTGAGGAAGATTGGATCAATTCTGCGCCCGAGGAAGAACCAGAAAAGCACGACGAAGCACCGCCCAAAAAAGCCGTCAAAAAGCTCGCCCGCAAGGTGGTGAAACGAATTGCCCTAGCGCCTGTGGCCAAGAAAGTGACTAAGATCATCAGCAAGAAGGCGAATGGGAACCTGGACAAGAAGCAGATCCATGAGACGGTAATGGAACTCGTCGAAGATGTGGTAAAGGAAGCCGCCCAACAGGGAGCAGTGGAAGGGGCAAAGACGGTGTCCTAATGCAATCGTGCTTCCAACGCGCCAGGACGCTCTCGCTGCTTGTGGCTGTGCTAGTTGTGTGCCGGGCGGGCACCGCCGCCCAAAAGCCCCCAACCGCGGGGACGGCAGATGCAGCCCTGGTCGGCGACTTTGAAACCAGGATCAAACAGTACCTTGATTTCCGCCAGCGGCATGTTGGCGTTCCGCCCAAACCGACCGACAATCCAGGCGAGATTGTTGCCCGGCAGCGCGAGATGGGGAATAAGATACGGGTTGCGCGGGCGGGAGCAAAGCAAGGCGAGGTCTTCAGTCCGGCAATTGCCCAGTACTTTCGTAAACAGATCGGCGCATCGTTCGCTGGCGGGCATGGAAATGAGATCCGCGCCAGCTTAGCGCATGCAGAGCCGGTAAACATCGAGTTGCAGATCAACCAGAGCTATCCACCCAAACAGCCGCTGCAATCGACTCCGCCTACGCTGCTCTTGAATTTGCCAGAGCTCGCGGATGGCCTGGAGTATCGTGTGCTGAACCGTGAGCTGGTGTTGCGAGACACGCAAGCCAACATCGTCGTCGACTACGTTCCAAATGCCCTGCCAGAGTCTGTGAAGTGAAGCTCACAAGAAGGACGGTCGCCTTCATCGCCTTAAGCCTAGCGCTTGGCGGTGTGGTTCAGGCCCAGGACCACGTCGCGGTCAAGCTGCCCCTGCATTCCGGGTCGGTGCGCTTTGCGGTGATCGGCGACAGCGGCACAGGAACGAAAGAGCAGTACGAGGTTGCTCGGCAATTGGAGGCTCATCGGCAGGTGGTGAAATTCGATTTTGTGATCACTCTAGGAGACAACATTTACGGTGGGCATAGCTCGGACGATTTCATGAGGAAATTTGAAGTCCCCTACAAACCGCTGCTTGATGCCGGGGTCAAGTTTTATGCCTCTCTTGGAAATCACGATGATCCCAACATCGAGCGCCTTTACAAGCCTTTCAACATGAACGGCGAGCGGTATTACACCTTCAAGCGAGGCGATACCCAGTTTTACGCGCTCGACAGCACGTACATGGACGCCAGGCAGTTGACCTGGCTGGAGAAGAACTTGCGGTCGTCCAATGCGCGTTGGAAGATTTGCTACTTCCACCATCCGCTCTATAACGACGGCAAGATGCATGGGCCGGATCTTGACCTGCGCAGTCAGTTGACGCCCCTGCTGCGATCATACGGCGTGAATGCGGTTTTCTCCGGGCACGAGCACGCTTATGAGCGTCTCAAGCCACAGGATGGGATCTATTACTTCATTCAGGGGGACTCGGGGAAACTGGAGCATCATGATTTTCGTCGCAGCCCCTCGATGCAAACCAGCTTCGACCGGGACCGGACGTTCATGCTGGTGGAAATTGAAGGCGACGAGCTCTATTTTCAAACGGTTTCCCGAGCGGGGGAAACCGTCGATTTCGGTGTTCTCCCCAAACAGCAGCCGACCACGAGGGCCGCAACACCAGGGAGGTAATTTTGCTTGTCCAGGTCCAGGCTGCGACGAGTCGTTGGGCGGCTTCTCCTATAATTGGGTGGTGGACTCATTCGCGAAACAACTGGCAACGGCGGCCTTCCCCACTCGTTGGGGGCAGTTCCGCCTCTATGGATTTCGACTTGAACCGGTGCAGGACGGCAAGCCGGAAGAAGCCGTCGCGCTGGTCATGGGTGATGTACATTCAGCACCGCCACTGGTGCGTGTGCATTCGCAATGCCTGACCGGTGACGTGTTTGGCTCCTTGCGCTGCGATTGCAGGCAGCAGTTGGAAATGGCGCTGTCGCTAATTGCAGGGGAAGGGGCGGGCATTCTGATCTATGAGCAGCAGGAGGGGCGCGGGATTGGGTTGATGCCGAAGCTACAGGCCTACGAACTGCAGGATGCGGGGCTGGACACGGTCGAGGCGAATGAGAAACTCGGCTTCAAGGCAGATCACCGCGAGTTCGCGCTTCCAGCGGAGATTTTGAAAGCGCTGGAAGTAAAGTCGGTGCGACTGCTTTCGAACAATCCAGACAAGGTTCGAGCTTTGGAGACCGCAGGAGTCCGAGTGGCGGAGCGCGTTCCTTGTGAGGTCACGGCCAGCGCACATGCGGAAGATTATTTGAAAGTGAAGAAGGAAAAGCTGGGCCACCTGTTCTCGCGCTAGTTCCCCCCAAGACCTTGAGAGTCGGAGGCGGGACTGAAGTCACCTTCAAACCCAACGCGAAGTGTGCTCTTCCGAAAAGCCGCAACCATGCGCAACTGTTCGCTGTCTACCTGATCAAAATCTTGCCGGTTGTCCAGTCGATTAGGATCGGACTTGAGATCCGGTTTTGTTCCCGCTGCCGAACAGCACGGCAATGCCCAAGGTTGTCGCCAGCACCCAGAGGACCAGTGAGAACCATCGTCCTTCGCGGGTGATGCTGAAGGATGCCGCGGTCCAGAGCGAAAAAACAGACCCAAGCAGAAATTGCAGGAACAACAGGCCAAACAGAAGCCGTTCGCGCCAGCAGCGAACTTCCGAAATGGCCACAGCGGCAAACGCCATCCACACAAGCCAGGTCAGAGTGTCCCACCAGTTATGCGGCCAGTCGAATTCATGCCCTTGAATATCTTGGAAGGAGCGGTAACTGAAATATGCGCAGGCGACAGTAAAGAGCAGCGCCCAGCCAGTCCGACAGATCAAGTGGCCTGATTTTCTGTGCCGGGTTACCGGCCGTTCCAGTTCGGCGGACATTTCTCCAGGAATGCTCGTATGCCCTCCTGTGCGTCGTGGGTTCGCATCAACTCATCCAGGTAAATTTTCTCACTGCGTTGAAGCATCTCATCGAAACCGAGAGTGGCCCCCGCATAAATTGCCTTCTTGGCCAGCCCGAGGGCGGAAGGACTCAACTCCGAAAGCAGGCTCAGTTTTTGCTCGACGGCGTAACTGAGTTGATCGTCAGGCACGGCGACGGTAGCTAGTCCGATCGCGGCCGCTTCCAACCCGGTTATCGATCGGCCTGTAAGTATAAGGTCTGCAGCACGCTTTTGCCCGATTAACCCGCTCAGGGCCGCTGATGCGACCGGTGGAAAACATCCTAGTTTGATTTCCGGGAACCCCCAATTTGCCGATTCGGTTGTGATCACGATGTCGGAGACCATGGCGAGTTCTGCCGCTCCACCCAGGCAGTTGCCGCCGACGACGGCGAGGACGACTTTCCTGGTAGAAACGATGGCCCGGATGATCGCGTGAAATTTCTCAAGCATCTCGGCGATCTTATCGGGGGCGTGCGCGGCAACATCAACGCCGGCGGAGAAGGATGTTCCATGGCCGCTAAGGGTGACAATCGAGATCGATGGAAGGGCGTTGACCTCGGAAAAAGCGGAAACGAGCTCATCCATCATTGGGAGGTCAATGACGTTCAGTGGGGAATGCTCGAGCGTTAGGTGCGCGGTCGCATCCGAGAATTGCAGGTTAATCCGCTCGTATTGGGAAGTAGGTTGTTTCAACTCGAACGGGGCGGGTACGCCCAGGTTCTCCATTTTCTAGAGATTGATTGCGGACCTCCGTGGCTCGGTGATCGTCTCAAAGGGGTCCCGCGCGCCTATTTTCGGAACGATCCAACTGGGTTCGCTGGCGATGATGTCGAGGAGCAATTTTTTGTCTTCCGCAGTTGGCATGAACGTCGGGAACAGCTGCTCGTATTCCTTTTCTTCCATCGGTGCGCCCGTCTGCGGATGGTACCGCTGCCCTGCCCATTTGCCGATCATGCGATGGAATTTGATGTCCGCAGCGTAGAGCTTCGGCTCGCCTGGTTTGAGAACACCATTGAATCGCTCGATCAGTCCCGACACCTCCTGGCGATACAAGTTGCGATTGTAGTCGTTAAGATCGTCGAGGTCGGCTTGGGTTTCGTTTTTCGGCTCGTCGTACCGACCCTTGATTCCCCACACATAGGCCCAGTGTGCGGATGAGGAGTGATCTGTGCCAAATAGGTCATAGGAGCTCGAAATCCACTTGTTCAGATACTTCTGAATGAGCCACGCTGGGATTGCGCCAGCCTGCACGATCCTGCGCAGGCCGTCGTTACCGGTACCCATGTGAAAGGCCTCTTCTCGCAGCATGTAGGACATGGACCGGCCGAGCGGGGCGAAGGCTGAGTATTTGAGCATCTGCAGCTGGAACTTGCCATCACGGTCCACAAAGTCGGTATACGTGAAAAAGTCCATCCAGTTGTCCACATCCACATTGAAGGCGCCGAGCAGGCGCTTGTTCTCAAATGCGCGGCGCTCGAGCATCTTCTGGGCTTCGACTTTACCCGAGTAGCCGAAGTGTTCCACCAAGAGCGCACACATCTGCCAACCGTGGCGCATTTCTTCGATCATCACCCGCGTGATGGCGCGGCGGTCCCAGTCAGTGGGTGCGGTTTCGAACAGATGACGCTGCTGCTCAACGCTGGCAAACTCGGTGTCACCCTGGTAGACGATCATGTTGAGCAAGGCGTCGCGCATCTGCTGGGTCGGAACTTGTCGCAGGTTCTCCCATTTCCTTTTGCCTTTGAAATGGCCGAACTGAACCTCGGCGGTCTCGATGGCACCGAAGAGCGTGTCGAACTTGAAGCTGGCGATCTCGTCACGATTGACGCCAATCTCCTTGCGCCATTCGTCGAAGAGTCCGACCCAATCAGAGAAAGTACCGATTTTTGCGACTTTGCCGGGCATGGAACCTCAGCTTCAATGCGTGACTAAACTTTCGTTAGGTCTTCCCTTGCAGTCCAAGCGCTACTTGGCTTTAAATTCCGCTGGGCGCTTTTCCACGTATGCAGCCAGACCTTCTTTGGCATCTTCGCTCTGGAAAAGTAATTGCTGGTTCTCTCGTTCGACGGCGAGGGCTGACTCCATGGGGATCTCCCAGCCGGTCTGCACTGCGCGCTTGATTCGGCCGACGGCTTTCGCGGCCTTGTTGGGCGGACAGAATTGGCGCGCGTATTCCAGGATGTTCTCCATGAAGCCTTCCCGCTCATAGATGTCGTTGATGATGCCGAGTTCGAGCGCCTCCTCAAATGAAAAGGTGTTGCCCGTGACCATGAGCTCGATGGCTTTGCTCTTCCCTACCAAACGCGACAAGCGTTGCGTACCGCCTGTTCCGGGCAAAACTCCAAGATTCACCTCGGGCAGGCCGATCTTCCCGGCGTCGCGGCGGGCGATGCGAAGATCCGCGGACATGGCGATCTCAAGTCCGCCACCCACCGTGTGGCCATTCAATGCGGCGATGACCAATTTCGGCGTGTGCTCGAGACGAAGAAGCATCTCATTGGCGTGCAGGCAAAAGTAATACTTAAAAGTGGGATCGACGCTGGCCAGCATTTTGATATTCGCGCCAGCCGAGAAGAACTTGTCTCCGGCTCCGGTCAGCACGATGACGTAAACGCCGTTGTCCATGCGCGCCTTCAGGATCGCCTCGTCGAGCTGACGGTTCATTTCATACGTGTAGGTGTTTGCCGGAGGGTCGTTCATCTCAATGACAGCAACGCCGTTATCAGCGCGGTAATTGATCAATTGTTTGCTGGCCTGCTCGGATGGGGGTTCGATCGTGGTCGCCATGAAGTGCTCCTGTGCGGTGTAGATTGTAGTCCATTTTTCAGGGTTGCTTTCGACCACAGAGTCGGTTCGCATGAGGGCACGTGCTGGTCGGCACACCAAGAATGCGATGTTCCACGAGGAGAAAAAAATAGCCAGGCGGTCCTAGTTGTGGATGTCCGACATTAACTGCTCAACTTCCTTTTTCAGATCCGCCGTAAGCGGAAGCAAGGGCAGACGAGGCGGACCACCATAGTAGCCGTTCAGGTCAAGCGCATACTTCGTACCGGGAATACCAATCTGGCTGGCAACGCGTGTGGCGGCCTTTGCGATGCGTTCCTGCTTGAGCCGGGCGAGTTCAGGGTCGCCTTCTTTCCAGGCGGCATAGATCTCATAGCAGGCGGTTGGCGCGGAAGTGGAAAAAGCCAGCACCCCTCCCACTGCGCCGGCGTCTAGACAAGGGTGAAGTCTCTGTGCCGTTCCGGCAAGGATCTGGAAGCCGACTTCCTTTTGCCGGGTCTTGAGGCCCGCGAGATTCGATATCGCGGTAGACGAGGAGGGCGCAGCGTGAGCACTGGATCTGAGCGGAAGGATACCTGGGCCAGGAGTCCGCGACGCGCTTGGGGTGACGGGCTCGTCGCCCGGCGGGCGAAGAGAAGCTCCGCTATTCTCGTTGGATACAGGCGCCAATGCGCCCACGGGGACGAGCTCGATGCCGTTCCCGGGAGGCTCAGGTTTCGCAGCCTTCAGCATGCGCGGAGTGACCGCGGAGAAGGTCTCGGTGACGGTTGCGGCACGTTTGATATGTTGTGTGGCCACAGCCAGGCGGCGGACTTTCTCTACGTCGCCACTGGATTCCTTAATGCCGATAATGTTGGGATGTGCGGCCAGTTCGACGATCAACTCCTCGGGCATATCGTAGTTTGTAAAGACCGGGACGCTGTAAATGAGTAGGGGTATGGGAGAACGGTCGGCCACGGTGCGATAGAACGTCAGCAGGTTCGGGGGCTGCATTTGAGGACGATAGAAGTGGGGAGTCCTGACGAGGGCAACGTCGTATCCGAGCGCGGCGGCGTACTCGGTCAATCGTAACGTTTCGTAGGCAGACTCAGCACCCGTGCCAGCAATTAGAACTTTGTTCGGCGCACAAGCCTCCCGCGCGACAGCCAGAACGTCACGCCGCTCTTCGTCAGAGAGCATAATCGCCTCTCCCGTCGAGCCGAGTACCGCGAGACCTGAAGCCGGAGTCTTCGAGTAGCGCTCTACGTTGTGTTCAAGTTTTTTGAGGTAGACGCGTCCGTCAGGATAGAACGGCGTCGTAATTGGGGGAAAGATGCCGTGAAGGAACATGGGTCAAGCCGTCATCCGTCAGTTACCAGCGCCGACAGTGCCGAGCGAATCTATTGTAAATGCATCGAACAGAAGGGGCTGTCGCAGGCACTTGCCCGGTACAACTGAATTGCTGTTCCCCTCCTAGCTTTTCGCTACCCTTGTTTATCTCGGTTATGATGTTGCGGGTTACAGAGGAGTCTTGTTTATGGGTCAGCCTGCGCATCGGCGGGTTTCCACCGGATCGCCGTTTGAGCCGAAGGTTGGGATGTCCCGCGGAGTGAAGCGGGGGCGGATTATCGCGGTTTCGGGAACGGCACCACTCGGTCCTGACGGGAAGACCGTCGCCAAGGGCAACGCTGCGGCCCAGGCGCGGAGGTGTTTCGAGATTATTGACGTCGCGATTCGAGGTCTGGGAGGAAAACGCTCAGACATTGTTCGCACAAGAATTCTTCTAACCAGGATGGAAGACTGGGAACAGGTCGCATCGGTTCACGGTGAATTCTTCGGCGGCATTCGTCCGGCAAACACCGTGATGCAGGTCGTGCGATTCATCGACCCCGATTGGTTGGTTGAGATCGAGGCCGATGCTGTGGTCGAGGACTGAGGGCGAGGCTGGATCTTCTCAGAGCCTCCGGAAAGAAGACGGCTTCAGTCGTGTCCCGTAAACCATTCGCGCTGCTAAATCTTCGCGGTCGTCCTCTCCGCGTGGAGCTGCTGTAGCGCTCTCACGTTCACGTCGCCCCGTTGCAGCGCCGCGATGCCTTCGGCGGCAGCGCGGGCGGCTGCCAGAGTCGTGATCGTCGGGATGCGGGCGGTCACGGCGGCGCGGCGGATGGCTTTCTCGTCAAAGAACGGCTCCTGGCCTTGCGGAGTGTTGACGATCAGCTGAATCCGGTCGCCTTTGATCAGATCGACGACATGGGGACGTCCTTCCTTCACCTTATACACGCGGTCGCAAATCATGCCGGCAGCCTCGATCACGTCAGCCGTTCCGGCAGTGGCTACCAACTTGAATCCCATGTCCACGAACTTGCGGGCAACATCGCCGAGGTGCTGCTTGTCATGATCAGTGACACTGAAGAAGACGCACCCTTCGGTGGGTAGCTTCTGTCCGGCGGCGAGTTGGGCCTTGGCGAAGGCTTCCCCGAAGTTATCGGCAACGCCCATGACTTCTCCCGTGGACTTCATCTCGGGTCCGAGCACGGTATCGACGCCGGGGAATTTGTTCCAAGGAAAGACCGGAGATTTTACGTAGTAGTAGTTTCCGGTGTCGAGGTCTTTCTTTTCCTTGATGAAATCGGGGAGGAACTCACGGAGCTTGCGGCCGGTCATTAGACGCGAGGCGATCTTGGCCATCGGGATGCCTGTAGCCTTAGACACATAAGGTACGGTGCGTGAAGCACGCGGGTTGACTTCGAGAACATAAACCGTTCCTCCGGAACCGTCGGCGTGGCCGGGCGCGCCATTTTCGCTGCGCGGGATGGCAAACTGCACGTTCATCAGCCCGACGACTTGGAGCGCGCGAGCCAGTTTGAAGGTGTACTCCCGCATGCGGTGGAGCAGGTGTTCAGGGATGTCGACGGCGGGCAGCACGCACGATGAATCGCCGGAGTGGATTCCGGCTTCCTCGATGTGCTGCATAATCCCGCCGATCACTACGTCTTCCCCGTCCGACAAGGCATCTACGTCTACTTCAATTGCGTCTTCGAGAAAGTGGTCGATCAGCACTGGACGGTCTTGCGAGTACTCGACGGCCTCTTTCATATAGCGAACCACGGTTTCTTCGTCGTAGGCGATGACCATGGCGCGTCCGCCTAGCACATACGAAGGACGCACCAGCACGGGGTAGCCGATCTTGCGGGCACCTTGGACGGCTTCTTCGAGCGACGCCGCCATGGCTCCGGGTGCCTGCGGGATTTCCAGTTCTTCGAGCAGCTTGTTGAAGCGCTTGCGATCTTCTGCGAGATCGATCGATTCCGGGGAGGTACCGATAATCTTCGCGCCAGACCGCTTTAGCGGTAGCGCGAGATTCAAAGGGGTCTGTCCACCGAACTGAACGATGATGCCCACTTCTGCCCCTTGCGCGCTCTCATGCTCGTAGATGGCCCACACGTCTTCAAACGTTAGCGGTTCGAAGTAGAGCCGATCGCTGGTGTCGTAATCGGTCGAGACCGTCTCCGGATTGCAGTTGACCATAATGGTCTCGTAGCCGTCCTCGCGCAAGGCGAAGCTGGCGTGGCAGCAGCAGTAGTCGAACTCAATTCCCTGCCCGATGCGATTCGGCCCGCTTCCAAGAATCATGACCTTCTTTTTGTCGGTTGGGGGTGCCTCATCCTCATCTTCGTAAGTCGAGTAGAGATACGGTGTGTAGCTCTCGAATTCGGCGGCGCATGTGTCGACGCGCTTGTAGACCGGTTGCACCTTGTGCTTCTTGCGCAGATGGCGAATCTTTTCCTGATCACCCTTGCCGCTCAGGCGCCAGGTTCCGGCCAGACGACCGTCGGAAAAGCCGGTGCGCTTGGCATCGCGCAGCACCTCGGTTGGAACCGACTCTAACGGATGCTTCTCGATTTCGAGCTGCATGTCGTTGATTTCTTTGAGCTGGTAGAGGAACCACGGATCTACGCCGGTCATCTTCGCCAGCTGCTTGACGGTGTGCCCCTGGCGGATGGCATACCGGATGTAGCTTAAGCGCTCGGGATGCGGCGTGACCAAACGCTGGGTGAGAATTTTCGGTTCGATCTTTTCCGATCCGACGCGCTTGCCGGTATCGAGCGCGCGCACCCCCTTCATCAGCGCTTCTTTTAAGGTGCGGCCGATGGCCATCACTTCCCCGACCGATTTCATCTGCGGGCCGAGGTTCTCGTCAGCCCCGGGAAACTTCTCGAACTGCCACTTGGGAATTTTGACGACTACGTAGTCAAGAGTCGGTTCGAAACAGGCCGGAGTCTTGCGCGTGATGTCGTTCGGAATCTCGTCGAGGGTGTAGCCAACGGCGAGCTTGGCGGCAATTTTCGCAATTGGGAATCCCGTCGCCTTGGATGCCAAGGCTGATGATCGCGACACGCGCGGGTTCATTTCGATCACGACCATCCGCCCGGTCGTTGGGTGCACGCCGAATTGAATGTTCGACCCGCCGGTTTCCACGCCGATCTCGCGAATCACCGCAATCGCCGCATCGCGCATGGCCTGATATTCGCGGTCCGTGAGCGTCTGCGCCGGAGCGACCGTGATCGAGTCGCCGGTATGCACGCCCATTGGATCGAAGTTCTCAATCGAGCAGATGATGATGACATTGTCCTTGAGGTCACGCATGACTTCGAGCTCGTACTCTTTCCAGCCGAGCACGGACTCTTCGATCAGCGCCTCATGAACCGGAGAGAAATCGAGGCCGCGGGCGAGCACTTCGAGCAGTTCTTCGCGGTTGTAGGCCATGCCCCCGCCCGATCCGCCGAGGGTGAAGCTTGGGCGCACAATGACGGGGAATCCGATTTTGCCCGCAAATTCGAGGCCATCTTTCAAATTATTGACCAGCGCAGATTTCGGAACGTCGAGACCGATCTTCTGCATAGCGTCTTTGAAGTAAAGCCGGTCTTCGGCCTTCTTGATGGCTTCAACGTTGGCACCGATCAGCTTGACGTTGTACTTCTCAAGCACCGCGTGGTCGGCAAGTTCGATGGCGAGGTTGAGGGCGGTCTGGCCGCCGACCGTGGGCAGGATGGCAAATCCGGCACCCGGCGAGAGCTCGCGTTCGACACGAATGATTTCTTCGAGATACTCGCGAGTGAGCGGTTCGATATAGGTGCGATCGGCTACCTCGGGATCAGTCATGATGGTGGCCGGGTTCGAGTTGGCCAGCACGACTTCGTAGCCTTCGGACTTGAGCGCCTTGCAGGCTTGCGTGCCGGAGTAGTCGAACTCGGCGGATTGTCCGATGATGATCGGTCCCGAGCCGAGAATGAGGATCTTGGAGATGTCAGTTCGTTTGGGCATGTGTTGATTCTGGTTGTTGATCCAACGAATTCCCGTCGTTCTTTTTGTGAACAATCATTCCGCAATCAGACATGGCAAGTGTCAATAGCGGAATGTGTAGTTCTTTCGCTTTTCTACGCAATACGATAAGTAAGCTGCCTTCAAGGCTCGATTTGGTCGGCCCGTCTAGGCATGTTGGTCTCATTTCCAAATCCAGCCCGCCTGGAACCGCTGCCTTCACCCCTTCCACTCCTCCATCATCTTCACGAAATCTTTGAACAAATAGTGTGAGTCGTGAGGGCCAGGGGCGGCTTCCGGGTGATATTGCACGCTGAACAGCGGCAGGTTGCGGTGACGCAAGCCCTCAAGCGTCGAATCGTTCAGGTCTATGTGCGTCAGTTCGACTTCGGACTGCGGGAGCGAGTCCGGATCGACGGCGAAGTTGTGGTTGTGCGCGGTGATCTCAACCTTGCCGGTCGTAAGCTGCTTCACCGGGTGATTGCCGCCATGGTGCCCGAACTTGAGCTTGTAGGTCTTGCCGCCGAGGGCGATGCCGGTGAGCTGGTGGCCAAGACAGATGCCAAAGATCGGCTGGCGTCCCATGAGGCGGCGGATATTGTCCACCGCGTAGGTGCAAGGCTCGGGATCGCCCGGACCGTTCGAGAGAAAGACGCCGTTGGGCTTGAGGGCGAGAACATCTTCGGCAGGAGTTTGCGCCGGGACCACGGTGACCTTGCATCCTTCGCTGCGTAACTTGCGCAGAATGTTCTGCTTGATCCCAAAGTCATAAGCCACCACATGAAAGCGTTCCGGCTGGTCCTTGACGCCGACCACTTCGACCGGCTCGTGCGAGCGCTCCCCCACCTCCCAAACGTAAGGACGGTTAGTGGTGACCACTTTTGCAAGATCGGTGCCATCCATCTTCGGAATGGAGCGGGCCTTTGCCACCAGTTTGTCGACGCCCGTCTCGATGGTTGAAATCACACCGCGCATGACGCCGTTGTCGCGCAAGTGGCGGACGAGCGACCGAGTGTCGATGTCGGCAAGAACCGGAATTTTGAACTGTTCGAGATACTCTTCGGCGACTTGCTGCGAGCGCCAGTTGGAGCTGACCTTGGAAAACTCGCGCACGATCAGGCCTTCAATGTATGGACGCGTGGCTTCGTTGTCTTCCGCGTTGGTGCCGTAGTTTCCGATTTGAGGATTGGTTAAAACGACGATCTGTCCGGCGTAGGAAGGATCGGTGAAAATCTCCTGGTAACCGGTAATGGAAGTATTAAAAACGACCTCGCCGTAGCATTCGCCTTTGGCACCGTAGCCTTTGCCTCGGAAGACGCGACCGTCCTCCAGCGCAAGGATAGCCTGCATTGGAACTCCGGGGAGTGGATTTTATAGATTTTAGCAGAGATACGCAGTGGATGGGCGGGTGTGGAAAACAGGGGGGAAATACAAATCCGTCTGCAGTCGGGATTCTTGGAAACACTATCTCTTCTCCATGGCGGACCTATGCGAGCGGTGCCGGGAAACCAGAACTCATCACCGCTTCGCATCACGATTGTGTGACTCGCTTCACCACCTGCGGGTGGTCGTGAAGGACCTTCAGAACCAATTCGCCGAATAGCGTGTTTGCCCAGGCGAACCAAGCGCGGGTGAAGTTGCTGGGATCGTCTTTATGGAAAGACTCGTGCATAAAACCGGTGCCGGCGTGAGTGAGCATGAGCGTCCTTAGGCAAGATGCGATTTCAATTTCATCGGCCGTAGTCAACCCGCGCATGACGATCGATAGCGGCCAGATCATGTTGAGGCCCACGTGCGGGCCACCAATCCCTTCGGCAGTTTTGCCTTTAAAGCAATAAGGATTGTCACGGCTCAGAACAAAGCGGCGCGTGCTCTGGTAGGTGGGATCGCTCGCGTCGACGCAGCCCAGGTATGGGAGGGAAAGCAAGCTGGGCACATTGGCGTCGTCCATGAAGAGTTGGTTGCCGAAGCCATCCACTTCGTAGGCGTAGATTCTGCCGTGGGCGCCATGGATGGCCGTGGCGGAGGATTTTAACGCCTGGCGTACTTCCTCGGCGAGTGCCAAAGCTTCGCCTCCAAGATCTGGGTGGCTGGTGGCCTTCGCCAATTCCGCCAGTCCTTGCAGAACCCTCACCGCGAACATGTTGGATGGAACGAGAAAGGGATATATGCAGGCGTCGTCAGACGGACGAAATCCGGAAGCGATCAGCCCACAGGGCTTCACCGGATTGCCATAGCCTCCCAGGTTCAGCGTGTCATTCGGCGTGGTTGTGTTTCGACGGAAGGAATACGGTTCGGGGCCCTCTCGGCGCTGCTGCTCACGGAACGTCTGAATGACCCTGCGCATGGCGTCGGTCCAACCAGAGTCGAATGGCGCCGTGTCGCCCGTGGTCCGCCAATATCCGTGCGCCAAGCGAATCGGATAGCAAAGCGAGTCGATCTCCCACTTGCGTTCGTGGAGCTGGGGCTTCATGGCGGTGAGGTCGTGGTCCCATTCGCTGCCTTCGCTGTCGAAGTTGAACGCGTTGGCATACGGATCGATGAGAATGCATCGCGTCTGGCGGTTGATCAGTCCCGCGATCAGTTGCTGTAGGGCCTTGTCGCTGCGCATGAGGGGCAGGTAAGGCCAGACCTGCGCGGTCGAATCCCGCAGCCACATGGCCGGGATGTCGCCCGTGATCACGAATGTATCCAGCTTGCCCTCAAGTTCTCCGAAGCGGACGGTTGTGTCGAGGGTGTTCGGAAAACAGTTCTCGAACATCCACGAAAGTTCCGTGTCAGCACCGAGCGCGCGTTTTACTTCGACGATCTTGGTCTCCACGGCTTCACTGCGGAACTTGCGTTCCGCTGGGGCAGGGCGCTTCGCGGACCGCTCCTCGGCCACGGTGAGGTTCGCGAACCGTAGGAGAGCGGTTCCCGCAACTGTTTTTCCCGTCAGCTGAATTGCATTGCGTCTGTTCATTGTCGATTCTTTTCATTGCCGGAGAATGCGGTCCTTCCAGGCTTGTCCAGTTGCCATGGACCGAGGATTTTAGCAGGGCGCGGGAGCGGGCATGCGCAGAAGGAGTCGTCTTAGGTGAAAACAACCTTGGGATGGACGAGAGTTCCCGCGATACGGGTGGCGATACAAATGAGCTCGCGCTGCCCACGAAAGACCTTCAGTTCTGGAGCCCGGGAGAGATCGGGCAGGTTGACAGCTTGACCGTTGCGGATGCGTGCGGCGATCTCATCGGACGCGGTGACCGATGGCATGTTCGGGAGAAGCTTGCGGGGATGCACAAGCACGGTCTCTAATTCTCCGCCCCGAACAGCTCGCTCAAGCTGATCCAGTGTATGGCCCTCGTTCAGGCTGAATTCCGCAACCGATGTGCGGCAGAGTGCCTGCAGGTGGGCTCCGCAACCGGCAAGTTGCCCGAGTTCGTGAGCGATCGAGCGAACATAGGTGCCGGACCCGACACGAGTGCGGAAAGCGGCGCATTCATTCTCGAGATCAAGAATTTCGAATTCCTTGATTTCCACCTGGACCGCTTGCAGGGGAACTTCCTTCTTCTTGCGGGCTAACTTGTAGGCGGGGACGCCTTGGATTTTCTTTGCTGAAAATGGGGGTGGCATCTGCTCGATCCTTCCGCAGAACCGCGATGAGATTTTGCGCAGCTGCTCGAAGGAAAGATGGAGAGCTTGCGGTTCGCCAAGGGGTTCTCCTTCGGCGTCATAGGTGTCGGTTGCGACGCCGAAGCGGATTACACCCTCGTAGCTCTTTTCCGACTTCAGATAGAACTGTGCCAGGCGGGTCATGTTTCCAAGCACGACGGGAAGAACGCCGGTGGCCATCGGATCCAAAGTCCCAAGATGCCCAACCGAGCGCTGCCCCACGATGCCGCGGACGCGATGGACCACGTCGTGAGAGGTCAGGCCAGAGGGCTTATTGATGATCAGGACGCCGTTTGTGGGTTGGGTCATCACATCGTTACTTCGTCCGGTCATTGTAGAATCTCACATACGACGCGGGGGTTGGGTTGAAGCACCATTGACTCAATCTCTCAATGACGGAATCACATGTTTTTCCCGATCCGTGATGACCAGCCGAGTTTCAGCAAACCGTTCGTCAACTATTTCATCATTGCATTGAACATCCTTGTGTTCGTGCTGGTTGAACTTCCTGCGCAGTCGCAGGGCGCCCGCGTGTTTAATGGATTGATCTTCCAATTTGGGCTAGTGCCGCATGACTTCACGCTGGCCCTGACAGGCGCAGCGAATTATCCCCTGGGAGCGAATCTGCTCACCGTCCTGACTTCAATGTTTATGCACGGGGGCCTGGGCCACATCGTGGGCAACATGTGGATTCTTTGGATTTTTGGCGATAACGTCGAAGATCGCTTGGGGCATTTTGGCTATCTGATTTTTTATCTCGTCTGTGGGACTGCGGCGGCGCTCATGGACATAGCGCTCAGTCCAAGCTCACCGGTGCCGATGATAGGCGCGAGCGGGGCTATCGCCGGCGTGATGGGGGCATATTTTCTTCTTTATCCCCGGGCGAAAGTATTGACTTGGGTGTTCTTCATTTTCTTCTGGTGGCTGCCAGCCTGGATATGGCTCGGGGTGTGGTTTGCAGGTCAATTCTTCGACACCGTGCTGGTTGCGAGCGGCGCGGTGCACCAGAAAGGCGGGGTTGCCTTCGCGGCCCATGTTGGCGGCTTTTTGGCAGGGCTGCTGCTGATTAAGGTCTTCCCGGCGAGAACCAAGACCTATCGATACGGGAGTTGGTAAGGGCACATTTGGGACCTGATATTCACAAGCCTGGTGCGGGTTTGCGCCTTCCTGGATGGCGCATGAGCCATTAGAATCTATATAGGTTCATGTCCCAATTCGTTCACTTACATCTCCATACGGACTACTCCATGCTCGACGGCGCTTGCGACGTCGAGAAGCTCTGTCACCGCGCCAAGGAGCTGAACATGCCGGCGGTTGCCATGACCGACCACGGCAATATTTTTGGCGCTGTTCACTTCGTGAATGCTGCGAAATCGGCCGGGATCAAGCCGATCATCGGGTGCGAGCTGTATGTTTGTAAGAAGGACGATCACCGAATTGCGCGCACTCCGCCCGAAGGCGATACCTACAACCACCTGCTGGTGCTGGCGGAAAACGAAGAGGGTTATCGCAATCTCGTAAAGATCACCTCAGAAGCCTCGCTTCACGGCTTTTACTACAAGCCGCGGGTGAGCAAAGCCTTTCTCGCCGAGCATGCGAAGGGACTCATCGCCCTTTCCGGATGTCTGAAGGGAGAAGTGGCCGAGTTCCTAATGGAAGACAAGTACGAGGCCTCCCGCCAGGCTGCGGCGGCCTATGCCGATATCTTCGGCAAGCAGAATTTCTTCCTGGAAATTCAGGACCAGGGTCTGGAGATGGAGCACCGCATCCATCCGGGACTGTTCCGACTTGAGAAAGACCTGGGGGTGCCGCTCGTCGCTACCAATGACAGCCATTACCTGTGCGAGGAAGATGCCCACGCTCAGGACGTGATGGTTTGCATTCAGACCGGCAAGAGCATTCAAGATCCAAATCGGATGAAGTTTCAAGGCACCGGGTTCTACGTGAAGAGTCACGAAGAGATGTACCAGGTGTTCAAGGATGCCCCCGACGTGCTCTCGCGCACGCTGGCCATTGCCGAACGCTGCCATGTGAAGCTCAAAAAGGTCAGCAACCCCTTCCCACGATTTGACGTGCCCGAGGGCTACACGCACGACA